>ERZ772906.2153-NODE-2153-length-10343-cov-15.983962_pt1 | contig 10343 bp, 7 predicted proteins | sample MGYA00511338_ERZ772906 | MGnify/ENA primary metagenome ERZ772906 (study PRJEB29015, sample SAMEA2738076) | human oral metagenome | biome: human oral; feature: human-associated habitat; material: saliva | place: China | collected 2212 ... | reverse complement strand
AATTGCTAAGAGTATGTTAGAGGAAGAATAATATGATTAATCAAATATATCAATTGATAAAACCGAAATTTATTAATGTAAAATATAATGAAGAAAATTTAAATGATAAAGATAAAATAGTTATTAGACCTAACTATATGGCTCTTTGTCATGCGGATCAAAGATACTATCAAGGGAAAAGAGATCCGAAAATTTTAGCTAAAAAACTACCTATGGCTCTAATTCATGAATGTGTAGGGATTGTTATATCTGATCCTACAGGTACGTATAAAGTAGGACAAAAGGTAGTGATGATTCCTAACCAACCACCAAGAGCTAGTGATGAGGAATTCTATGAAAATTATATGAGTGGGACACATTTCTTATCTAGTGGATATGATGGTTTTATGAGAGAATTTGTAGCTTTACCAAAAGATAGAGTGGTAGCATATGATGGTGTAGAAGATAGTGTCGCAGCTATTACTGAGTTCATTAGTGTTGGTATGCATGCTATGGATAGATTTATGAAAAACTCTCATAGTAAAAAAGATAGAATCGCTATAATAGGTGACGGAAGTTTAGCATATGTTATGGCTAATATAATCAACTATACTTTACCTAACTGTGAGATTATCGTCATAGGTCGTCACTGGGAAAAATTAGAATTGTTTAGCTTTGCGAAAGAACGTTACATTACTGATGATATTCCAGCTGATTTAAGCTTTGATCATGGTGTAGAATGTTGTGGTGGAGATGGTAGTGGATATGCTATCAATGATATTATTAAATATATAAAACCACAAGGTAGTTTAGTTCTTATGGGTGTTAGCGAATATAATGTAAATATTAATACTCGTGATGTATTAGAAAAAGGATTAACCCTATTAGGTTCATCTCGTTCTGGTAGAGTTGATTTTGAAAAAGCAGTAGAAATGCTAAGTAATAAAAAATTCGAAAGAAGATTTAAAAATATTATTTATTTAGAAACTCCTGTGAAAAATATTAATGATATTCATAGAGTATTTGCTACAGATTTAAATACAGCATTTAAAACAGTATTTAAGTGGGAAGTGTAGAATGGATATTTTTGTTTTATTGATAATTTCTGGATTTGCTTATTTGTTACCAAAAAATTCAAGAGATTATTTAAATCCAGCTTCAACTAACGGTTTAAAAGGGATTTTAGCTATAGGTATAATACTACATCATTTATCACAAGAGGTTACTACAGGGGATGTTTTCACTAACTTTGCTTATATGGGAAGTTATATAGTGTCTATTTTCTTCTTTTTATCAGGATATGGATTATATGTTCAAAATAGCAAAAGTAAAACATATTTAGATAATTTTTTTAGAAAAAGATTATTGAAAATTTTAGTTCCATTTATAAGCATATGGATGATTTATTTGATATATAGAATAGGTGTGAATAAAGAATCAATTAATTTCGATTATTTTATTAAGCTGTTCACAGTTGGAAAAACAGTTATATATAATGGTTGGTTTATAGATGTCATAATTCTTATATATATATTCTTTTATTTATCATTCAAATTTGTGAAAAATAAAAGAGTAGCTATTATTATTAATAGTATGTTTATTATTATTTATATTATTATAGCTATTAAATTACATTATTCATTTTGGTGGTATAATAGTATTTTAACATTTATTTTAGGGCTAGTATGGGCAAAAAATAAAGATAAAATAGATGAAGTAATAGATAATAATTTATTCACAATTATGATTAGTACTACATTTCTTATGTTTGTATTTCATAATTATGATATTGTATTAATTAAACTTGGTCTTACAAGTAGTTACATGTATGCTTTAGCAGCAAATATGGATAATCTCATTTTTACACTTTACTTTATATTATTGATAAGAAATATAAATTTTGAAAATAAATATTTAACTGCCCTAGGGGGAATCTCTTTTGAGTTGTATATGATTCATGGGTTAGTAATACAGTATTTTGGAAGATATTATCTTTCGTCAAAAGTAAATGATGTTATATTTACATTAATAGTATTGGTTGTTAGTATTATACTTGCGAAACTTATTAATTTTGGAATAAAGAAAGCTATGGTGAAGTAAAAAGTTTAATTTATCAATTGTGAACTAAATTAAGATAAAGGTATTGGAAATCAGCTAATATAAATTAGACTTTTTTTTATAAGTATGTTAAAATGATTAAGGTTGAGATTTAATTATTAAATTAAATCTCAGTTTTTTACCGTCGTGTTCAAAAAAATAATTATAAGCGAAAGAAATGAACAAAAAGAGAGGTGCTTTATGATTAAATTATCAGAATTCGAAGTTTTAATGAAATTATTACAAAATTCAAATAAAACACAAAGAGAAATAGCTGAGGATTTAAATATTTCATTAGGGAAAGTTAATTCAGTAATTGCAGAATTAAAAGATAAAGGATTAATAGATAAAAATAATAATATTACAAAAAATGGAATAGATTCTCTAGAACCATATAAAGTTAATAATGCAGTAATATTAGCAGCTGGTATGAGTACTAGATTTGCTCCGTTATCGTATGAAAAACCTAAAGGATTACTTAATGTAAAGGGAGAAGTTTTAATAGAAAGACAAATTAAACAATTACATTCTGTAGGTATAAAAGATATAACATTAGTAGTTGGTTATATGAAAGAAAAGATGTTTTATCTAGAAGAGAAATATGGAGTGGAAATTGTTGTAAATGAAGACTATTATAGATATAACAATACATCTTCTATGATTCTAGTAGCAGATAAATTATCAAATACATACATTTGTTCATCTGATAATTACTTTGAAAAAAATCCATTTGAAAAGTATGTTTATAAAGGGTATTATTCATCTGTATATGAAGAAGGTGAAACTGATGAATATTGTATAACTGTTGATAAAAAAGATAGAATAATTGATGCAAAAATAGGCGGATCTGACACTTGGGTAATGTTAGGCCATGTATATTTTGACCGAGAATTTAGTAATAAGTTTTCTTCAATTCTTAGAGAAGAGTATAAAAAACAAGCAGTAAAAGAAGGATTGTGGGAGGACTTATATATTAAGTTTATATCAGAATTAGATTTACGCATAAGAAGATATAGTAAGGATGTTATAAGAGAGTTTGATTCTTTAGAAGAATTAAGAGAGTTTGATAAGGATTATCTAAAAAATACTAATTCTAGAATTTTAAATAACATTTCAAATATATTGGAATGCAAAGAAGAAGAAATCGAACAAATAAGTCCAATAAAAGCAGGGTTAACGAATACGTCGTTTAAATTTACTGTTTCGGGGAAACAATATGTTTATAGACATCCTGGTAAAGGTACAGAAGAGTATATTAATAGGAAAAGTGAAGCTGCTTCAATGGAGGTGGCTAAGAAATTAGGGATAGATAATACTCACATTTATATCGATGAGAAAGGTTGGAAGATTTCTCACTTTATAGATAATGCTAGAAATTTAGATTATCATAATAAGGAAGATGTTTCTCAAGCTTTAAAATATCTAAAGTTATTACATAATAGCGGTGAAAAAACAGAGTATAAATTTGATATTTGGAAACAGATCGATGGATTCCGCCACCTACTAGCAGAAAATAATAGAGATGATTTTGAAGATATGAGTGACTTAGTAGACTTGGTGGAGAAACTGAAGAATGAATTATCAGATGATCAAGAATATTGTTTGTGTCATTGTGATAGTTATGACCCTAACTTTTTAATAGATAAAGAAAATAATATGTATTTAATTGATTGGGAGTACTCAGGTATGGCGCATCCAGCAGTTGATTTAGGAACGTTTATTGCTTGTTCAGATTATAAGGTAGAAGAAGCTATTGAGGTTATTAAAGAATACCTAGGAGAGAGTTATACACCTGATAAATTAAAAACCTATTTAGGATATACTGCAATTATATCGTTTTACTGGTTTTTATGGGCTCTACATCAAGACAGCTTAGGAAAAAATGTAGGTAAATATTTATACATATGGTATAAGTATACGAAATTATATGCAAAAGAAGCATTAGAATAAAAAGGAGTCAATAGTAATGAGTAAAAATCTAGAAGAATTAATATATGAAGAAACAGAGAGAAGACTAGATATAATGGAAAGTAAGGAATATAAATTTCCTAAAAGAATCACTAAGGTAGATAGTTATATTATAATAAGCATAATAATAATAAGTTTGGTGTTAATAATATTATGTATGAGTGAGGTAATTAAGTAATGCAGAATAGTTATATCGAAAGAGAAACAATTACTGGAGTAGTGCCAGTTTTAAGTAATGAAAGAAAATATTCTTTTATGGATTTATTTTTATCAACAAGTGGATTTGCTATTGCAACATGGTGTTATACACAAGGAGCATATGTAGCGCAATTTTTAGGATTTAAGCAAATGTTAATTAATATTTTTGCTTTTAACTTAATCTGGGTATTAGTGAGTTGCTTACCAATTTTCTTTGCAGTAAGATATGGTATAGATTTATGGATATGGTTAAGGGCTGTATTAGGAAATAAAGGAGTTGCTATATTATCAATTGTTATTAGTTTGGCAAATTTTGGATGGTATGCAGTTGCTGCTAATTTATTTTCTTCTTCAATGATTAATCTAATGAAGAATTTTGGAATAGTATTAAATGAAGATTTATGGAATCCTATATTAGGTGTGTTATGTGTTGTTTTAGGGACACTAATAGCTATAGGGGGACCAGAAGTAATAAAATGGACTAATAGATTCCTAGTAGGAGCATTATTGGTGGTAGGAGTAATAGTGTTTTTCATCAGTTTAACTTCTGTTCCGTTCTCAGAAATACTAGCTGTAAAACCTGTTAATCAAGAAGGAATTAGCGCGCTAGAACGTTTTATGATGTCAGCTGAAGGAAATGTTGCTTTTGCATTCTCTTGGTCAACGCAAGCGTTAGTTATGCCTAGATTAGCTAAAACAGAAAGAAGCGGTTATTGGGGGACGACTCTTTCTTATGGTGTTGTAGCACCATTCTTTGTTGCAACAGGTGGAGTTATGACTTTAGCAATGTTTGTAAAAACAGGTGCTTATGAAAGTGATCCTACAACAATGTTATCAGTATTAGCGACTCCAACATTAGGTCTTTTAAGTTTACTGCTAGTAGCATTTGCTAATATAGGTACTCAAGGGACTGGGTCGTATGTAAACTGTATGATTGTGAAGAGTGGATTACCTAAAGTTAGTTATAAGTTGCTTGTAATAATAGCTATGATATATGTAAGTGTTCTTACTGTATGGGGAGGCGTAGAGAAGTATTTTGGTGCTTTCATCTCACTTGCAGCATATGTACAAGGTCCGATTATAGGTATGATATTAGTAGACTATTTTATTATTAGAAAAAGAAAACTTTCGTTAAAATCAGCTTATAATTTAAAAGGGCATGATGCGTATAAATACAGTAATGGATATAATATTATTGGATTATTATGTATACTTATCTCATGTGTAGTAACAATGTTATTTGTATATAACCCATATAATGGTTCAATAAAAAGTAATATATTTTTATTTACAACAGGAAGCGGATTTACTGCTATCCTTGGTGCAGTATTATATTATATAGCTAGTACATTATTCAAAAAATATATGGTTAGAGATAGAGAAGATCTTGAAATAGTTTAATTTAAGATTCAATAATATAAGTATAGTAACATTAGTATGCTGAGAAAAAGTCTTGTATTGGAAAAAATACTATTATAACTTAAGAATAAAATTAAATATCAAAGAACAAAAATACAGAATTTTTTAATTAAAATTCTGTATTTTTTATTGATAAAGTAGATGACATAATATGTAATATATTTGTAATTAAGTGGTAACTGTGCAGTAATGGAAAAAATGTATAATGTATAATGATTTAAAAGATATATTGAAAGAAAAATTAGTATAGGAGATTGGAAATAACTATGAAAAAGAATTTGAAAATGGGATTAGGAATTTTAACAGTATTAGCGACACCATTTGCAGTAGATGCTGCTACTGGATCTAGTGAAGCTCATGCAGTACAAGTTAAAGAAACGACTAAAAAACAAGTTGTTACAACAACAAAACAAACAGAAAATACAAAGAAAACAGAAAATCCTAAAAAAGAAGATGTTGCTAAAAAAGATACATCAAAAGAAAAAACGACTAGCTCTGCAAAAACAGTATCAGGTAAGTCTCAAGCTCCTGTAACTAACGCTGTAGAAAAGAAAACAGGTTGGACATCAAATGGAACATACTATGTAAATGGTAAGTTAGCAAACTGGTGGTATGACGATGGAAAAGACTGGTATTTCTTCCAAAATGGTAAAAAACATACGGGAGAAGGAAAAGATAATGCAGGTAAACATTATTTTGCAAATGGTAAATATGCTAATGGTAATGTAAATGGAACATATTACGTAAAAGGAAAAACTGCAAACGGATACCAAAACGGAACATACTATGATAATGGAAAAGCAGCAAACTGGTGGTATGACGATGGAAAAGATTGGTACTTCTTCCAAAATGGTAAAAAACACACAGGAGAAGGAAAAGATAACGCAGGTAAACATTATTTTGCAAATGGTAAATATGCTAATGGTAATGTAAATGGAACATATTACGTAAAAGGAAAAACTGCAAACGGATACCAAAACGGAACATACTATGATAATGGAAAAGCAGCAAACTGGTGGTATGACGATGGAAAAGATTGGTACTTCTTCCAAAATGGTAAAAAACACACAGGAGAAGGAAAAGATAATGCTGGTAAACATTACTTTTCAAATGGTAAATATGCTAATGGATATCAAAACGGAATCTACTATGCAAAAGGGAAAGCTGCCAACTGGTGGTATGATGATGGAAAAGATTGGTTTTACTTCAAAGACGGTAAGAAGTTTACTGGTATAGCAAATGATAGTTCTGGAAAACATGAATTTGTGAACGGGAAATATGCTCAAAAAGGTGGTAAAACACAATCTAGTCAAGCAACTAGTAATCAATATACTGGACACTACAAAGTAACAGGACTATATATCCCAGTATACGATGGTAATGGTAAAATTTTATCACATATCTCTCAAGGAACTATAATCTTCAAAGATAACAGAGCTTCTGCTTCAGGAAGAATTCCTGTTCAAGTAGCTGGATTAGTAGGATATGTTAATCCATCACAAGTACAAGCAGTTAACTCAAGTACTACATTTATCCCTGACTATGTAAGTGATGGTAAATATGTATATCACAGATACTCTAAAAATAGTAAATTAAAAGTTGCATACCATAATTCAAGTATGCAAGTAGGTAAATCATATTACTCAGCTGATGGAATTAACTTTGGTTCATTTAAATTAGACCATCCTTTCCAATTCAGTAGCTTAAAATCAAAAACAAACTATTCTGCTGCTGATATAAACAAACTTTATACGCTAATGGGAGCTAGCAATAGTATGTTAGCAGGTAAAGGTGCTGCATTTAAAGCTGCAGAACAAAAATATGGTGTAAATGCTTTATACTTAGTAGCTCACAGTGCTTTAGAGAGTGCATGGGGTAGAAGTAATATAGCTAAAGCTAAAAATAACTTCTTCGGAATTGCTGCTTATGATTCAAGTCCATATACATCAGCAACTAAATTTGATAATGTAGATGCAGGTATTTTAGGAGCTGCACGTTGGATTAATGATAAATATCTAAGTAATTCAAGCTTCCCAGCAAAAGGGGCTTACTTAGGAAATAAAGTGAGCGGAATGAACGTTAACTATGCAACTGCACCTTATTGGGGAGAATCTATTGCAAGTATAATGTTTGATGCTAACGATAGATTAGGTAATAAAGATAAATAATAAATTTTAGGCTAGATTACGCAGTTAATCTAGCCTGATTTGTGGAAGGAGAAAGTATGCTAGTATCCATTGTTATTAGTGCTTATAATGAAGAAAAATATTTACCAGGATTAATAGAAGATTTAAAAAATCAAAGTTATCCACACAATCTGATAGAAATAATTCTTATAAATGCAATGTCTACAGATAAAACTAAAGATATTATGGAGAACTTTCAAAAAAATAATAGTGATTTCTATAAAATAAAAGTAATAGATAATCCTAAAAAAGTGCAGCCTAGTGGGTTCAATTTGGGAGTGAAAAATTCAGAGGGAGATGTAGTATTAAAAATTGACGCTCATTCAAAAGTGACTAGTGATTTTGTAGAGAAAAACGTTAATGTAATAAATACAGGTGAATATGTATGTGGTGGGAAAAGACCTACAATTGTAGAGACTTCTGATGATTTCTCTAAGACACTTCACTTAGTAGAAGAAAACATGTTTGGTAGTAGTATAGCTAGTTATAGGAAATCTGATGAAGATAGATATGTAGATTCAATTTTTCATGGAATGTATAGAAAAGAAGTGTTCGAAAAAGTAGGTTTATTAAATGAAAAATTGATTCGTACAGAAGACAATGAGATACATTATCGAATAAGAAAAAATGGTTTTAAAATTAAATATAGTAAGGATATACTATCATATCAATACATCAGACCTACTTTAAAGAAAATGCTAAAGCAGAAATATTCTAATGGATATTGGATTGGTTTAACATCCCATGTTGAATTTAAATGTTTATCAATATTTCACATTGTTCCATTAGCATTTGTTTTGGCTATAATATTTAGTTTATGCATGATTCCAATTACATCTATATTTATTATTTTATTAAGTAGTGTTTACTTTTTATTTACATTACTTATTACAATTATGACAATAATAAATAATAAGTTTAATGTAACAATTTTACTAATGCCAATAATATTATTTTTAATCCATGTTTATTACGGGGTAGGAACATTAGTAGGTCTAATAAAAGGATTTAGTTGGAAAAAAGAATATTACTCTAATAAATAAAAAAATAATTTTTATAAAATAAAAATACAGAATTTATTTATAATTTAATTCTGTATTTTTTATTTTAAAGTTTACATAATTAATATGTAACAAATTTGTAATTAAGTGGTAACTGTGAAGTAATGGAAATAATGTTATAATGTATATTGATTTTTATTGAAAATGTTATGACAAAGTATGGAAACTAAAACATTATAGGAGATTGAAAATAACTATGAAAAATAATATAAGACTAGGATTAGGAATATTAACTGTATTAGCAACACCTTTTGCTGTAGATGCAGCAACTGGATCTAATGAAGCACATGCTGCACAAGATACTGTAAAAAGTGTACAAGTAGCTAAAACTACTAATAAAGAAGAAGTGAAAACTACTACTCAAAAACAAGTAGAAAGTGCAACTAAAACAGAAGCTACTAAAGTTGAAACAACAAAAAAAGAAAACACTAAGGTAGAAGACACTAAAAAAGAAGCTACTGTAAATAAAGAAGAAACAACTAAAAAAGATGCATCTTCTGAAAAACAAGCTAGCTCTGTAAAAACAGTATCAGGGAAACCTCAAGCGCCTACACCAAATGCTGCAGAGAAAAAAACTGGTTGGACAAAAGCAGGGAATACATGGTTTTATTATGATGCTCAAGGAAACCAAGTAAAAAATACTTGGGTAGGAAGTTACTGGATCGGATCTGATGGAAAGATGGTAACAAATAGCTGGGTAGACGGCGGAAAATACTATGTAGGAAGTCAAGGTTGGTGGGTAAAAGATGCTAAAAAACCAGCAGATGCCCAAAAATCACCTGAAAAGAAAACAGGGTGGTCAAAAAATGGAAATTCATGGTATTACTATGATGCTCAAGGAAATCAAATAAAAAATGCCTGGGTAGGAAGTTACTGGATCGGATCAGATGGAAAAATGGTAACTGATAGATGGGTAGACGGCGGAAAATACTATGTAGGAAGCCAAGGATGGTGGGAAAAAGACGCTGTTAAGAAAACAGGTTGGTCACAAACTGGTAACACATGGTTTTTATACGATAACGAAGGAAATATAGTAAAAAATAGATGGTCAGGAAACTATTGGTTAGGATCTGACGGAAAAATGGTAACAAACAGCTGGGTAGATGGTGGAAAATACTACGTTGGAGCCGATGGTAAATGGGTATCAGATGCTCTAAAACCAGGAGAAACTAGAAAAGGTTGGACAAAAGCAGGAAGCACATGGTATTTCTTTAATGATAAAGGAAATCAAGTGAAAAATGCTTGGGTAGGAAACTACTGGATCGGATCTGATGGAAAAATGGTAACAAATAGCTGGGTAGACGGCGGAAAATACTATGTTGGAAATGATGGGAAATGGGTTAAAGGTGCAGCAACTGGTAATGGTTCTGGTGCCTTAAACAACGTATTAAGTATCGCACAAAGTTACTTAGGTGTTGAGATGGGATCAGCTGAA
>ERZ772906.2151-NODE-2151-length-10344-cov-20.562348_pt1 | contig 10344 bp, 12 predicted proteins | sample MGYA00511338_ERZ772906 | MGnify/ENA primary metagenome ERZ772906 (study PRJEB29015, sample SAMEA2738076) | human oral metagenome | biome: human oral; feature: human-associated habitat; material: saliva | place: China | collected 2212 ... | reverse complement strand
GTTCGACGCGGGGTCTGTCGTCTCTCGGGATCAGCTCTTTGAGGATGAGTTCATCAGAGCAACCACAATTGCCACGATTCCAGAGACCAGGATAAGGATGATGCCGAGCGGCGTGAGGTAGAACAACATGATGACTGCAAGCCATAACAAGCCGTCTCCACCATCGCCATGATTGCCGGGAATGAGCCCAATGAGTCCCTCGGCAAGGAAGGGCGAAACCGCAAATAACAAGCCAACTGCGAGCAAAATGACCGCTAGCTTGTATGACGTGCGACGGCGAGCAGGCACCGTAGGTCCGTAGCCCCCAGGCCCTGGCTGCGGGAAGCCTGCTTGCATCTCGGCCCCCACGGGCATCTGCCCCCAACTCTGCTGCATGTCGGGTTGCATGGCTTCCACCGGCGCATACTCCACCTGAGGGGGAGCCGGAACCTGCTGGGGGTTGTACCCCGCCACAGCGTTTGGGTCGGGGACCTGGGGATTCGGTGTTGTCACAGGAGTTCCTTGGGGGTCGATGGTGTAGGAGCAGAGGTCGTCGGATTAGACGATATTAGAACAGCGAGATGAGGTAGAAGAACCCGTAGATCAAGAGGATCAGAAGAACGACGAGGCCGACAACCGAGAGCGGTGCAGCGTTCATGAGCAGGCCGCGGGCGACGTAGCCGCGTTCGGTGGGATTCTTCGTCTTTTGGAGAGCAATGACGCCGAGGACCAGACCGATAATGTTCACCACGACGACGGGGATAGAGAAGAATCCGGCCATGAAGATGAAGGCAATCGGAGCCAGGTCCAGCCCGTGCTCACCCCTGGGAATCAGCACGTACACCAGCGTCCCGAAGATAACCAATGCGAAGACAACAAGTCCGGTGATCCCGAATCCGCGGCACGCCGCACCGAGGGCCTTTCCTCGGCTGCGTCCCGGCACGGCGAGCTGCTGGGGATCCTGCCCCGGAAACACATGTGGGCCAGGACCATTCGAATATGGGGCTGTCACAGTAAATTCCTCCAATCGTTGGCGGCTATCAAACAGCGGCATTCCGGATGGATTAGTACGCCATCGCAAAGAGGATGGTGAGCACAACAGCAGCCAGGAACAGGATCATCGGGATGACATTCATCCAAATCCCGACCTTGTAGACCTTCCAGCCACGCGGATCCTGCACCCGCTTGCGCCCAGTCGCGCCAAGGATGAGACCAACGATGTTCATGATCGCGCCCGGGATGTAGATTATTACGGTGCCAAATATGAAGGCGAGCGGAGCCATAGCCCTCTCAAAGGAGTCATCCGCGTCGAACGAGATATAGGCTCCAAAGAACAGCCCGCCAACGCAGAGGACGATCCCAACAACACCAAGGCATATGGAGGTTATGCCGAGGGCTTTGCTGGGCGGAGCAGCAAATTCCGGCGCCGGCTGCATGTCGGCGTAGGGGTTTCCTGGCACGGTACCGGGGTAGGCAGGCACCGTGCCCGGATTACCCGGCACGCTACCGGAGTAGTCGGGCATCCCCGAACCGACAGGATTGGGCATCGTCATCGTTGATCCTTCATAGGTTGACCGTCGCGCCCATTCGGGCGACCACGACAATCCTAAACGGGAGGGAGTCGGAACCTCCCATGGCGGTAACAGGCCCTCGATGACGAGGCCGACGAGGCTCGAGGCCTCCTCACGTCACGAGACTACCAACCACGCCCAGGCACCGATGACTTTGATAACGAAGACCAGGAGAAGCATGAGGACGATGGCATAGCCGAAACCGTATTCTCGCAGCACAGCGTCATGTTCGTTCGCGGCCGTGAGGCTGTTGTATACGCCCAAGACGATCGTACCAGCGATTAAAAGCCAGCCGCCGACGCCGCACACCATGGAGAGGGTCCACGTGCTTCGCGTGCGCACGGGCCGCGAGGCAATGGACGCGCTGCCGGCGGACGCTGCCGCGCGCGTACCGTCATCGGCAACGGTGGGCACCGAAAGGGTGCTCGGCGCGGGAATGTCGTTGGAGTCGCTCATTCATCTGTCCTTTCAAGCATGCACGCGTGCATCTTCACTTGCGACCTGATAACTACCCTTTGATCCAGTCGATGACCCCCGCGTCCACCAGGTAGATGAAGAGGGCGATGGCGGCAAGGCCGGGGAGCGGCTCTCTCAGTCAGGCACGTACACCCAGTACAGCACCCCGAGGATGATCCACGGCAACACGTTGAGCAGGAGGACGTAGAGCGCTCGTCTCACTTCCTTAACGTCGTTGCACCGCAACAACTCGATGAGACCGAAGAGCGCCCCGAGGACATTGATGACAAAAAGGGCTAACAAGGCGAATATCCAGATCAAACCGCCGCCGAGTCCGTATTTGACCGCTATATCGTCCGAGTTTGCCGTTTCGATGAAATAGATGACCGTGAGGACAATGCTCAGGAGGATCACGACCCAACCACCGAGGCCAGCCACCAGCGACAGCACCCACGTAACGCGTCTGCGCGCGAGCGTACGTGCTTGATGAACATCGCCTCCGGGAGCGACGCCGGCCACGAACTGAGGGTAGGTCACAGGCTGCGCCGCGGCACTCTGCGCAGGAACATCATTCGGCGCACTCATCGGTCGCCTCCTTCGTCGCGGAAAGGTGTTATTTCCATCCGAATAGCCACTCGGCGACGCCTGGTCCCAGCACGCTGTAGGCCCCGACAATAACGAGGACGGGACTCAGGCACAGGACCACTCCGCACAGGCTCGCGCTGCGCTGTTCGCTCGACACATCTGATTCACCCAGCTCTGCCCTGGCGATGACGAGGCCTGTGAGACTCAGACAAGTGGTGAGGCCGCCGCCGATCATCGCAATGACACGGTTGTAGACGATGCCGTCAACCTGATGGAAGTCTGGGTGGAGCAGGACGACTACCTCGACGATGATCACAGCGGCGATGGAGATCGCAGTGACAATCCAGGCACCGGCACCACATCTGAGGGGCGTCCACCTTTTGCGGGGCGTGCCGGGATACGGCTGTACCCCGCCACGTTCATGATCCGGAGCCTCCATGCCCCCTCCCTCCAAAAGTATTTCAAGAATTGAGATTAATGGAGAGAGGGTGTTAACGCAAGGAGGAACGAGCTGGGGATAGCGCTCTACGAGATTGCGGCAAGAACCACCAGGGGGAGGAAAAGCACGCACCAGCACAGGGGCACATTCAGGACTATTCCCCACGTAGCGAGCGTCCGCTCGGCCGCACTGTCGGCGTTCTGACGCGCCCGTATTCCCTTGATCAAGCCCGTCAGCTGGGCGATACCCACCGGGACGCCCGCGTAGAGGCAAACAATGATGACGGTGAGGCCGGGCAAGAACGGATCCTCCGATGTCGTAGCGAAATCCTTGAGGACCGCATACAGACCGATGAGCAACGCTTCACCCATTGTCAGCAAGCCTGCGACTCCCAGCCCCACCGATGTCGCACCCGCACTGCTGAAGAAGCGCTCAAACAAGGAAACACACATGGACAGGACCGCAGCGCCGCACACAACGAGGAGGGGCACGAGCGCCCGCGGATCGGGGACCAAGCCAACGACGGGGGTGATACAGGCACAGGCAAGAAAGAAGGCATTCGCACCCACTCCGAGCGCGCAGCGCGCGAGCTCCCTCCGATCCTCGGCGCGCGTTCGTCCCATCAGCCCAGCGACGACACCCACCAGATGAACGATCCCCGCCACGCCGGCTGCAGGCAGGAGGGACCGGACAAACTCGCCGTCGCTCATGACCGCAAACTCGCCGGGTATGACGAGGTTAGCGCTGGCGCTCATCTCGTCAACAACCGAGGCTGACAGGACGATGAAACCCCCGATCAGCACCGCAAGTCCGGTGAGTGCGCAGAACAAGGACAGCCTGTGCATCGTTCGCAACACTCGTTTGTCAGGCACAGGTGCGGGACCGCTGTGGTCAGTCATGGATTTGTCCGTCCGGCGATCATGTCAGGCCTCCACCCTATCGAGGGGACATCAAGACCGCGCGATGCGCTCACCCGAGGAGAGTGCGCAGCACCTGGGCGACCCCGGCCTCGTTGTTCGAGGGGGCGATGAAGCGCGCGGCCTCGACGACGTCCTGCGAGGCGTTGGCCATCGCGAAGGACAGGTCCCCCTCCCTCATCATGGACAGGTCGTTACCGGCATCGCCGAAGACGGCAGTCTGGGAACGATCCACCCCGAGGAAACGCTGCAGGTCGCGCACGGCGCTGCCTTTGTCGACGCCTCGGATCTGCAGGTCCGCCCAGTTCACACCCGACACCGCGTACTGGTGTGTGTCGGCGAATCGCGCGAGCGTCGCCTCCGCGAGCGCCTGGACCGGCCCAATGACGTAGACCGCGAGCTTGACGATCGCGTCGTCGATCTGCCCGGCCTCAATCGCGTCGATGATGGCGATCTGGTCGTCGACACGCTTCGTGCGGTGATAGTAGGGCAGAACACCGTCGACGAAACGGTCGTCGGTGCGCTCGACATAGGCGAATTGCTTACCGCACATGACCAGGCCGCCGTCGATCCCGTCCGGACCCGAGGTAGCTTCGCGGACGAGGCGGACTGCCTCGCGCATGGTGGGGGCATCGAGGGGGCTGGAGGAGACCTCGACGCCGTCGCGCATGACGATGCCGCCGTTCTCGCCGATGACGGTCATGCCGGGGCGCCCGGGGAACATGTCAATGAGAGTCCACACCTGGCGTCCGGACGCGGGCGCGAAGGTGATGCCGCGCGCGTCCATCTGGTCGAGCAGCTCGTCCATGCCGGGCGGGAAGTTCTTGTCGTCGTCCAGGAGGGTGCCATCCATGTCGACGGCAGCCAGGCGCAGGTCGGCACCCGCGTAACGCGCGGGGTCAGTGGGGGTCATCATGGGTCCATTGTGCCCGACCGGGGACACGGGTGCTTGCGACCTACGACGAGGCCGGGGCGACTTCAGGCTGCCGGGATCAGTCGGGCAACGACCCTCAGTTGTCGCCGCTCGGCATACTGGAGATCTTCTCCGCGAACGCCATGAAAAGGGCGATAACAAGAACAATGATGCCGGCCGGAGTGAAGCGATAGAAGGCCCATACGAAGGCCCATCCCGACGACACGCTATTGGGGTCACCCTGACCGACGGTTGCGTCGATGTACGCCGAGTAGAAGAACGGGCTGATCATCAGCAGAAGCCCAATAGCGCCAAGGATGAGCGGAATCTTATAGTTTCCCCTCTTCCTCGGTGCCGGAGTCCATTCTTCCGTCGTCTCACTCATGCGAGGTCCTTTCGCTCCACATCGAGGTTGGCTCAGAACCACCACCATAGCGCAGCCGCAGCGGGGGCCAGCACGGCGACCACGAAAGCACCGACGCACCTACGTTCGCACGCCGCATCGGACCGTTTCGCTATATGTCGAGACTACCGATAGCAAACATACTCAGCCTCACAAGAATGTAGCCAATGACCATGATCACGGGGGGAACGACGTACATGCGCGCCGACTCTGCATGCTGTCGACGCGCTGCCTGCACCCACATAACCCACTCGGCAATTCCGACACAGTATGCAAGGAACACCGCCGGCAGACCAAAAAGCATGCATGGGATGAGGAGAAGACCCGGAAGCCAGTACGAACCATCGCCGTTATCCGAGTGATCTCCAGGCTCTAAATTAATCAGGAATGTCATGACGCTCGGAGCAAGAAGAAGGAGCAAGCCAATGACAGCAAAGATGATCCAAATTTTGGGAACCCACGGCTTCTTTGGAAGAGGTTGTGTCGGCGGTGGTTGCAACACCATTGCCTGTTGCGGCCAAGCAGGATTAGGCAACACACCACGAGGCACCCCATCTTGCGTGAGACCGGCGGTCGCCACCCCGGCAGGCATCACATGTTGGTCTTTTTCATCCATCACCAAACCTCCTCGTTCGCAATGTGAATGAATCTAACTAGAACCACCAAAGCGCAACGGCCGCGGCAAGCAGCATCGCAACCACGAAAGCACCGATGCGCGACAAGCGCCGTGCACCCGTGGACCGTGACGATCGGGGCGAGGCTGAGAGGGAGAAGATCTCCTCGTCGAGCTCGGCTCGCGCGCGCACGCTCGGGCGCACGGCGGGCGGATACGAGGGCGGCGCGGGGCACCGACGACGCGCAGCTGGCCTGGTGACCTGCGCTCCTCGCGCGGCCCCACCGACCCCCTCCGCGTGCGAGTACTGAGAAGGCGAGCGGTACACGATGTCTCCATCGACTATTACGGTGTGAATGGCGCAATTCTAGCACCTATGAGGCGCGCGTCACACTCATTTCCCTTCTCACACTTCAATTCATTTAATCGGGGCAACAAATCGACAAACAGCTTGCATCCCCTTGTGAAAGTATCCCACCATCACACCGTGTGTTAGGCTGATCATGCTCGTTCAAAGCATTGAACACCCCTATTTCTAGGAGAGAACCATGGGTCTGGAAGATCTGGCAAAGAAGGCCGAAGAAGGCTTCGAGAAGGTCGTTGACGCAGCCAAGGAGAAGGCTGAAGAAGCCAAGGACAAGCTTGCTGAGCTCGCTGGCGATGCTAAGGACAAGGCAGAGGACGCCAAGGACAAGCTTGCTGAGCTCGCTGGCGATGCTAAGGACAAGGCAGAGGACGCCAAGGACAAGGCTGAGGAGATCGCCGAGGACGCCAAGGACAAGGCAGAGGAGATCGCCGAGGACGCCAAGGACAAGGCAGAGGACGTCAAGGACGAACTCGCAAAGTGAGTGACCGGAAGGGGGCGAACCAAAAGGTTCGCCCCCTTCTCCATACCCTCACCCCGACGGTTTTGTATTCCCTCGTAGCTCGTTTGCATTCCCCCGCAGCTCGGACCAACGCTACTGGCGACGAGCGCTCTACTCCCGTCCCTCGCGCACGCTCACGAGGATGCGGCGGCGCAGCGGGACGGTCGCCTCGGAGGCGACGACGATGAGAACAACGCCCACGATCGCCGAAGCAAGCGCAATGAGGAAGCCCTTTACCGCACCCGCCGCGAGCATCGGCGACATGAACACCATGCCGAGCAGCATCGAGCCGACGATCATCACGGACGCGGGGATTGCGACCTCGAGGCGACGGCTGCGGTCCATGAAGCCGCGCGGCGACCCCATGTAGGACAGGGCGCGCACCTGGTCGGCGGAGTCGAGGACGCGAATCGACTGGTTGACCGCCGTCGACACGGCCCCGAGGGCGAGGGTAATCCCGAAGGTCAGCAACATTCCCCTGTTGATGTCGCCGATGACGATGAGCGCAACCTCGTCGGCCCTATCCCCGCTCATCGAGATCGTGGAGGCGGCCGGGTACATGATGCCCACGAGGAACCCGACGAGGGCCACCGCCCCGAAGGAACGCCACACGGCGCGCGGATCGTCGGCCATTCGGCGCCCGGCCACCATCATCTGAGGGCTGCGCGAGGCCCGGGCCATGATGCGCCCCATGAGGCTGATCGACCAGACGCCCACCAGGTTGACGATCAGGAAGATCGCGCCCATGAACCCCAAAAAGACGGCCATGCCGATCGCGGTTCCCAGGTTCATCGCAAGGGTGCCAACGCTCAGCCACACCACGAGGAGGACCAGCCCGAGGACAGGGCCGACCGCGCTCACGCGCCCCGCCTGCGTGCGGCGCGCGACGCCCAGGGGCGTGATTGCGACCTTGCGCATGGCCAGCCACGAGGACAGGGCCGCGAGGAGAATCATGGCAAGCCCCTCGACGAGGAGGACCACGACCCCCACCCACATCTCGCCGACCCCCATCGGGCGCCCCTGGAAGGACAGGGCACCCCACGCGGGCAGCGTCACCGCGTACAGGATCGAGCCGACAATGACGCCAACGGCCGCAAACACGCAGGTTTCGAGGATGCACGCGAGCTTCGTCTTCCCCGGCGCGAGGCCGACGAGGCGCAGGACCGCGAGGTCGCGCTCACGCCTGCTCATGCCCAGGCGCGCGGCCGCGGCCCCCATCGAGATGATGGGGACGACGAGCAGGGTGGCCGCGAAGTACGCAAGCATCACGTAGAAGGACGCCATCCCGTCGAGGCTTGACGGATCATCACCCGAGGCTGACGTGGCAGCCACGGCGGCCCTCGCCCCGAAGGCCATGACGCCACCCGTGACCGCGAGCAGGAACGCGTGCGGCAGGGCAAAAGCGGCGACCGTCAGGACACTCGTCGCCCGGTCGCGCGACCGCAGGAGCGCTCCGGCGGCTGTGCGCACGGCGCTCATCGGGCCACCCCCTGGTTGGGGGTTCCACTGCCTCGGGCCTCGAGGGAGATGCGGCCGTCGCGCACGTGGATCGTGTGCGGCAGGCGCGCGGCAACAGCCGGGTCGTGGGTGACGAGGACGAGGGAGGCACCCGTGGAAGCGCAGGCGCTCGTCAGGAGGGACATGACCTCGCCGCCGGTCGCCTGGTCGAGGGCGCCGGTGGGCTCATCCGCGAAGATCACCGAGGGATTGGTAGCCAGCGCGCGGCCGATCGCGACGCGCTGGGCCTGGCCACCCGAGAGCTGGCCGGGCCGGTAGGGGCCGGCGCCATCGAGGCCCAGGTTCGTCAGGATCTCGCGTGCGCGAGCGATGGCCTGTGATTTGGGCGTGCCCGCCAGCATGAGGGGCATCGCGATGTTCTCCTGTGTGGGCAGCTCGGGCAGGAGCTGGCCGTCCTGGAACACGAAGCCGAAGCGGCGCAGGCGCAGGTTGGAGAGCACGCGCTCCGACATGGACGTCATCTCTTCGCCGTCCAAGGTGATGGACCCTGAGCTGGGGCGCAGCACGCCCGCCAGGCAGTGCAGGAGCGTGGTCTTACCGGAGCCCGAGGGGCCCATGATCGCCACCTGCGTGCCCTGCGGGAGGGTCAGGTCGACGCCCGCCAGGGCGTGGACGGGCGTGTTCCCACGCATGTATGTCTTCGTCAGTGCTCGGGTCACCAGGCCCGCCGTGTCGTGTGTCATGTTTGAACGATAGGCCCGCAGCCCCGCGCGTTTCTATGAGGGACCGCCCTGGTCACCCCCTGGCTCATCCCCGACATCGACGCCGCAGTTGCTACGTTTGACGCATGAACCGCGCCCTGGATCCCCTCGCCGCCCAGCTGCTGCTACGCGCCTACGCGCGGGCCACGAACATGCTCATCGCGGGGCGTTCCTTCGCGACGGACGACCCGACGCTGGCCTCCCTGCTGCGCGCATTCGGCGCCCACGTGCGCCCGCTGGCGGACGCCGAGGGGACCCCGGCCTCGACCCCGGTCGCCTTCACACTCGAGGAGAATGCCGCGCCGACCCCCGGGGCGATCACGGTCCTGGCGCCGCAAGGCGTTTTCCGCGGCGTCGTCGCCCCCGACGGGCGCACCATCACGGGCCCCGGCGATGAGGGGCGCATCGAGTGGGCGCGCACCCACATGCCCGTCACCGAGGCGGCGGCACGCGCACTGGCTCCCCTGGTGACGGGCCGACGCGTGGGGCTCTCCCTCGTCCTGGAGCCGAAGACTGCCGCGCTCGCCCTCATGCTCTCCGAGGCCGGGGCGCGCGTGAGCGTCTTCGGCTGGGCGTCCGAAACCCGCGAGGACGTCGCGGCCCGCCTGCGCGACGCCGGCATCCCCGTGTTCGCGGACTCGAGTGCCTCCCGCGAGCGCGAGTGGGAGCTCGCACGCGAGTTTTTGGCCCAGCACAGCGAATTCCTGCTGGATGACGGCTCCCACCTGATCCGCCTGGCGCACGACACTGAGGCCTGCCCCGGCGCCCTGGACGCGCTGGTCGGCGCGGCGGAGGAGACCACCTCGGGGCTGCGCCCCCTGCGTTCTTTCGACCTGCGCATTCCGGTCCTGGCCTCAAACGATGCTCGTTCGAAGACCCTGTTCGACAACGCCTACGGGACGGGTCAGTCGTGCTGGACGACGATCCTCGACCTGATCGACCCGCGCGGCGTGGGCGCGCCCGTGGCGGGGATGAGCGTCGTCATCATCGGCTACGGCGACGTGGGGCGCGGCTGCGCGCGCTTCGGCGCGGCGCTCGGCGCGGCCGTGACCGTCGTGGAGCTGGACCCCGTGCGCGCCCTGCAGGCGTCGATGGACGGGTTCGCCGTGGCCTCGCTGGAAGAGGCCGCACCCAGCGCCGGAATGCTGATCTCCGCGACGGGCGAGCGCTCGACGATCCCGCTGAGCGCGCTGGAGGCGGCGCCCGAAGGCGCGATCGTCACGGTCGCCGGCGGCGTCGACGGGGAGGTGTCCATCGACGAGGCAGTGGCCGCCTCCTGGGTCATGGCCGAGTCGGGCGATCCCCACGTACAGACCCTGACCAGCCCATCCGGCAAGACGCTGCGCATCCTCGAGCGCGGGGAGGGCATCAACTACACGGCGG
>ERZ772906.2150-NODE-2150-length-10345-cov-4.948397_pt1 | contig 10345 bp, 5 predicted proteins | sample MGYA00511338_ERZ772906 | MGnify/ENA primary metagenome ERZ772906 (study PRJEB29015, sample SAMEA2738076) | human oral metagenome | biome: human oral; feature: human-associated habitat; material: saliva | place: China | collected 2212 ... | reverse complement strand
CAGTATTAGGTTTATCAGTATTAGGTTTATCAGTATTAGGTTTATCAGTATTAGGTTTATCAGTATTAGGTTTATCAGTATTAGGTTTATCAGTATTAGGCTTATCTGTGTTAGGTTTATCAGTATTAGGCTTATCTGTGTTAGGTTTATCTGTGTTAGGTTTATCAGTATTAGGTTTGTCAGTATTAGGTTTATCAGTATTAGGTTTATCTGTGTTAGGTTTATCAGTATTAGGTTTATCAGTATTAGGTTTAGATTTATTATTTGTATACTCGATTAGACCGCTACCTAAATCATTTATAGCTTTGATTATCTCTTCTGCTGAAGATTTAGGATTATCAAAGACTTTTTGTGCATTTGCAATAATACTTCTATATTTATCAAGGGCTTCTTTATTAATATCCGTTTTTAATTGATCATCATGCGCTATTATCTTAGCTGCTTCTAATGGAACTAAAAGTTGTGCCTTAAGAATATCTGTAGATGAAGGTTTATTATCATCTTTGTTAGGTTGCTCTCCAGGAGAAGTATTAGTATCAGCTACTAAATTAGCTACTGCAGACTCTAATTCTTTTTTAAGGTCACTACGTCTATCTTCTAGATTACGTGTTTCTTTTGCTTTCTTAATAAAGTTATTGGCATTGTTGATTGCCGTAGTAACTTTTTCTTTTGAATCTTTTGTATATTTTCCAGATTTTATTTTTTCTTCGGCGCTTTTAACGGTAGCCTCTAAATCAGTGATATTATAGCGTAGCATAGAAGAATAATTTCTTATATCATTAAATAATTGACTAATTTCTTGTGATTTATAATTATTGTGTACCAAGTCTTCTAATTTATCAATTTTTTCTTGAAGATAAGAATCTACTTTATTTATACTTTCAACGCTATAGTTATTACTATCTTTATCAGTGTTGAAGTTTGCTAGTGTATCAGCATTTGAGCGTCTTAGTTCAATAAGTAAATCATATTGGAATTTCACATCATATAGATTTGAAAATGCCGTTGTTATGTCTTCTTTAGTTGCTGAGTTGTTATTTAGCACTTTTTGTGCTGCATTAATCTTATTGCCGAAATCATTTATTATAGCCATGTCTTTGTCATAGTTATTATTTTTGAAAACTCTGTTCCAGCTATCATAATATTTACTTGTTGTTGCATTAAATAAAGCATTTAATTGTTTTTTGTCTGCACTTATAATAGAGTTATCTTTAGGGTAAGTAAGGCTTAAGACTGCAGGATTTTTATGTTGGTTATCACCAAAAACGGCACTACTTGCATAAGTATTTACTTTAATTTCAGTAGGTTTACCGTTTATAGGTATTCTAACTTTAGAAGGATAGCTGTATTCTTGAGTTGTATTACCAAAAGTAATGTTAACAGTTGCAGTACTCAAAACTTCAACGTTGTCTTTTTCTTCATTATTTTCAAATGTAGTCAGTTTGCTTAATACACCAATAGGTTGATCTTTGTCACCAAGCATTGGTTGTAGTTCTAATTCTATATAGTTCTTTCCATTTTCTGTAATTAGATAAGCATTTTTAAGAACAGAATTCATAGAAGAAAGTCCGCTTAAATCAGCTTTTTTGAAATATGCTTCTAATTGTGTTTTAGATATATTATTATCATTTGCAGGATTATCAGTATTTGGAGGTGTTTGTTTAGCATCAGCAGAAGCATTAAATGTATCTAGAGCAGAAGAAAGTTTGTTTAAAGCATCTTTAAGGGCGTCTTCGCTGGCTTCATTATTGTTTAAAACTTCTTTTGCTTTAGCAAGCTCATTAGTTAGTGTAACAAATGCTGAAGGCTCTTTTTTACCAACTGTAACAAGAGAAACTTGATTTACTTTTTTAGCAAGCTCATCTCTAATAGAAGATGTTTTATTATCTTCAGGTTGTGAATTATTTAAATCTTGAATCGCAAACTTAAATTGTTCAGTATAATAATCTGTTAAGTCAGTGTTAACTTGATCATCAGTGTCGGGAGACTCAGGTGTTAGTTTAGAATGTTCAACATATTGTTTTGCTTCATCAATTAATTGTTTTAATGTGCGCTTAGCAGAGCTATCTTTTGCTGTAGCATATGCTTTTTCGGCTTTAGAAATTTCATTTGACAATGCAGTGGTATCAATACGTAGGTAATCTCCTAAATGTTGAAGTCCTCCTGTAAGCTCATCTATTTTTTTATATACTATAGCTGAGCCTTCTTTACCGTATTCATCAGTGAATTTCTCACTTGTTCCCTCTATATCAGAGGCTACAAGTTTATTTATTGTATTTTCTAATTCATCTAGTTTTGATTTAACTAAATTTCTACTTTCTAGAGTATAGTGAGTATTCTCTTTCCAGAAATTACTGTATGTATCTTTAGTAGCGGTTAATGCTTGATAAAGATTAGCAAGTTTATCTAATTTATTTGTTTCTTCAGAAAGTAGAGATGTATATTTATCAAATTCCTCTTTTGTTACAACTGATTTATTTATAATATTTTTTACTTGAGGAATTAATTGATTTAGTCCTGTTTTTAATCTTTCTGGTATTGACTTATAGTTTTCAGAAATCTCTTTTGATTCCAAATAATTTATTTTTTCTTTCAGAGCTTCTTTTAGAGGATTTTTCTCTTCTTCTTTGCTAGTTTCAGATTTTGCGCTGTAGTCTAAATATAAATCAAGAGGAGCTAGCCATTTATTATTTGATAGACTATAACTATCTTTAAATGAAATGCCTTCAAGAGCGATATTTTTCTGATCAGAATAAACTAAAAGTTTTATTTTTTTAGGATAGGTAATATTATCGCTAGTAGTACCTGTTTCTAAGACTTCAGCATCTGATATTGTTCCAAGTTTATTATATTGAATTGTTCCTATAGGAGCTATATCTGTTGCACCATAATTTGTAGTTGTAGGCTCAAATGTTAATGTAACTTCACTTCTTCCATTTTCTTTATCAATAATTGAAACATTTTTGATTACTTGAGAATAGTCTCTACCATAAAGACCAAAAGGCTTAGTAGTTCCACGTTCTACAAATTTTGCAGGTACAGAGTAAGGTCTAGATTCGGTAGGTTTAGATTTTTCTTTTGGAGGAACCTGTTCACCTTTTTCTCCGTTCTTTTTAATCAGTCCATTAATGGCATTAGTCAGATTTTTTACATGTTCAGATGTTTCGTTTATTTGTGGACGATAGCTTTCAGTTTGGTTAATCCAATCTTTTGCATGATTAAGTGCTTGAGTGAATTTTTCTAAAGATACAATGTTATATTCATCTTTATTTCTACTTTCAGCAATAGAGACTAATCGTTTTAACTCATCTGTATTAAATCTCAAATATGTAAATGTGGCATTATCAAATTCTTTTATTAGTTGAACTAATTGTTTAATATCTTTAGTATTTTTTAGTTTTGGTACACTCTCTATATATTCTCTGTATTTAGCAATACTTTCTTTTGTATACACATCTTCTTTGTAAAGATCGAAGTATTCTAAAAGTTTAGCAACTTTAGTATCTAGGACTTCCCTTAAAGTAGCTGTATCTTCTATTTCGTGAATAGGAGTAGCTATTTTGTATAATTTATCATAGCTCGCATCACTTGAACGTTTTAATTCTTTTAACTGTGTGATAGCTTCGCTTATTTTTTCTCGTTGACTATAATCAGCAGCATTATCTTTATTATTTTCTTTTGTTAATAACCATTCATTAACTTTTGCACCACGATCTATCCAATTCTGGATTTTTTCATTTAGTTTTTCTCTATATTTAGGTATGGTATTACCTTTTGATACAACATTTTTATAATTTATATCTAATGCAAAAGGTCCTGTTTCTTTTTTTGTACCATTTTGGTCTAGGTAAATCATATTAGTAATAACAAGTTGTTCAGCTTTTAATTCACCAGGGATACTAAAGGCAATTTGTCTTTGATCTTGAGGAGTAGGACCTAGATTAATTTTAGGTTCTATAGAAGATACTTTATTAACAGAAAAACTAATTATTTTTGTAACTTTATTAGGATTAGCGACAAGATTTAGTTCGATATCTTGCCCTTGCTTATAAATACCAATAAGGTTGTCTTTAAATAGATTTTTGATATCATCGTTATTATCTTTAACTTTGCTATAAAAGTTTTGTTGTCCATCGCTATATGATTGAATCATAGTAGGAGTTTTAAAGTCAGTAGTAGTATAAAAACCATCATTTTTTAGTTCATGATTAATATCAAAATTATAAAGTTGTGTATAGTAATTAAGTGTATTAATAGCATTTCTAGCAGTTTTTTCAGTAAAAGAATTAGCTTCTAGCTTAGCTTTAGCCTCTGCAGCTTCTCCCCACATATTGTACCATGGAGTTGTATCAATTACGTCCTCAGGAACAGAGTGATTTTCAAAAGTTACGTGATAGTATGGAAAGTTTGAAGTTTTGTGGAAAAATGTTGTTCCTAAATAACGATTGGTAATATTATTATCGTTAAAGATTTCCTCTATTAGTTTTTTTAACTCACCTTTTGTTTTTTCTGAGGCGGCAGTATCTCCGAAATCAGCTTTAGCGATACTGTGGGTAGGTGAAGCAGGCCAAGCTGCAGCTGTTACAGAAGTAACTGTTAACGCAAAAGCAACACTCAGGCTAGATTTTAATAGCTTATTTGTTTTCATTATTGTTCTCCTTATATTTATATATAAACAATTTAACAAAAATTAGTTTGGTTAAATTGTTTTTTAATTTTGTTTATACTAAATATAACATAAAAACGATTTAATTGAAAGAGATTATCATTATCTTTTATTAATTTTTTCATAGAATAATTCAAAATTTAATAGAGATTAATGATTTTTATAAAGTTTTTGTAAAAATTTTCAGGCTATTGCCTTATGTAAAATAGACATAAGGCAATAGCTTATTTTTGAAAAAGACATTTAAAATGTTATAATATGAGGATATCAAATGAAAAGTTAGTAAGTAGAAAATATCAAAGATGCACAGCATGTATGATAAGAAATATAACAAAATTTGCAGTGGTACAAGATTATAAAGAATGGTATACAGATGACAAATTGTAAAGTAAAGTGCAACAGTAAAATAAAAAAAGAAAAATCATAAAGACTAATCGTATAAAATATTAATAACGACAAAAATACCACGGTGGATCAATATAAACTACAAACGCTTTGCCATAAAATAAAGAGGAATTACTCAAAAAAAATTACTCTATGAGAAAAATAGCTAATAAATTTGGAGCAAATATTGCTACAATATCCAGAAAATTTATAGGATGCGAGAAAGATAATTATATATTGTTTTAAAGCATAGCGTTCCTTGAAATAATCTTCCTAATTATTTGTTCAGGAGACCATCTTTCATTTAATTTTGATATTATTACTTTCTTACAGTCCGATTGTAAGTTTATATTTTCTACCTTTTGACTTCAAATTTTTCTCATAACTTTTCGATGTTTATTCAGATATATAATTATTTTTTCCTGCAGAATTTAGATGAAAATTATGATATAATTAAGCAAATGTTTAAAAGTAGGTGATAGTTATGGGAAAGGCAATAAGTAATGGTGATATTTTTAAAAAGATAGGGTTACTTATTTATAGAGATAAATTACGGATATTTATTGCATTGATAGCCTCGATAGCGTCGTATTATTTTACGCTTTATCCAACGGATAGATTGAATATCATAGTTGATGGAATATCAAATGGGAAACTTGATTTTAATGGCGTTTTGGAGGAGATTACAAAAATAATCATAGCAGGAGTATTTCTATATATTGTTTATTATTTTAAAGAATATTATACATTTATTGGTTATGATAAAGTAATAAAAGATATGACTTATAATTTGCAATATGATATTTATCGTCATACTCCGGTATTTTTCAATAAATTCAGTATTGGAGAGGTTATTAGCCGCTCAACAAATGATATAACAAACTACATAGCTCCAGCTTTTGGTTATGGGATGCTTCTTGTTTTTGATGGAATAATATACAATGTTTTTATTAGTGTATTGATTTTTAGCAAATCAAATTTTATTTATTTACTATTAATTCATATTCCGCTTGTTATACAAACGGTGTATTTAGTTAGTAGACGCAAAATACAAGAGACATACTATAATAAGATGGCAAGAACTATGGATAAGATAACGGAAGAAACCTTAGAAAATGTTAAAGGTATAAGGGTAATTCGAACATATAGTTTATTGCAAAAAGTCCGTATGAGTTTTGTTGAAAAACTAAGAAGCTATGCTCATAGTAATAGTGAATATATGAAAAAAGTATTGTTATATCAACCACTAAATACTGTTTCAGTTGCAATAAGTTATACTATAGCCGTTGCATATGGTTTTTATTTAATTAACCATGGAGCTATGACTCTAGGAGAGTTGATTGCGGTTTGTGTTGTTATAGGAATGTTACAATGGCCATATATAGCATTGTCAGAATTTGTAGTTATGATTATAGAAGTACGCCAAGCTACAAAAAGAGTATTGGAAATTTCTGATAAAAAAGCAGCTGTTAACAATGATAAAGCTTTGTACAATTTTGATTTTAAAGAAAGTGTAGAATTTAAAGATTTTGATTTTAGCTATGATGGTGATAATAAGGTCTTGAAAAATATTAATTTCAAGATTAATAGAGGAGAAACAGTTGGAATAGTTGGTAAAACAGGTTGCGGGAAGACCACTTTAATAAAACAACTGTTAAGATTATATCCAATATCGGAAGAAACATTGTTGTTAGATGGACATAGCGCAGAACAATATTACGATTACTCTATTCGTGAAAAAATAGGTTATGCTCCTCAAGAATATCAATTATTTTCAAAAACAATAAGGGAAAATATTTTGTTCTATCGAAAAAATTTAGAGGAAAATTTAGACAAGGTATTAGAACTTTCGGACATAAAAAAAGATATTGAAGGTTTTGTAGATGGCTTAGATACCTTGGTTGGGGAAAATGGGTTATCTCTATCGGGAGGGCAAAAACAACGATTAGGAATAGCTCGAGCGTTATTAGCTAATCCGGACATTTTGATTCTTGATGATAGTTTAAGTGCAGTAGATGCTAATACAGAAAAAACTATTATAGAAAATATTAAAAAGACACGCGAAGGTAAGACAAATATTATTGTTTCACATAGAATATCTGCAGTAAGACATGCTGATAAAATAATAGTTGTAGAAAATGGTGAAGTTCTTAATGTAGGAACTCATGATGAACTTTTGAAAAATTGCGGGTGGTATAGAGAGTTAGATGCTTATCAAAATAAGGAGGTAGAATAAAATGAAGACAAAAAATCCATTATTACAATTTCTACCTTACATAAAAAATGCTAAAAGAGCTTATGTTTTAGGGTTTATTTATTCAGTACTAAATGTTGGACTAGGTGTGCTAGGAGTTTATGTTTTATCAAAGGTTTTTGATGGCGTTGAAGGAGATATAACAAAACAAGTAGTTCTAAAATCTTTAATTATCGCTGTTGGCTATGGTTTAATACTTTTATGTTCGGGGATATCAAATTATATCCGTAACGTATATTTAGTTCAAGGGGCAAATGAAATTTATGTTCGTATACAAATGCAAGTATATGATCATATTCAAAGTTTACCTATCCGATACTTTGATAACATGCCAGCAGGTTCTGTTGTGTCACGTATTACAAGTGATGTTAATCAAATTAGAACATTTTTTGTTTCTACTTTTGTGCAAATTTTAATAATTGTTATGAAGGTAGTATTTTCTTATATTGTATTGTTTACGGTAGATTATAGATTTGGTTTATTTATGTTAGCATTACTACCAATTATGTATATTGTCCTAAAAATTTATAATAAATTAACGCTTGATAGTATACAAGGATATCGTAGGAAGTTTTCTGAAAGTAACGGTATTATCAATGAAAACTATCAAAATCTAGAAATTATTAAAGCATTTAATAGAGAAGAAGCTAGTATTGAAGATTGGAATACTCATAATGAAGAACGATATAAATATTGGAAAAAACTAAATGTAGTAGATAGTTTATTACTGCATAATATTACAGGGGTATTTAGAGTAATTATTTTTATTGGCATAATTTATTACTACGCATATTCCCATTTTAATGGTGTATTTGGAGTTACCCTAGGAATGGTATATTTATTTATAAATTATACTACAGATATAATTTATAGAATAGCTGATTTTACAATGGGAATATCTAACTATGTTCGCGCGATAGGTGCAGCGAATAATATTCAAGAGATTTTAAAACTTGATATTGAAAAAGATATTGAAATGGAAGAAGTAGAGGATTTCCGAGGGAATATTAGTTTTAAAGATGTATCATTTGCTTATAAAGATGATAATTATGTTCTTAACAATTTGAATATAGAGATTAAAGAAAATCAAACAGTCGCTTTTGTAGGACATACGGGAAGCGGTAAAAGTACAATAATGAACTTGATAGTTAAGTTTTATGATGTTAGTAAGGGGACTTTAGAAATAAATGGGAAAAATATAAATGAATATAGTAGAGAATATTTACGTGAGAAAACAGCTATAGTATTACAAGATTCATTTTTATTTGATGGAACTCTATTGGAAAATATTACCCCAAATGGGAATCGAAGAACTGCAAAAGAAGCACTGGAAAAAGTTGGGGGAGACTTTATCTTAAAAACAAGGCCTCTTGATTCGAAGGTAGAAATAGGAGGAAGTAACTTTTCTACTGGAGAGAAGCAGCTTATTTGCCTGGCGCGTGCTTTAGCGAAGAATCCAAAGATATTGATTTTAGATGAGTCTACAGCTAATATAGATAGCGAAACAGAACAAAGTGTAGGTTATGCTATTGAAAAATTAAAACAGGGAAGAACAACATTGATAATTGCCCATAGATTATCAACGATTAAAAATGCAGATAATATTGTTGTTCTTGATAAAGGGCGAGTAGTAGAAAGTGGTACTCATGATGAATTAATTAATCTTAATGGAATATACAAAAAAATGTATGATACACAAATAAAAGGATAATAAAAAACGAGAGTAAAATTAAGGTAAATACCAAAATAATACTCTCGTATTTTTAATTATTTAGTAAAAGTAAATTCGTATGCTAAGTCAATGCTCTTGAATGAAACCATAACAGTTTCGTATCCTAATGGCTTGATAATTTCGCCAACTGCATTTGCAACTTTCTCACAAACTTCTACAGGGCGAGCAACCCAACCAATTTCGATATTAGCACGACTAATTTCTTCGCCGTCTAAGATAGCAATACTTTCAACTAAGTCAAGTGTAAAAGCGCCGCGAGGGCGATCGATAATTTCTGCAATAGTATCAAAAAGCTCTGCGCTGACTTTTTTTAAGTCTTCTTTTTTAATTCCTCTATGTCTTCGCCTATAAGATCACTTGCATTTCCAAGCGGTCCTACAAAGTCCATAAACTCATCGCCTTCGTTGAGCTCATCTGCAATCAGTCTGGTTGAGCCGCCAATAACCTGAATAACTATAGTAACAGTTCCGGCTTCACGGTCATAGTCGCAGATTGTAAGCGGAATTCTCTCACCCTGCTTATCCTGCTTTACTATAACAAACTCTCCCGGAAGACATTTTGCTGCTACTCTCTTAGCCAAAACATCGAATAAATAAATGTTTTCAGCTAATTTTCTTTTCTTCACAATAGGAAACATATTGCTTATCCCTCCAAATAGATAAAATCTCAAACTTAATATTAACACAAAAAAATAAAAAAAACAAACTAAATAAAAGCAATATATAAGAACAGTTCGTTATTTTTTTGGCTAATTTAACCTTAAATGTTATTTTTTACTACCTGTTCATTTCAGACTTATAGCCGTCAGTCATATTATGATCCGCAATTATATTGTCGATATCACTCAGATTTGAAGAAGGCACATCGCCCGGTATAGTGTTTTTTACGGCAGAATATGCATTGCCGTAAGCCACCGCTTTTTCACAGTCAAGTCTGTAATGCAAAAGACCGTACAATGTTCCTGCAATATATGCATCTCCGCTTCCTATTCTGTCTACAACATCAATCGCCTTATAAGGTTTTTCCGTATAATACTTATCCTGATAAGCATTGTATATTACCGATCCGAAATCATGCACCTTCGGTGAATGTACCGTTCTTTGTGTAGATGCCACTATTGAGATAGGATACTCCTCGGTAAACGACTTCATAATTTCTCTTACATCTCCGGTCTTTCCGAAAGTAAGTCTGGCCGTATCCTCGGAGCAAAAGAATATATCCACAAAGGGCAATATTTTTTCTATAGTCTCTCTTGCCTCTTCGCCCGACCAGAGATTGGCTCTGAAATTCACATCAAATGATATAATCG
>ERZ772906.2143-NODE-2143-length-10359-cov-2.782512_pt1 | contig 10359 bp, 8 predicted proteins | sample MGYA00511338_ERZ772906 | MGnify/ENA primary metagenome ERZ772906 (study PRJEB29015, sample SAMEA2738076) | human oral metagenome | biome: human oral; feature: human-associated habitat; material: saliva | place: China | collected 2212 ... | reverse complement strand
GCGTGGAGTGGACCGGCTCTGAAGAATGCCTGGGCTGGGGCGAGCATCTGTTGATGTCTGCTCCGTCGTCGTCAATTGCAGGGCGTATAATCGCTGTACACATGAATTGTTTAGCGGATATACTGCTGTAGTGAAGGTGCGAGAGCTCAACCGACGGATCGAGGCGCTGGGAGGCGTCATGACTCGTCAACGTGGTTCGCATCGACGGTACGAGGTGGTGTCGGCCGAGGGGGTTCGGGCATTCACCGTTGTTCCTCAACATGCTGGAGAGGTGCCGGTGGGAACGCTGGCTGCGATCGATCGCGACCTTGCGCCGGTCCTCGGGAAAGGGTGGACAAGACGATGACGACGTATGACGTGACGGTGAGTCGCGAGGCGGACAACTGGCTGGCGCAGTGCGTTCAGGAACCCGCAGCGCATACCTGGGCCCCTACTCTTGCAGCGGTGCGTGCTGAGATTGTCGATGCCATCATCCTTGCGGCGGACCTGCCAGAGGGAGCCGTCATCGACGTCCGTCTTCTTCCGGATGATGGTCTGCCGGAGTACATCGTGCGGGCCCTCAAGGTCGGTAACGACCGGATGGCTCTCCGCTCCGCCGAGGCGGCCTTGCGAAGCGCGACGGAGGAGTCAGTGCACGCCATGCTGGCGCAAGGGCACAGCGTGCGCGACGTCGCCGGCGCCGTGGCGCTCACTCCGGGGCGGATCGCGCAACTGTCCGCCTAACGGCAGCGGCTCACCTCGCAGCCGAGGACTCCTCGGCGCGACGGCGCAGCTCGCGCACGGTGGCATGCGGATCCTCGCCGGCCGGAAACCCGCGCAGGCGCCAGTACATGGCCAGCAGGGAACCGGTGATCGTGTGCCAGAAGGTCGCCACCGCGCAGGGTGCGGCCACCGCCGCGCTCAGGTACTGCAGGGCGAGGGTCGAACCGAGCCCCGCGTTCTGCAGGCCCACCTCGATGCCGATCGTGCGGCGGTCGGCCCGCGAGACCCCGAAGGCTCGCGCCACGGCGTAACCCAGGGCGTAGCCGGTCGCATTCTCCACAGCGATCGCTGCGAACATGAGCGGCCCCGCGGTGGCGATGAGCGGCTGGCTCTTGGAGGCCACGGCCGCCACCACCGCGGCGATCGCCACGACTGAGACCCACGGCATCGCCGGCTGGATCCGGGCCACCTGCTTGTGGAAGAAGACATTGCAGGCCAGGCCCGCCCCCACCGGCAGCAGCACGATCTGCACAATCGACAGCGCCATCGACCCGGCCGGCACCTGCATGTAGGTACCGGCCAGCCACAGGGTCAGCAGCGGGGTGACGATGGGGGCAAGCATCGTGGAGAAAGCGGTCATCGACACCGAAAGCGCCGTGTTGCCCTTGGCCAGGTAGCTGACCACGTTCGACGTCGTCCCTCCGGGCACGCAGCCGATGAGGATGATGCCCACCTTGAGCTCGGGGGACAGCGGCAGCAGGTTCGCTACGCTCCAGCCCACCAGCGGCATGATCGCGTACTGGCTGAGCACGCCCAGAATGACCGGCTTCGGGTGACGAGCGATCATCGTGAAGTCCGGGATGGACAGGGTCATCCCCATTCCCAGCATCGTGACGGCCAGCAACGGCGTCATGTAGCCGGCCAGCGGCACGAAGGTGGAGGGCGAGAAGAAGGCGGCGAGGAAGGCGCCGAACATGATGAGCGGGAAGACCGTCACCGCGATGCGGGCGCTGCGGTCCTGTCTCTTCTCGGCGGCTGCATCGGTGACTGCGTCAGTGTCTGTCGGGGGTGTCATGGGATGCCTCGGATCATCGGAGGGCTGTCGGCGGGGATACGCGCGGCGACGATAGTCCGAGGAGTGGAACGATGCCGTCTCAGTCCACCGTGCGAACGCCCCTGAGCGTCGAGTACTGAGGGCTCGGAATGGGCCGCCGGCCGTGAGCCGCGTCGGTGGCCCCGCGGGCTTGGTGAGGCCAGTGCAGGCCGGGGCTCTACTCGAGGTCGTCGTCGGCGTCGTCGACGACGTCGGACTCGTCGTCGTCCTCGGGGTCACGCCAGACCTCGTCGCAGCGGTGGACGCTTGTGGCGATGAGGCGGGCGTTGGGCAGGTCCACTGTGCGCACCCAGTGACCGGCGTCGAGGGCGTTTCTGCCGAAGTCCTCGTGCCGGTTGATGAGCCGCACCACGAGCACCTCCTCAGGCACGTCGATGTGGATGAGGAGGTCGATCCGCTCTCGTACTGCGCCCCAGCCGCGCGTCTCGAGCGCGAGGTAGTTGCCCTCGGTGACGACGACGCCGGTTCCGGAGACGACGCCCCCAGCCGACACCGACTCGTGCAGGTCGCGCCGATAGACCGGGACGAAGACCTGATGGGCGCCGTCGGCTCGCACCCGGTCCAGGGTTGCCAGGTAGCCTTCGACGTCGAAGGTGTCTGGGGCGCCCTTGCGGTGATGGCGGTCCAGCTCGTCGAGGACGGCGTTGGACAGGTGGAAGCCGTCCATGGCGACGAGCCCGGCGAAGAGGCCGGCCTCCTTGAGCCGGCCTTCCAGGTCTGCGGCGATCGTCGACTTCCCCGAACCGGGTGCCCCGACGAGCCCGACGAGGAGGCGTTCTGGTGCGCCGTCGGCCGCCAACCGCAGCGTGAGCTGGTCGACGAGGTTGCTGACAAGGGTGGAGAATTCGTCCACCCGAACCGTGGGGCTCATGGAACTATTATCTCAGTCAACTATCTGACTGAGGGGTGGATGCGGCATCTGTATCCATTGTGATGCCTTGAAGACCGAGCGTCGGGGAGTGGGTGCGGCGACGTAGGGAAAAAGGGACAGAAGGACGCCGGCTTGCCCATGGCCTTGCACAGGTGGGCTATGCGGCGGTCATGTATGTCGTTGTTGCGCCGGGATGGAGACCCCTGACGGCCGTGCGGAGAGTTTGGGCAGGGTTGTGCGCTTTAGCAGGTTGAGATCCGATGGCCGCAAAGTTGTGACTGCAGATGAGACCTGCGCCACTGACCCTCGCCCTCGAGGAATCTAAATTCAGGCAATTGTAAGCCTCTTCTCAGAATTCTCTCGAAAGGTCGCCCGTGTCCGCCATCCCTATCCCCAGGGTGCTTGGCACTTCTGCGCGTGCGATAGGTGCACTTGTCGCACTGGTCGCGCTCGTCGCCACGCTCCTGACGGTCCTGCCCACGCAGGCCCGAGCCGCCAACAATCCGTCGATCACCGTCTCCGGCCTGTCGCTTGTGGTCTCCAACGCCAACGGCGTCGAGGAACCGGACAACACCTCGGTCAAGGTCGATGACATCCTCAAGCTGAAGTTCGCCTGGGATGCTCGCAACGCCAGCGCCAGAAGCGGCGACTCCTTTCAGATCCAGCTGCCCGAGCAGCTCCGCAACCGGGAGCGCCTCTCCGAGCCGATGAAGGTCTCCCACCAGGGCGCTGAGCACACCATCGGTGAGTGCGTGATGGACGACCGCGCCATCACCTGCACCTTCAACAGCACTCTCGACACCATCATCGGCCAGGGCTTCACCGGCCTGCAGGGCAATGGAACGGCTCTGGTGCTGGCTTCTCAGGCCAGCGACTCGGCCAATGTGACAATCGATGCCAACGGCAAGCAGACCGAGGTGCCTGTGCCCGGCGGCAAGATTGCTGAGAATGTCGGACTTGAGTACAAGCCGCAGTGGATGAGCAAGTGGGCGGCCGATGTCACCAGCACCTCTAAGACGGTGGACTGGGAGATAAGCTTTGGACCGGACCAGGTCAAGGCCGCCCTCGAGAAGAATGGTGGCTCCCTGACGGTGGACGGCAAGACCCGCTCAACCATCACCTTCACCGACCAGCTTGGCCCCGGCCAGGCCTACGTCACGAACAAGAGCAGCTGGAAGCTGAGCATCGGCGCCGCCCAGGGGAGGAACAACTTCTATGGCCAGGTCACCGACGCCAGCGGTGCCGATAAGGACGTCAGCCAGGGCGACTTCGACCTCGACGTCACCATCCAGGGCAACACCGCCACCGTCGCGGTGACCGGCCCCTTCGCACCTCAGACCAACTACCACATCTACTACGCCTCCACCCCGTCCACGGCCGACGGTGTCGTTCAGGCCGGCGTTGAGTACACGAACAAGGCCTCTGTGGTGGGGAGTGGTCTGGAGCACTCCTACTCGGTGCACTACACCAAATCCTTCACCATCAACGTTGAGATGAAGCCCGGATTTGGTGGGCTGGACATCACCAAGCTCCTCACCGGGTCTGAGACCGCCAAGGTGCCGGCCGGCACCACCTTCCAGGTGGGCATCAACTACACCCTGCCCGGCGGTGCCACCGTGGACACCTACCCGGGGTGGAAGGCTCCGGGGACCGTCAACCAGGCCCGTACCGGTGGCGCCACCTCCATGACCGTCACCGTCGGTGAGAAGGCCGTGTACAACGGCACCTTCCCGGTTGGGACGGTCCTGACCCTCGACGAGGACACGACGACGGCCTCGGCCACTCCTGCCGGTGTCGCTTGGGGCAGCCACACCTTCGCAGTAGGCGACCAGAACACCAACAGCCTGACCATTGAGGACCAGAAGTCCACGGCCGTGACGCTGCGCAACTCCGCCGACCCCGCCGCTGTGGAGGAGGGTGACTTCACGGTCACCAAGGCTCTGGCCGGCGACGGCGACTTCAGCAAGTCGACCTTCGAGTTCACCTACACCTGCACCGATGGCACCGAGGGGTCGCTGACGGTGACCGGAGCCGCGACCTCGGAGAAGTCCAAGAAGGTCAAGGCCGGATCGACCTGCACCATCACCGAGGACAGCGCCAAGGCCGGTCAGAACGGCTACACGCTGACCGCCCCGGCAGCGCAGACCGTGACGATCACCAAGGATCAGACGGCCGCGGTGACGATGACCAACACGTACGCCCGTGACATGGGCACCTTCTCGGTGACCAAGGTCGTCACCGGTCTCGAGTCGGTGGACAATGAGTTCGCCTTCTCCTACACCTGCGACAACAACGTGAAGGGCACGCTGAAGGTCAAGGCTGACGGATCGGTGGCCTCCGGACCCGAGCTTCCCGTGGGCACCAAGTGCACCATCGAGGAGGACGCACAGTCCGCCGCGGTCAAGGGGTACACCCTGGAGGCGCCCGCCTCCCAGACGGTGACCATCAGTGAGAAGGAGCAGGCGGTGCTCGTGACCTTCACGAACGCCTACACCCCTGAGCCCAAGCCTGAGCCCTCGCCGTCCCCGACGCCGGAGCCCTCGCCGAGTCCTTCGCCGTCCCCGACGCCGTCTCCGTCCCCCAGTGAGCCGGCCTCACCTTCACCGACGCCGAGCGCCACACCGACTCCCAGCGAGACCCCGACGCCTGGTGAGACTCCGGACCCGAGCGAGTCTCCGACTCCGGCGCCCAGTGAGTCGCCGTCCCCCGATCCGAGCGCTACCCCGGACCCGAGCGATCCCGCCACGCCTGGCGCCCCCTCCTCGCCGAGTGGTACTCCGCCTGCCGCACCCAGCGACCCGGCGAAGCCCCAGGAGCCCTCTGGAGGCCCTCTGGCCAGCACCGGTGTCAGGGTTGGTCTGCCGTTGGCGGTCGCCGTGTTCGCCGTGATGGGAGGTGCTCTGCTGGTGAGCCGTCGCCGCGCCTGACGCTGGCTGCCAGTTCCCATCTCTCATAGGGAGACGCACCCGAGCCCACCTGAGTCCTGCACTCAGGTGGGCTCGGGTGCATTGTCGCTCGCTACCAACCGCGCGAGATGGGGAGCGGAACACCGCTGGTCGGGGCTGCCGCGGGGCTCGGCACGAGGCGAAGGTGCTCGTACTCGGATGAATCGCTCAGGTGTCAAGGACCAGGGTCCTGACTGGACGGCGTCGAGACGGGGGCGCGGAAACGAATGTCGAAGCGGTTCTTGTGGCGCCCGGCACGGTCGTAACCTGAAGGGGTCCGCCATGCCGCACGGCATGAAGCGAGTGCCGTGCGCGACTCTTCCGACGTCAGGAAACACACCATGGCAGAGTCCTCCCAGTCGTCACCGTCCTCCTCCTCCTCACGGCAGCCGGCCACATCCTCGCCCGCCTCGACCTCGGACGATCCGGGTTCAACCGTCAGCCGTATCAACGCCCGGATCATCGGCATCTGCGTGGCCGCGGCCCTGGGCGGGTTCCTCTTCGGCTTTGACACGGCCGTCATCAATGGCGCCGTCGACGCCCTCTCTGACCAGTTCGCTCTCAGCGATGCGCTCAAGGGCTTTTCCGTCTCCTCGGCGCTCATTGGCTGCACGGTCGGCGCCTGGTTCGCCGGGCCGGTCTCCAACCGGATGGGGCGGGTGCCGGTCATGCTCATCGCCGCCGTCATGTTCCTGGCCTCCGCGCTCGGATCGGGGCTGGCCTTCGGCGTCATCGACTTCATCGTGTGGCGCGTGGTGGGCGGCCTAGGAGTGGGGGCGGCCTCCGTCATCGCTCCGGCCTACATCGCCGAGGTCTCCCCGGCGAGTGTGCGCGGCCGTCTGGGCTCCCTCCAGCAGCTGGCGATCGTCGTCGGCATCTTCTCCTCCCTGCTGGCCGACGCCTGGTTCTCCGGTCAGGCCGGCGGGGCCGCCAAGGAACTGTGGCTGGGGATGGAGGCCTGGCGGTGGATGTTCATCGCCGAGGGACTGCCGGCTCTCGTCTACGGGCTCTTCGCCTTCCGGCTGCCGGAGTCCCCGCGCTTCCTGGTGGCGCGCGGCGACTACGACAAGGCCTCCCAGGTGCTCTACGACTTCACCGGCATCATCAACGTCAACCTCAAGATCGAGGAGATCCGCTCCACCATCGACTCCGAGAAGCGCGAGTCCCTGTCCGACCTGCGCGGCGCGGCTCTGGGGCTCAAGCCGATCGTGTGGGTGGGCATCCTGCTGTCCGTCTTCCAGCAGTTCGTGGGCATCAACGTCATCTTCTACTACTCGACGACGCTGTGGCGCACTGTGGGCTTCCAGGAGTCCGACGCCCTGACCATCACGGTCATCACGTCGGTCACCAACATCGCGGTGACGATCCTGGCGATCCTCCTGGTGGACAAGGTGGGGCGCCGGCCCATGCTGCTGGCCGGCTCGTTCTTCATGACGATCTCGCTGGGGCTCATGGCGCTGGCCTTCTCCTTCGCCAACGTCAGTGGTGGTGAGGTGACCCTGGAGGCGCCGTGGTCGCCGATCGCGCTGGTGGCGGCGAACCTGTTCGTCGTGGCTTTCGGGGCGACCTGGGGGCCGCTCGTGTGGGTGCTGCTGGGCGAGATGTTCCCCAACCGGATCCGCGCTGGGGCGCTGGCGGTGGCGGCCGCGGCCCAGTGGGTGGCGAACTTCTTCATCTCCACCACCTTCCCGACCTTCTCCAGCATCAGCCTGACCTTCGCCTACGGCTTCTACGCCGTCTTCGCGCTGCTGTCCCTCCTCTTCGTCTTCTTCCGGGTGCCCGAGACCAAGGGCAAGGAGCTCGAGGAGATGGAGGACCTGGCGGTCTGAAAACAGGGTGCTGTGCGGAGTGTCAAGGCTCGGATGGAAATAGAAGTCGTCACCTGCCGCTACTCTTGAGTCGGAGGTGGCGTGAGCCGCCTGTTGTGATCTGATTGTTGGGAGCATGCTAGTGGCACGTGGAGACCTGCTTCTCGACCTGGTGGAAGCTGAGCGTCGTGGCGATCGTGACCGCTTCCGGGTCGTCGTTGAAGGGATGATCGCTGAAGAGCGGGCCAACCAGCATCACCTTCTTGCTGACCGCCTTTCTGAGATTATCATGACGACTGGCCAAGGGGTGCCCAGAGACGATCAAGCAGCATCTGTTCGCGATCTGGTCCAGGAAGTGATTCCTCACCGCCGGCTGGATGAGCTCGAGCTGGATCCGGTGGCGCAGCGTGTCGTCTCTGAGCTCATCGAGGAACAACAACGTGCCGATCTTCTACGGAGTTACGGGATAGAACCCCGCCACCGTCTCCTGCTTGCCGGCCCCCCTGGTAACGGCAAGACCAGTGTTGCCGAGTCGATCGCGGCAGAACTCATGCTTCCCCTTTACGTGATCCGCTATGAAGGTGTGGTTTCGAGTTTCCTTGGGGAAACAGCGTCGCGTTTAGATCACGCCTTTGAGTTCGTAAGAACCCGTCGGTGTGTCCTCTTCTTCGATGAGCTTGACACTATCGCCAAAGAACGCGCTGACGAACATGAAACCGGGGAGATCAAGCGTGTCGTTTCTACACTTTTGCGCCAGATAGATCGCCTCCCCCCGCATGTGGTCCTGGTTGGCGCAACGAATCATGACGAGCTGCTGGATCGAGCGGCATGGCGGCGCTTCCAGATCCGTACCAAGCTGAATTCTCCAACGAGGGCGCAGGCCACCCGCTTCCTGGAACGACTTGCACGGCGTTTTGGTGGCGATCTTGGCTATGCTCCGAGGACGCTGGCGGATCGCCTTTCGGGATCCAGCTTCGCGGAGCTGGAGGAGTTCGCTATGGACGTCAGGCGCCGCGCCATTCTTGAGCTGCCGGATGCCAACATGCGCAAGATTGTCAAGGAACGACTCGAACACCGGACAGGCACGGCCCGCTCATGAGCGACGACGCTCGGCCGCTTCTTGCGTTCGATTCGCCTTCCGTGGGAGAGCGGGTAAAGCCCAAAGGTCACCGCTTTCCTAAGGTGGTGGGTCCAGGCGGTAGACGGCAGGAAGAGCGTCTGAGCCCTCAGTTCAAAGAGTTATCCGATGCGTTCGAGGCGAAGCGTGCAGAGCTGGGCGAGGGTATGCCGGTTGAAACAGATCCGTCGTTGGTGATTGTGCTGGACCTGGCGGGAAGTGTCGAAGAATTTTATAAGGCAGTGAATAAAGTTGAGGGTCTCGAGTTCCTTGCTGAGATGGCAGGAGATCGGTCAGATCCTGATGATGACTTTCATGAGATGGATCCCAAGAAAGGGCGCACGGAAAAACAGGTTCAGCACTCGCTGTATCTAGTGATGTCAAACGCCAAGGCTGTCGATCAGATGGTCTCGCTCTTTGGTCGTTGGAAAAAGGACCCTAAAGTCAAGTTCGAGCGGGGTTTGAGCAAGTTCAGAAATGTGTTCTCTCAGCTGGTAGATCTTCGGCGTTGGGGACCAGAAGATCGTGTAAGAGAGACCGATCTGATAGAGCGGTGGCAGGAAACGCTGGATGTCGTTGGGGGTTCCCAGAATTCGGTTCGGATCGAGATTGAACTGTGGTACCGTAATGATCGAAGGCAACGACAAGCGTCTGAACAAGAAGTCAGGAAGATCGTCACTGATTGCGGTGGCGAGGTTGTCAATCAAGCCAAAATTGAGGAAATTGGGTATCATGCCCTGCTCGCTCAACTTCCTATACAGCAGGTTGAGACCGTTGTTCAGAAGGGTCCTCAGGCAATCCGGTTACTCATGGCCGAAGATGTCATGTTTGTCAGCCCATTCGAACCCATGGGCGTGAAGGCGGTTCCGTCGGTTCCAGGCTTAGAGCTTTCTTTTCCGCCTGTCGCCCTGAAGGATGACAATCCGCGTATTGCGTTACTCGATGGAGTGCCGTTTCAAAACCATGACGCCTTATCGGGAAGACTGGTCATTGACGATCCGGATGATTTTGAAAGTGGTTACCCGCTGGCGGCGCGCTCGCACGGGACCGCAATGGCTTCGCTCATCATCCACGGCGATCTGTCCGCGCCAGAGAAGCCGTTGGACCGTAAAGTCTACGTGCGTCCGATCATGTGTCATGAGGAGGAGCCTTTCGGTCAGCATGTTGAACGAGTTTCACCGGATACTCTGTTCGTTGATCTGCTTCACCGTGCCGTTCGACGACTTTTCGTCGGGGAGTCTGGCCGCTCGCCAGCCGCTCCCAGCGTACGTGTCATCAACTTATCAATCGGTGACTGCAGGCGTCCTCTCGTCCGGAGAATGAGCCCGGTCGGAAGGCTTGTTGACTGGCTGGCACTTGAGTACAACGTCCTCTTCATTATCAGTGCTGGGAACCATGTAGATCCAATCTCCATTCCGGCAGAAGCTGCTTCTGATAGAGAGTCAGCTCGGGTGGCCGCCTTGCAAGCCGTACACGCCAGCCAGATTGTCCGCGGCATTCTTCCGCCGGGCGATGCGATGAATGCGGTGACCGTAGGGGCGGTGCATGCGGACGGTTCGCCGGATCTGGATGAGTCGTCGAATGTGTGGGACCTTTCTCGCCAAGGTGAGCCTGCGTTGTACTCGGCTACCGGTCCCGGTGTTGACCGCATGATCAAGCCAGACATATACTATGTTGGCGGCCGGCGTCTTTTCGTACAACCCACTCCGCTGCTTGCCGCGGGTAGTGACATCGATTTGTATCCTGCGAACACCGCTTCAATGGGTCCAGGTCTTCGAGTGGCCGCACCCAGCGAATGGGGA
>ERZ772906.2142-NODE-2142-length-10360-cov-2.547501_pt1 | contig 10360 bp, 15 predicted proteins | sample MGYA00511338_ERZ772906 | MGnify/ENA primary metagenome ERZ772906 (study PRJEB29015, sample SAMEA2738076) | human oral metagenome | biome: human oral; feature: human-associated habitat; material: saliva | place: China | collected 2212 ... | reverse complement strand
GATATTATTGCGATTTTTTGCATTTAATTTTTTTATGAAGAATTTTCCCTTATATAAGCCTTTTATTATTGCAAATATTTGTAATAATATTTTTGAAAGAAAAAATCCCCCAAATCGGGAGATTTTTAACAGCCTTTTTCTTTGAGCCAAGCAACAAGATTTTCAATTTTGACAATTTCCTGTTCGCCAGAATCTCGGAAACGAACCGTTACTTGACCTTGATTGTAGTTTTCTGGTTCGACCGCAATCGCGAATGGAATTCCCATTTCTTCGCTGCGCTGATAGCGTTTTCCAATCGTTCCAGCCTCATCATATTCGCACACAAAATGCTCCGAAAGCAGTTCGTACAATTCGCTCGCCTCATTGGCAAATTTTTTCACAAGTGGATATATTGCCACTTTGATTGGAGCAATCGCTGGCGAAAATCGCATCACAACACGCTTTCCTTCATTATTTTCAATTTCTGTATAAGCATTTGTCAGTGCCGCCAAAAAAAGTCGCGTTAAACCAACAGATGGTTCAATCACATACGGCACATATTTGGTATTATTGTATGGATCAAAATATGACAAATCCTGCTTTGACTCATTCATGTGTGCACGAAGGTCAAAATCAGTACGATCAGCAATACCCCACAATTCGCCCCAACCAAAAGGAAATTGGAACTCAATATCCGTCGTTGCATCACTATAATGTGACAACTCATCCGGTTCATGATCTCGCATACGAAGAGAATTTTCAGCAATTCCAATCGTTTTTACAAGAAAATCCCAACACGCTTTTTTCCAGAATTCGTGCCATTCAAGGTGCTTTCCCGGAGCGACTGATTCTGGTTCGCAGAAAAACTCGATTTCCATTTGTTCAAATTCTCGCGTTCGGAAAATGAAATTTCCTGGCGTAATTTCATTTCGGAAAGATTTTCCTACTTGCGCGATTCAGAACGGAACTTTTTTACGAGAAGTTCGCGCCACCTGAGAAAAATTCACAAAAATCCCCTGCGCCGTTTCTGGTCGCAAATACACTGTCGCGGAACTGTCTTCTGTCACACCCTGCGAAGTTTTGAACATGAGATTAAATTGTTTCGCGTCGGACCAATCACCCACTTCGCCCGTGTTTGGATTTTTCACCTTTTCACCGCGCATCACTTCCGTTTGTTTTTCGAGCGGCCACGATTCTGGAATGAGGTTATTTACACCATATTTTGTCTTTAAATTTTCCGCGTCGGCACCCATTTTTTCAATCAAATCTTCCAAAAGCTTGTCGGCACGAAATCGCTCTTTGGTTTTTTTGTCATCGATAAGCGGATCACTGAAACCACCCACGTGGCCAGACGCCACCCAAACTTGCGGATTCATCACAATTGCCGAATCCAAAAGCACCATATCGCGGCGTTTTTGGACAAAATTTTTAATCCAGAGATTTTTAATATTTTCTTTGAGAAGCGCACCAAGCGGCGCATAATCCCATGAATTCGCAAGCCCACCATAAATCTCAGAACCCTGATAAACAAAACCTTTTGTCTTTGCAAAGGTCACGAGCGTCTGCATATCTGTCGTCATATTTTTGAAAAATAAAAAATAAATTTTCTTTTTGAAATTTTGCATCAAAAAACCCCAAAAAGATTGCTCTTTTGGGGTCCATTTCGTTATTTTTGGACGGTTCCACCCAAATTCTTCAAAAAATTGAAGCACTTTTGGATTTTGAATTTTCTCCACCGACGCCACTCGGTTTCACGGAATTTTCAAAATTTCTAGAATTATTGTAGAAAAATTGTGAAAATTGTCAAATTTTTTTCTGAAAAATCAACGCAAAATATTTGCAAAAAAAAATGAAATATGGCAAAATATTTTTGTACAAAATTTATCTATTTACTATTTTTCTATGACTCTCAACGCTCGCAATGTTTCTGAAACTTCGGAAATTTTTACAATCGTAAATTCTCTCGACGATATTCGAAAATTTTTGGCAGAAAATAAAATTTCCAATTTTATCATCGAAAAAGTTGCACAAAGTTTTATGGCGAAAATCCCAGCCGGAACACGCGTTTCGCTTGTAGATGGGATTTTGAAAGTTGGTGATTCTGTGATTTTGCTCGGAGAAAATATTCGCGAGGCAGGCGTTAAAACTCACGCTCTCGTGAAGAATACTAATTCTCTTGCGATGCAAATCGTGAATCAGTATCTGCCAGCTGTACAGCCAAAAGATCATGAACGCGCAGCCGCATAAAAATCCCCTTCTGGGGATTTTTTAATAAATATCCAATCGCAAAACTCGCTGATTAAATTTTCGATAAAAATACGGAATTTTATATAAAAATCGAAACATCATTGGAAATTTTTTCTGATCAAAATCACTCAAAAAATATTCTTTTGTCACATGAATTCTTGGATTCCAATCTTCAATTTCTTGTACTTTTTTAACGCCCCATTTGAATTCGGCATTTTTTACTTTTTTCAGAGCATCGTGCGATTTTGCTTTTCCCACCAAAACAACCGGTAACAAATCCATCAAAATCGTAGCTTTTGGAATTTTTTCAACAATTTTTTCAAAAAATTCACGAACTTCGTCTGGCGAAAAATACATCAAAACACCTTCTACAATAATCAGAATTGGTTTCTTATGGGACAAAACCATATCAATCCAAGAATAATCAAAAAGTGAAATCGGCAAATAGGAATTCTGATTCGTCGCAGGCAACAATTTTTCGCGCGTTTCGATAGATTGTGGCAAATCCAGATCATACCAATGTGTCACATTGGGGCGACCAAGTCGATCAAATCGTGCATCAAGCCCAGTTCCGAGCTGAATCACAACACAATCAGGATTTTCCGCGATGAATTTTTTTGCTTCATCATCAATCAGTTTTGCGCGGATAGAACATCCAACCTGCGAAAGTTTAGATTTTTTAAATTTAGAAAAATCGTAATCAATTTTTTCCACGCATTCAACCGCCTTTTGATCGATAATAATAGGATTTTTCGTCTGCGTCTCGACGGCACGCGCCCAAACGGTAATCAACATTGTTTCTGGAACATTTGTCAATTTTTGTATCGTTACTTTTTCCATAAAATAGTAAAATTATAAAATAAAATATACTATATATAGTAGCCTCTTGGAAGTTTTTGTCAAAAAATAATTTTCGAATTTACGATTTTTTCGTATAATATCACCATGAAACTTGACAAAAAAATTCTTCATACCACTGATAGTTATATCAAAAAATTGGCAGACGCAGGAATCTCAACTACAAGCGATTTTCTCATGAATTTTCCCAAGGATTTGGAAGACAAATCAAATCTTTTAACACGCTTTACCAGTATCAATGTCACCGAAAAACAGGCGATAAAATGCCAAATTGAACTCATCACGAGCGAAATCACACGAAACAAGAAAACGCTTATCAAAGCGGTTTTGACGGATTCGGATGGGAATTACGCAGAAGCGGTTTGGTTTAATCGTAAATTTTTGTTGCAAAAATTTTTCCGTGGCGATACGGTTGTGATTTTTGGACAGCCAAAATACGAATACGGAAAACTTTCTTTTCCCAATGCAGAAATCGAGCATCTTCGCGAAACGCGCAAAGAAGTTGTGCCACTTTATAGCGATGTCAATTATATTCCAGGGTCATGGATTCGTGAAAAAATGGAATATGTAAAAAATTTTATCTCGGAAATTCCCGAAAAAATTCCCGCACCGATTCGTGAAAAAAAATGACTTCGCCCGACGACGGAAAATATTTTTGCCATCCATTTTCCCAAAAGTGTAGAAGATTTTGAACGAGCCAAAAAAGAGCTTGGTTATGCGGAAATGTTCGATTTTCAAAAAAAATGATTGGAAAAAAAATATTCGCTTCGCGCAGCCTCAGAAGGTGCTTCATTACATATTCCGATCGATGCGGAGCTGATGAAATCACTCATTGAAAATCTGCCTTTTACACTGACCAACAAACAAAAAATCGTGATTTTTCAGATTCTCAAAGATATGGAATCCAACTTTGCGATGTCGCGAATGTTGCAAGGCGATGTAGGAACTGGAAAAACTGTGGTGGCGCTTCTGGTCGGGATTCACGCGATTCTACAAACACGAAAAATCCATAACCAAGAATTGCAAATTGCCATCATGGCACCGACGGAAATCTTGGCACGACAACATTTTCTCGGGAATGAAAATTGGCTTTTTTCACTTGGAATCACCGCAGATTTGCTCGTTGGATCACTTACAACAAAGCAAAAATCCGACGCTAAATCTCGCCTCAAATCTGGTCAGACAAATATTATTTTCGGGACACACGCGCTTATTCAGGATGATGTTCAGTTCAAAAATCTGGGATTTGTGGTGGTTGACGAACAACATCGTTTCGGCGTGGAGCAGCGAAAAGCACTCGAGGAATATTGTTCGCTCGGGTTTTGTAAAAATTCTGAAAATTCCAAAAAAACTGGAATTATTCCCCATGTACTCAATATGTCTGCAACGCCAATTCCGCGATCACTCGCGATGACGATGTATGGCGATCAAGATATTTCCGTACTCAATGAATATCCCACGGGCAGAAAAGCGATTCATACGCGCGTGGTGAAAGATTTTGAACGCGAAGAAATGTATCGATTTATTGAAGAGGAAGTCAAAAATGGGCGTCAAGTTTATTGGATTTCGCCACTTGTAGAAGAATCTGAAACACTTGATATCGCGTCCGCAACGCAAATGTTTGAGCTTTTGGAGGTAGTGTTTCCTAATTTTTCTGTCGGACTCATTCACGGAAAAATGAGCGGAAAAGAAAAAGACGCGATTATGCAAGATTTTTATGATAATAAAATTCAGATTTTATCATCCACTTCGGTTGTGGAAGTTGGGGTGAATAATCCGAATGCGACGATTATTTGTATCGAAGCAGCAGAACGATTTGGACTTTCGCAACTACATCAGTTTCGTGGGCGCGTCGGGCGCGGCGAACACCAGTCGTATTGTTATCTTTTTACAACCAAAGAATACAAATCTGAGCGGCTTCGTGCGATGGAAAAAACCAACGATGGATTTGAACTCGCTGAAATCGACCTCGAGTTGCGTGGACCAGGTGAAGTATACGGCGTTCGTCAATCCGGCGTTCCCGATCTCAAATTTGCTGACTTACGCGATGTAGATGCGATTGCCGAGGTTCGCGAAGATATCGAAGAATATTTAAAAAATCAAAAAATAAATAAAAAACAGGCTGAATAATAGACCTGTTTTTTAAAAAATATTCCAAAAATATTACTTGATATAATCCATAATTTTGGCGTATTTTTTGCGAATTTTATTCACACAATGTTGTGTGTAATTCTTTAGTGAACTATGATTGATGACGATTTCGAGGTTGTGACGATAATCATTTTTGAGAATTACAAGCAACCAACGCGTCGATATTTCCAAACCACTATACATAATTTTTTTCTTGCAAAAAAATTCAAATTACTCCAAATAATTTTGGTGCTCAGGATTTTTCGCATCATATGCTTGCGCAAAATCTTCCATCTCACGCGCAATCTCCACACAAATATCAATCTCTTCCTGCTTCAATTCTATAAATGAATGCTCATGGAGAAATTCTTCTACATCAATTTTTCGCCAACCAAGTGGCATATACGAGGCAAAAGTGCGTTTTTCCATAATCTAAAAATATTGATAGTAAAATGATTATATAAGTCCTTGGGGGAAAGCAAGTTTTTGAGAAATTTTCTTGACAAATAATATTTTTTCTGTAAAAAGTATAAAATTTTCGTACTTTTTCGTATATGGCTCAAAAATTGCAAAACGGATACCAAATTCTTTCGCATGGTGGAATCGGAAATCGAGAAAAAAATTATAATCTCACTGGGTCGTGCCACGAGTTGCGTGTGGCACTGCAAGGTGAGATTTATCGTATTCTCGTGGATATGGGTGGCTATCAATGACCCGGAAAATTGGACCGAAATCTGGATGAAATTTTGGAATGAAAAAACCATGGACATCCTCGCGTTGAAGCGGTGGTTTTTACACATTGACACATGGATCATATTGGCGATGCCCTTCATCTCACGCGCCATAGCGTTGGGAAAATTCTCGCATCATCCCGTACACGCGATATTATCAAAATTGCTCTGGAAGACGCGATTAAAATCGCGGAAACAGATTATGAAGTCAAGCAAAGCAATTTTCAGTCATATGTCAAAAAAACACTTTCAAATGCGGTACAAACCGTAAAAGAATATGAAAATGGAGGAATCAAACGAAACGCAAATGGCGACCGCATGGCCACAACAATCGAGGAACGAAATCGAGATATACACTATCAAGAGGCGAAAAAAATTCTTGAAAAAGAAAATATCGACGCGCACGACAAAAATTGGCGAAAAAAACTCACACCACCCAAAAAACCAGAATTTAATATCAATGATTTAGAGAAATTACTCGAAAATATCGAAACACATGATTTTGTTAATGGCTGGAATCAGATTGTGCCAGGAAAAATTGCGGTTTGTATGTTTAATGCTGGACATATTCTCGGGAGTGTCAGTCCGCTTTTCCGCATCACAGACGCAAAAGGCGAAAATCATTTTGTCCATTTTTCTGGTGATATTGGCTCGTATCAAGGCAATATCATGCCAGCAGGGCTTCCGACCGCACCAAAAAATTTTCCAATCGAAACGCTCCTGATCGAATCGACATATGGCGGGCGTGTTCGCGAAGATTTTGATGCCAGTTTGAAAAAATTTGAGCAAGATTTGGCGCGCGATATCAAAAAATATAATACAATTGTGCAAACCTGTTTTTCGCTAGATCGTTTGCAAAAAATTCTTTTTTACACGATTGATATGCAGAAAAAGGGGCTTATTCCGAACAACATTCCCATTCTTGTTGATTCAAAAATGGGCGCTGAATATATCAATCCGTACATCGATGAAGCCAAAAAAATGCTTCGCGAAGCATCTCATCCAAGCGTGCCCGACCAACTCGCTGTCAATACAAAAAATTTAGAAAATTTCATCGATTATCTCGATCCAAAAAATAAAAATTATGAAGTTATCTCGACTGAGACGCGCGCGGGTATACTCGGCGAACTTGATGGCAAGAAAAAAATTATTCTCACAGCTTCCGGAATGGCCGAAGGCGGACCTGTGATTGAATATTTTAAACGATTCGCGGATGACGAAAAAAGTGTTTTTTATTTTCCAGGATTTTTGGTGCCAGGGACTCGTGGGCATGCAATCGCTGCGGAGCGCCCAGAATGAAAGGAAAAAATCGTGACGCTCGAAGGAAAAACTTTCGAAATTCGCGCCAAAATGGAACAAAAATCTGGATTTTCTGGACATGGCGATGAAAAAGATTTGCTCAAATATTTACAATCCACGAATCTCAAACGAAATGCACATATTCTCGTTGTTCACGGCGACACAAAAAGCTCTTCAATAGCGCTCAAGCATACGCTTGAACGCAAAGATTTTCCGCAAATCGTTCATGTTCCTGATCTAGAAGAAATTTATACCGTCAATTTTGATAAATAATTTATGTCTCGAAAAAATCAGAAAATCGCACACAGTCATGACGAGCAAATTTTACAAACCAAAAATACCTTCATAAGCGAGGGTCGCAACAAATCTGACAAAATTTTAAGTAATATCTCGCATCGAATTTATGGAATTATGCGATTTGAAGCACTTTCTCCCGAAGAACAAAATCTTTTGACGAATTCTCCAAATTCTGCCATTTTGCACGAAAATCTCACAAATATTTTGCATAATACCAAAAATCTTGCAAATATTCTCGCCTATCGTTCTCATAATGGTGTGCGCTGGCAATGTAATAGCGCTCACAAAATGAAGCAACATTTACTCAATCAATTTAGTGGCGGGCTGGCAGCAGAAATTATTTTGTGTGAAGCGATGATGCAATGTGAAGCGATGATGCAAAGCGACCCAAAAAGTTTTCATTTTTTGCCAGTCAAGGAACTTGATCTCAACTACAAAACCGATATGATTTCACGTGTTCCCTATCATCAAAATAACGCACTCAAAACGCTCGCAATTGGTGCACAGATCACGACTACTCCGATTGATATGATTTCTGAAAATTTTCATAAATACAAAGAAAAATTGAAACAAATGCGCGCAGTGGTGCCATTTTTGGAATCCGATCAAACTCAGCGTGATCTAAAAAATCGCTTCGGAAGGCTCACAACGCCCGATATGATGTCATATATTGCACTGAACGGCGACCTACGAAAAATTTTTGCGCAAAATTCGAATTATTCAAAAACCAAATTTCAAGAATGGAAATCCAAAAATTTTGAAGGAAATGGCGTATTAGAGCGATTTGAAAATGATTATCGCGAAGATTTTCGCATCATTGCAGAAGAAATTTCGCGCGCACAGCATTTGATCGTGCGACCCTTTTTTCTCGAAAAAATTCAGGAAAATTTTGAGGAAAAATCGTCATTTTATGAGGTTTATGAGCGAAATCTGTCGTTCAATTCTGAGGCTAATGAGCTCACGCTCAGCATCAAAAAACGCGATGAAATCATTGCTCGCGCTATTTTTTTCATTACACCCGAAATGCAGAAAAAACTGGAAAAAATCCACACAAAAAAATCCGCACAATAATGCGGTTTTTTCTTGACAAAATTTTTTTGGAAATATAATTTTTCTATGAATCAAAATTTTTTACAACAATATTTACAAAAACTCAAAAAATCTGGAATTGAGCGAAAAATCCCGAATATTTCGGAAGAAAATGCGCATTTTATCGGGAAAATTCTGCGCGAAAAAAACCCAAAAAATATTCTGGAAATCGGCACTGCAAATGGTTTTTCGGCACTGAGTTTTCATTACGAACTTTTAAAAAATACAAAAAATCCTGATGAAGTTGCTAATATTTTCACGATAGAATACGCCTGGAATTCGCATATTGAAGCGACGGAGCATTTCAAAAATTGTAAAATTAAAAATATTTTTTCGATTTGGGGCGACGCCAAAAAAATTCTTCCGAGCTTGGCGGATCAGTTTTTTGATGTGGTTTATATTGATGCGATGAAAAAAGAATACTTAGATTATTTTTTATTATCACTTTCCAAAGCGAAAAAAGATGCCATTTTCATCATCGATGATGTGGAAAAATTCGCACACAAAATGCAGAATTTTTATAGTTTTTTGCACAAAAAAAATATCGCCTACCAGCTTGAAAAAACCGATTTAGACGATAGTATTATGATTATTGAGAGAAAAAATATCACGCTATAAAAAATTCCCAAATGGGGAGTTTTTAACAACCAGATACTGGCATTGACTGTTTGAAGGCATCAAGACCCTGAGTACAAGCCTGTGTCTGAAGATCTGCTGGAAGCTCAGCAAAACCTTTTTTAAGCTCATCTACTGCCCGAGTAAGTTCATTACCAGTGAAACCACTTTTTTCCATTGCACAAGAGTAGTATTTTACATAATCATCACAACCAGCAGACAAAGATGCTGAAGAAGAAGTGACTGAAGCAAAAGAAGTAGTAGAAGCTAATGAAGCAGCTGCGCCAGTCCTTTCTGATGAAACAATCGTTTCTCCAATCGTTGGTCAAATGGTTGACTTAAAAGATGTCAATGATCCAGTATTCTCTAGCAGTGCTATGGGACAAGGAGTTGCGGTGAAACCTAGTGAAGGTGTTGTGTATGCTCCTGCGGATGCAGAAGTGACAATCGCATTTGCAACTGGTCACGCTTATGGCTTGAAAACGACAAAAGGTGCTGAAATCTTGATTCACGTAGGTATTGACACAGTTTCTATGAACGGTGATGGATTTGATCAAAAAGTTGCTCAAGGTGATAAGGTGAAAGCTGGCGATGTTCTTGGTACATTTGATGCTGCGAAAATTGCAGCCGCTGGTCTTGATGCCACAACTATGGTGATTATTACCAACACAGCTGATTATGCTTCTGTTACTCCTGTTGCAGAGGGTACAGTAGCGAAAGGCGATGCTGTGATTGAGCTAAAAGCCTAACCGTATAATGTGATAAGAGGCTGAGCAAAAAGGTTCAGCTTCTTCACTTTTGGTTAACAAAACACATTAACACAGCGGTTGATTGTTTTCTTTGCTCGCTTCACGTCTCAAAGTTGTCAATCAACTGCGCAGGGGTGGGAAACGAACTCTTTCCAGTTCTTTCCCACTCCCTTTTCTTTGAAAAAGAGAAGAAAAAGTAAGATTTTTACTCAGAAGTCATACGATGATATGCTATAATGAATAGAGAAGAGAAGAAAACAAAATAAAAAGAGGTTTTGAAATGACAAAATTGTATGGAAGCTTAGAAGCTGGTGGTACAAAGTTTGTGTGTGCAGTTGGGAATGAAAAATTTGAAGTGGTTGAGAA
>ERZ772906.2132-NODE-2132-length-10379-cov-7.053855_pt1 | contig 10379 bp, 14 predicted proteins | sample MGYA00511338_ERZ772906 | MGnify/ENA primary metagenome ERZ772906 (study PRJEB29015, sample SAMEA2738076) | human oral metagenome | biome: human oral; feature: human-associated habitat; material: saliva | place: China | collected 2212 ... | reverse complement strand
TTATTTGATTTTATATTCCCTGCTTCACTTGTATAGTTACTTTCAATTTTTTCAACTTTATTTAAATGTACAGTATTTACATAGCTTCCTTTTTGCCAAGTCCATTGCCCATTTCCAGATGGTGCTATGAACTCTTCTCCAGGTCTACCATCATAACGAATATATTTTACTATTCTTCCATCATCTTTTACTATATACTTTCTAAAATATTCTTTAACTATTTCTGTTGCCATTTCATTATATTTTTCAAAATCAAGCTTTGAAATATCTATATTACTTTCATTTGGTGCTAGAGTTCCAATAACTTTATGACTTCCACTTATTTCAGAAAGATTCTTAATATCTTTTGCTTCTATTCTAATATTTCCTTCACTAGTTATATCAGCTACATTATTTATGAATTCTCCATTATCACTTATCGCTGAAAAATCTCCAGTGGTATAGATATCTGCTTTATCATTTAAAAATTTATTTATACTTTCAGATAGTATTTCTTGTGAATATCCTTTATTCCTAAAATCCTTATTTAAATAGATATTCACTTTTGCAATATCTCTTAAAATTTCATAACTTGTCATTGCTACAAAGTTATTTTCTTCATCTTCAAATACATAAATTGAGTAATCAAAAGAAGATATATGAGCTTTATACCATTCATTATGATTTTTATATATTTTTTGTTGTTGCCTTTTATTTTTGAAATATTTATTTACAAAATCTAAATGTAAATTTTTGTAAATAATCTCAATATCATCTTCTTTCATGTTTCTTAATTTAAATCTAGACAAGAATACCACACTACCTTAACTATTTTTATCATATTTTTAATCCATACACCAGTAAATTTATATAATTTTCCCCATCAAAAATTCCATCTTCTATACAACCTTCTAATTTAAAACCAAACTTTTCATATAGTTTTATTGCTCTTTCATTATTTTCAAAAACATCTAAATTAATCTTTTTTATCCCTTTTTCCTTAGACCAACTTATTAATTTTTCTAATAATGTTGTTGCTATTCCTCTACCCCAATATTCTTTTAAAACAGAAATTCCAATAGTTCCATAGTGTTTCATTTTTCTTGCTGTATTTCCATTAAAACCAATACAGCCTATTATTTTACTATTCTTCATTACTACAAAATAATTACTTGTTTCAGAAGATTTTACTTTTTTTATGCGTTCTTTTTCATCTTCATAACTTAATTTAATTTCATCAGGATAACCAAGTAAAAAATTGGTTTCTCCTTTCACTTTCTTCATAAAATCCAAAAGCTCTTTATAGTCTTCTACTTCTATTTCTCTTATTTTTATTTCCATAGTAAATACCTATTCCTCATAATGACCTTTACAAGCAATTATCCATATAAAACCATCTACAATTCTATAAACCAGTCTATTTTTTTCATCAATTCTTCTACTGTATGCACTTTCATTTTTTAATACTTCTGGCTTGCCTATTCCTTTTAAAGCTCCATTTCTTTCAATATCTTTGACTAATTCATTTATCTTTTTCAAAGTTTTTTTATCCTGAGTTTGCCAATATAAGTAATCTTGCCAAGCCTTATGCGTCCATACCAAATTATTCATCATCAACCTCTATTAAATCATGAATTTCTCCTTTTCCTGCTTCTAATTCAGCTATTCCTTCTCTTATTTTTGTCATATATTCAAGATTCCTCATAGCTTTTAAAAACTCATTATATTTATCAAGACTTAATAGAACAACATTTCTCTCATTTTTTCTTGTTATAATAATATCTTCATCATTATCAACTGCTTTATCAAAATAGCTTTTTAAATTGGTTCTCAAAGTTGTATAATTAATTGCTAACATGTTTTACCTCCTTGCATTACTTATTTAAGTACTTATATAATAACATATTTATTAATATGTATCAATATTTTTGATGAAAAAATGAAAGGATTAACTCCTGGTGCTTACAGAAATTAATCCTTATTAGTACATTTTTTTGAGAGCAATACAGACTTCATTCGTTTAAATGAATCTTCTATCTAATGCTTCTGATTTTATCCTTACAGATAAGTTTACTCCACTACTCTTTGATGATGTTTCTACATCTTTTGTATCTTTTCTTGCTCCAAATTTTACATCGCTATTCATTTAGGTTACTGCATTTAATTCTTAGCGAATTTTTTGTTATCAGTAGATATTTATCAACTTAAAATTAAGAATAATCTTGAAATTATAAAAAAATATATAAATTGTTGCACTATATATGAAGAACTTAGCATTAATATATTTCCAATCTTTTCTTTTTTATAAAATAATAAAATTGTAAAACTAAATAAAGAAATAAAGTAAATAATATAATACAAACTATCCAATAGCTTTATATTAAATTTTATTGTAATAGTAATTAAGATGATAAATAATAGAAAATGCAATCCTAGTAAAATTTTTAATTTATCTTTTTTTAGATAATAATATAATAAGAAATTTTTAACTACAATCCACCAAAATATAAATTCAAGTATTTTTATACTATTGTATAGCTTTGGTATAAGTAGAAAATAAGAAATTATAACTATGAAGTCTAAAGCAAATAGTCTCTTTATTTTTCCACTCATAATTTTTATATTTTCTAAAATATCATTTATATTCTTTTTTAAAATAAAATATAGGTATGAAATTAAAATAATCCCTAAATATACAATTATAATATTTCTTGATATAATTAATTTTCTAACTTCTGGTGCTGTTTTTTCATCATCCTTCATAAAATCATCTTCATCATAATTTTTATCTTTATAAAGAGCAATAAAAAAGTCACGATAAAATTTTTTTAAAATCCCTTTCCCACCATATTTTTTCATATATATTTCTGCACTTTTCAATTTTAAAGATGAGATATTTAATTTTTTCTCAACCTCTTCTTTTGAAAGTCCATAAGTTCTTGTATTATTTTCTATAATAAAATAACCAGTATTTTTGTTGTACTCTTTTTCTCTTTCTTCTTCATCAAAGTTTGGATTATTATAAGACTGATCATTTTCTCCCCACTTAAATAAGTAATTTTTTTCATATGCTTCTTTATAATTATAGGTATTTCCTATCCAAGTATTATTAACTTTTAATAATTCTTTTACATACAAACTATCTTCCATATCATAACTTTTTAATACAAGAAGAGCTTCATCTCTATCAAATGTTGGAGTTTCTCTTACTATTCCAGTATATTGATTTAAGATAAGCACAGTATTTTCATATGTAGCTACCTTTGTTAAAAAGAATATTGTTAATAATAAAATTATAATTTTTTTCATTTTTTCATTCCTTTTTCATCAAATATTTGTTCCCTATATTCATCATCTTTTGAATATCTTTTCCATCACTCTTTAATTCTATGGCTTTATCATTCTTACTATATTATTTTTTAAAGTAATCATTTGTTAGCTTTCCTAAAAATATTTTATTAACTTAAAATCAAGAATAATCTTGAAACTATAAAAAAATTGGCTATATTATTAGACACTCATGTTATAATTCTATTATACCACTACATATTTTAATAGTTTAATTTGCAACAGTCTCTTTATTTACCTGTTAATCTTTTATATAAATATTTTTTTATTCAACTAGATAAAAGAAAGAATATCCTTTTTTTACAAAATATATATCAACTTCTTTTTTTATTAAAACTTCTTTTCCATTAGGTTCCTCAATATAAATATTGAATATAAAACCAGTTGTTCTGTGTCCTTCTAGTTCTACTCTAAACTTTTCATTATTCTTTCCCAATATTCTTAAAAGATCATCTTTGAACTGGTACTCTTTTCCATCTTCATATATTTGCTTAAGATCTTTTAATTTCTTATTTACTACAATATCACCAATAAACTTATTGTTAAAGAAAACCTCTATCTTTTTTAATACTGTTTCTTTTGGAAATTTTTTATTATTAAAATATATTCCACTAGTTGAAATTATTAGATTTCTTGGATATGAATCAACTTTTTCAACAATTCCATAATAATTCTCAGGTTCATATCTTATACACATACTAAGTAGTAATAAGATAAATAACACAATAAAAAATAAAAGTGTTTTAATAATAAATTTTATAAAAGTTTTCATCATTTATTTATCCCTCCATCTTTTATTTTATCTAAAAGTTTAGATTGCCTTCTGTCCACTTGCAGATATGACAACTTCTTTTCCAGTTTCATAATCAACTTTTTTAATATTTCTTGATGAATCACTTATAACAATTTTTATGCCATCTTTAGTATTAATAAAATTATGTAGAACAGATTCTTTTTCTGGAACAGTTTCAAAGTTTCCATTTTCTATTTCTGATAAATCATTTATTCTATTTTCAGCTTGATAAACTTTCTAAACCTTTTTGAGTTTCATCTGGAACTAATTTTTGTCTTCCTTCTATCTTTCCTAATATATTTTAGAAAAAACCTAATCCTAAAATTATTCCAATTAAGTAACCTAACATTGCAACTAAATATTGCAAATAATAAACAAAAGCAGAAATTAAAACTATCCCAAAAATTTCTTCAATTATTTCTTTCCAATTTTTTATTTTTATTCTTATTTTATGAACAAAAAAAGTTAAAAAAATTTCAATTAAAAGAAAACTTAAAACTAATATTGTTTTTTTACTGGAATAGAAAAATAAAGGTTCTTTAAATATATAAAAAAATAATATTATTAAATTAGTTAATACAAAATATTTTCTTAATTTATATTTTACTATAAGATTAAAATACTTTTTACTTATTATGAGTAATATATTGTATGTAATTATTAATATTGCATAAAATATTTCAATATATTGAGACATATGTAGATTAAAGTATACAAAATCAAAAAAAGATCCTATAATTAAAAAAATATTTAGATTAAAATATATGTATATATTTCTCAAAATTATTATTATCATTGATATAATAGCAATCTCATTAAAACTATAGTATTCTTTTTTAATCATATACAATAATTCCTTTCTTTTTTACAAAAATATCAACATCTTCTAATATTATTCCTTTTTCTATAATATCTTTTTCTGAAGTTTTATAGATTTCATTTTTATTCTTATCAATAATATAATAATTTTTAATAGACAAAGTTGATGCTCTCTCATTTCTTGCAGATAAGAAAAAAATTGCAAAGTAACTATCATTTTCTCCAACTTTATCTACTCTTTCAAACTCTATATCATAAAAATATAATTTATACCCTTCTTTAAAAACTTGCTCTAAAGTATATTCAACTGACTTATTTTCATAAGTAAAAATTTTCTTTTCTTTTATCAAAAAATCAAGCGATGAAATTGAATAAAATATAAATATAATCAATATTATGTTTCTATTTTTTATTATTTTCATAAATTTTTTCTCCAAATTGCATTTCATTTTCTATAATTCTACCTAAACCAAATTGATCTAAACTGCTAACTTTTTGCTTTATTTGTACTTCTTTAACTTCTGTTTCAAAATAAAATCCTTTTCCTCCTTATATAATATATTTAGGTTGATAAAGGTAACCTATTATTTTGTACTTGACCTACTTTATTTATTTTTTTAATAACTACTATACTATTTGACAAATAAGCCTATTTTATCTTCTATATTTAAAATTAATTAATGAGTAAATTTATTATCTCATTATCTTTTAAAGATTTTATCCATTTTTTTAAATTTCTTTTATATTCAGCATATTTTTTGCCAATTTCTTCTCTTTCCTTTATTTTTTTAATAAGTTCCTCTTCTCTTTTTGGAGTATTTACTCCTTCTCTTCTTAAAATTTCTAATTCATCTAAATATTTAAAATACTCTCTTCCTTTTCTTTTTAATTCTTCTATTTTTTTATTTTTTTCATTGATTATATCCATATGTTCTTTATTGATATTTTCTTTTGTCCAGATTATCTCATTATCCAAGTTTCTTATTTCATCAGGATAATTATAGATTGATACCTCAATTGATAAACAATCATTCCAGTCACCAAAATCTAACCATTCAAAATACTCTTCTTCTATTTTACTAAGAACCTTATAAACAACTGCATCATAACCTATTTCAGCCAAATCAAAGGAAATTTCTAATTGTAATTCTGTATTATAACAGCTTTCTAGTTGTTCTTGATACTTTCCTATAATTTCAATATTTTTATCTTTCCATACAAATTTTAAAATTTCTTCTTTGCATTTATTTAAAAAAATATATAACTCAGTATCTAAAAATTCATCTAAAAAAATAAATGTATCATCGTTCATTTATATACCTCTTTTCTATATATATCTCTATTTTTTAGCCTTTATTTCTTTGCCTTGAAAATAATATTTTTCTTCCTTGATGTCACCATTTGGAAAAAATTCTCTATATATTCCTGAAAATTTTTCATACTCATCAAATGCTACCTTAATTTTTACTTTATTATTTTCATACTCATGCCATATCCCTATTTTTTTATTATTTAAATAACTTCCTCTCAATATAACATTGCCATTATCATCTCTTACTTCTCTAAAACCGTATAATTTATTATTTTTATAGGCTTTGAAGTCTACTCTTTTTCCTGTTTTTTTACAATATATTTTCTCTATTCTTAATATATTTTTTTTGTGCTTAAATTCATAATACTTTTTATAGTATTTTTTGTTTATATTTTCCCTTTTTTCTAAATTTTTTATTAAAGGAGCATTTTTAATAAAATCATTTTTATATATCCTATTTGTAGCCATACAAATGTCATCTAAATAATCCATTTCATAAGCTAATCTTCCACTCTTATTATGATATGCAACAGTTATCCCTACCTCATGTCTTTTCCCATCTAAAGTACAGATATAAATTTTGTCTTTTTCCTTACTTACAAGCATTCCTATTCTATTATCATTGATATATGTTTCTTCGCTTAGTTCATCTTCAAAATAACCATAGTTTATACCTATATAATCATCTTTATATCTTAAAACTTCATAAAACAATTTGCCTTTTTTATAGCTTTTTTCTAAGAAAAAATCACCTTGTATTTTTTTTCTGACTATTTGTAATTCACTCATTTTTAACCTCTATTTTTATTATTTCTCCATTTTCATAGGTTTCTATTTTTTGAAGTTTACCTGCTTTACTATAATATTTCCATTCACCTGTTGCTATCCATCTTTTTTCAGCCTCTTCTCCCATATCATAAGCCATTCCTTCTTTTTTTATACTTTTCCCATCCTTATAAAAAAATTGCCATTTTGTTAAATCTGAGCCTTCTTCATAAAATGTACTTGATGTATAATTCCCTTCTTCATCAAAATTTTTGACAAGTCCTACTAAACCTCCAAAATCATAATTAGCAATATTTTTTATAATTCCATTTTCATAATAATATTTCCATTCTTTTATCCTTTTTCCATTACAAAGAAGTCCTTTATACTTTAAATTACCATTTTCATAATAAGCCTTGTCTTCTACTTCTTTTAGTTCCTCTTTCTTTTCTTCTGGTATTTTAAAAGTATTACTATCATTCATTTTTCTAAATTCATATCCTGTTAAAGCACTTGCTTCTATATATTCTTTAAACGCTTCCAAGCAATAAATGGAATCTGATGGCTTTCCTTCATCTCTATTTATTAAAAAAACATCATTTTTTCCACTTATTTTAAAAAAATCTACAAGTCTGTATTTGTAATCAGCTATTACATAACAAGGTTCAACTTTTGTTAATTCAGTTATTATATATAGAGGTATATCTTTATAAAAAACTTCTATATATCTAAAATAATCAAAATATTTTTTATCTAAATAGTCTTTTGCTTTTTTAGAAATAATAAATCTTAATCCTATACCTTGTATCCACATTATATCTGCAATAACAGGTTTTTTATCTTCTGATTCAAGTTTAATATATTGTTCCAATCCTTTATATGAGCCATATTTAACTTTATACATATCAGCAATCATTAATGGTGAAAATTCAAACACTCCTCTTAAATATCTATTTACAGCTTTAGCTGGATACTTTAATTTTTCTAATAAATCTTTTTTTTCTTCTTCTTTAAAGAAAAAATTTATATCTTTTGTTAATTTAAAATGAAAATCAGTTTCACCATTGTCAAAATTATTTTCTAATTCGTATACTTTCATAATTAGGTCTCCTTCCTAATTTTTTAATTTTGCCTTATCTAAAAACTTTTCAAATTCTTTCAATGAATATTTTCCCATAATTTCATTCATTTTATCTTCATACTCTTCTACTTCTTCATCTTCTAACTCATCATCTATATATTTTTCATAATTTTCTAGTAATTTAGGATATGATTTTCTAGCAATTTTTTCAAATATTTCTATATATTTTTCTTCTTTTTCTATATTGACAGTTACTTTTTTATTTACTATATCTATATTTATTATTCCATATCTAATTACTTCCATTATATATGAATATTCACAATATATATAATAAATATTTTCTATTCCCTTTTCCTTTGAAATTTCAAATAAATAGTCTTTTAATTCACTTTCATTTTCAAAACATAAAGCATAGTAATTTCTGCCATAAGCTCTCATAATAAGTTTGTCATCTATTTCATAATGCAATCCATTGTATTCCATATCAGATAAAGCATCATACATATCAATATCTTCTAGTAAATCATCTTCATATATTTTTCCATTTTTCTTATATTTTATTCTTACATATACATCTGTTATATCTGCCATATTTCCTCCTCCTTATATAAAACTTCCTTTTTCTTCAAATTCTTTTAATATTTCAGGCTTTGGATAATATTCATATATCCAAGCTTTCCATTCTTCTGGTGTAATAGTTTTTAAATCAAACTTTTTCATAAATTCATAAGGCTCTGAGTACTCTTTAGCTGGTGTATTATCTATCAATTCTTTTGGAACTATATCACTTTCTATTTCTAAATCAAATCCATAATATGAAGCTATTTTTAAATATAACAATACATAAACATGAAGATAAAAAAATATACTCTCATCATACATCATTTGTCTTGCTACTTTTGGTTCTAACATAGCATTTATATTTTCTTTCATCTTTTCAATATTCTTTTCTGCTAATGCTTTTAAAAATCCAAATTCAAGAGGAAAATATTTAAAACCTGTTTCTTTTGAAGGATTAGCTGAATAAAAATCAGCTCTAGCTATTACCTCTTCCCAATCTCCTTTTAACGCAAGTAATATTGTTCTCATTAAATAAAAATCAGCTTCAGATTTCTTATATTTTTCTTTTTCGTGTCCTATTATATCAAAAGTTCTTAATATGAAATCTAAAAAATCTTTATTATTTGACATCAGAACACAAAAAAGGTTCATTTTCTTCCAAGCAAGATAAGCTCTAGTATCAGTTCCCATAAGATTTAATTTTGAATATACATATATATTCTTTCTAAAGCTCTCTATATCTTTATCTACTACTAATTCTTTAGAAGCTACAGTTATATAAATTCTTCCCAATGACCTCATACAATATTGACAGTCTCCATTTTTTTCTTCTATCCTTTTTAGATAATCATTTTCAACCTCTTTATAAAGATCTACTCTTTTTATTAAATGCTCCAATTTTTCATTAAATTTTTTTTTACTTACTAACATATATTCACCTCATCTTAATAATTATTTATTTTTTACTGTTATTTCAATAAACTTTAATGTTTTATTTTCTTTATTTACTGCAACCGCTCCTATTCTTAAAATTTTATTAGCTCTAGCTTCTTCAACTATTTTTATTACAGGATTGTTTTCATCTAGTTTTGCTAAATCAGCATCTATCCAATCTGGAGAAAGTTGTCTTGTAGTTTTATCTCCTAATTTAGTTGCATTATTATTTAATTTAATTGCTCCATCTGATAATTTTTTTGTACTTCCCATTTGTTTACTATCCACTATCCATACTTCTATTATTTTTCCTTCATCATTTGTTATTGCATAAACATGATCAAAGCCATTATTATAACCCACTTTACCATCATAAACCTTCACATTAGGTTGATCTTTTAAAACTGAATCAAACAACTTTTCTGTTTTTATGGTTGTATAATAAATGGTGTTGATAGAAGAAATTTCTATCAATACCATTTTTTTAATAAAAAAAAGTTGAGACAATAAAATTTTCCTGTTAAAATTAAATCGCTGAAAATAACTCAAAAAGGAAGTGATTTCATTGTCTCTATCTAATTTTATCAAAACTATCTTAAATATTCAAGATAATAATATTTCTTTTCCAGAAGAAGAATATTACCAAGTTATTAAAAAAGGTAATCATCTAGTTAAAGTTTTTAAAGGATTTCTTAAGTCCAATTATTGCGCTTGTCCTCACTGTAGTTCCAAAAATATTGTTAAAAATGGTTCAAGACATCGTAAAATTAAATATATTCCTATTC
>ERZ772906.2131-NODE-2131-length-10383-cov-11.436774_pt1 | contig 10383 bp, 8 predicted proteins | sample MGYA00511338_ERZ772906 | MGnify/ENA primary metagenome ERZ772906 (study PRJEB29015, sample SAMEA2738076) | human oral metagenome | biome: human oral; feature: human-associated habitat; material: saliva | place: China | collected 2212 ... | reverse complement strand
TAGTTGAAAGAACAAAAGAATTAAGTATTTCAAAGGAAGTTGCAGAATCTGCAAATAAAGCTAAAAATGAATTTTTAGCTAAAATAAGCCATGAAATGCGTACACCTCTTACTCCTATTATTGGATACTCGAGAATTTTAGCAAAGGATATAGATGAACCATCATATAAGGAAAAATTGGAAATAATCCATACATCAGGAGTTAAATTACTGAACTTTACAAATGAACTTTTAGATTTTTCAAAGATAGAGTCAGGGAAGGTTGATCTAAATTATGAACCCTTTAATGTAAGAGCTTTATTTCAGGATATATATCATGAACATATTGATTTAGCTGAAGCTAAAGGTATTGATTTTAAAATAGATTATTTGCATGCAAATGTTTCAATTTACTCTGATAAGATAAAAATTTACGAAATTGCTAAAAATATTATTCATAATGCTTTGAAATATACAAATAAAGGTTTTGTATTGTGTGATGTTTTTGTTGAAAGGAATACTTTATATTTCAATGTCTATGATAGTGGTATTGGTATTTCAGAAGATAATATACAAAATATCTTTGAAAGTTTTGTTCAAATAGGAAAGGAACAGTCAGGAGCAGGTTTAGGCTTGAGTATTACTAAAAAATTACTTAAAGTACTAAATGGAATAATTGAGGTTGAAAGTAAAGTTGGACAGGGCTCTACTTTTAAAATTCAAATTCCTATTGAAACTTCACAAAAGGAGTTTGAAAACTTTTCAGATGTTGTAAATAAACTTTTAAATTCTAATAATAGTGGAATAAAGACTATATTTTTAAAGAGTATTTTAAAATTACCTCTTAGAATAAAAGATTTAAAGGATGCACATAAAAAACAAGATATTGAAGAAGTTAGAAAAATCAATCATTTGATAAAGGGAACTTATGGAAATCTTAATTTATCACTAGTTTATGATATTTCTGAGAAAATATCTCTTGAATTAAAAAAAGAAAATGTTTCCTTTGACTCTATTTTACACTATATAGAAGAATTGGAATATCTGACTCATACTTTAGATTATAATGAACTTTTTAATACTTATCTTCAATTTAAAGAAAGAAAAATTAAAATTTTAATTGCTGAAGATGCTGAGGAAACAAGAGATTTCTTAAGAGTCTTGCTAGAAACTCCACTTATTGAAGTTATTTGTGTAGAAAATGGTTTAGAAGCTCTTAATTTCTTGAAGATTGAAAAGTTTGATTTGGTGTTCTTAGATATATCTATGCCTGTTATGGATGGTGTTCAAACTGTTACCACGATTAAGGGTAATGATAATTTCAAGAATCTTCCTGTTGTTGCACTTACAGCACATGCAATAATAGGTTATAAAGAAAAATATTTGAATTATGGTTTTGATGCTTATATAACAAAACCAATTAATGATTCTGTATTATTTAGTTGCTTAGAAAAATTCATACTCAGTGAGAAAAGGTGATAATTGATGATAAAACTTTTAATAGTAGAAGATTCAGAAGAAACAGTAGATTTAATACGGCTTATACTGTCTAATGAAACTGACATAAAAATTTCAGATGCCAATACCATAAAGGATGGAATAAAGTTAGTAAAAAAAGATATGTTCAATATCATTTTACTAGATTTATCTCTTCCTGATGGAAATGGGAATTATATATGTGAACAAGTTAGAAAATTTCCAGAACTCTATGGAAAACCGTTTATTATAGCACTTACAGCTGATACTTCTCAGGAAAGTGTTAATAAAAATCTTGAGTTAGGTTGTGATGACTATATAAAAAAACCCTTTGATACTCAAGAATTAGTTATAAGATTAAGAAAATTTATAAAAAGATTGCCTCAAAATAAAGAGGTTATAACTTATGAGAATATAAAATTATTTTTAACTAATAAGACAGTTTTATACAATGAGGAATTTGTAGACTTATCTAAAAATGAATTTGAAGTTTTACATTATTTTATTATAAATAAAGGACTTCTTTTAACAAGAGTAAATATTTTGGATAATGTATGGAAAGAAAATTTAGATATAAGTGATAAGGCAGTCGATCAATGCTTGAAAAGACTGAGAAAGAAGCTTCCAATTTTAAATGATAATCTTGTTTCAAAAAGAGGCTTTGGCTATATTTTAAAGTAAAGGATGATAACAATGAAATTTAAAGTAACTACAGATAATTTTTTAGACATAGAATTTTTTCAAACTTTACAAGATAGATTTGCTGAAGAATTTGGGATTGCAAGTATTATTACAGATGTTAATGGAGTGCCTTTAACTAAACCAAGTAATTTTACAGAATTTTGTATAAAGCATGTAAGAGCTTGTGAAGAAGGAATCAAAAAATGTCAATTTTTTGATTCTTATGGTGGTTGTAAAGCAAAAATAAATAAAGAGCCTATTATTTATCCTTGCCATGCTGGCTTGACTGACTTTGCAAGTCCTATTATTCTAGGGGAGACACAGGTGGGATGTTTTCTTTGTGGACAAGTTTTAACAGAAAAACCAGATGAAGAAAAATTTAGAGCCTATGCAAGAGAACTTAATATTGATGAAGATAAATACATAGAAGCACTTAGAAAAGTAAAAATTGTTCCTTATGAAAGAATAGAGTACATTGCAGATTTTCTATATAAAATCTCATCTAAGATGTCAACTTTTATCTTTTATCAAAATATGGGATTATCAGCAAATAAATTCTATAAAAACACTATAGATGAATTTCATAAACAATTAGAAAGTGATAGAAATAATAAGTCAGAAAACAAAAAGAATTCTTTTAAAAATATTTTGAATAAGATTTCTGAAACTTTAAAAGAAGATTATGAAGTAAGTGAAAAGGAATTACTTAGAATAGATAAAATGTCTGATGATATTTCTGAAAAATCTTCTTCTATAATTAAAAACATACAAAATACTATTAAAAATTTCAAAAAATTTGACATTTCATAGGGATTGTAATTACAATCCCTATTTTTGTGAAAAAATTAAACAAACTTTCAAGATTTTTTCAAAGTCTAAGGTAAATAATTAATCTTAAATTGTAATAATAGACTTAATATGTTATAATTTTGGTAAACAAATTATTGAGGAGATTATTGTGGAAAAATTTTATATAAATCTTTTAAAGTCTTTGTTATATATATTGTTTATGATGACAACTAAGTTTAAAAATCCAAAATTAAATAATTATTTTTCTCAAAAATTTCTAGAGATAAATAATAATTATGTATTAAAAAAGATAAAAAAGAAAACTAATGATAAAATTTTGATACTTTTACCTCATTGTATACAACTTTATGATTGTGAATATAAGATAACAGCAGATATAAATAATTGTAGAGTTTGTGGTAAATGTGTGGTCTATAATTTTGTTGATATAAAAAATAAATATAAAAATATAGATGTTAAGATAGCGACAGGAGGAACACTTGCAAGAAAGTATGTCAAAGATCTAAGACCTGATTTAATAATTGCAGTGGCTTGTAAAAGAGATTTAATAAGTGGAATAAGAGATGCAGAACCTTTTTTAGTCTATGGAGTTTTCAATAAGATAAAAAATGAATCTTGTATCAATACAACAGTTGCTATTGAAGATATCTATGCTATTTTAGAAGAAATAAGTTAATAGGAGAGAGTTATGAGAAAATTTTTAATAATATCACTTTTAGCTAGTTCTAGTATAATTTTTGCAGGAGAAGCTGAAGATTTTAAAACAGTTAACGAACTGTATAAAGAGAAAAATTTTAAATCAGCTCTTATAGAATCAGAGAAATTTTTGGAGAAATATCCTGAGTCCAAACATCAAAAGAGTATGAGAGATAAGGTTGCAAAAATTTACTTTTTAGAGAAAGATTATAAAAAAGCTGAAGAAGTATTTAAAAAGTTATTCGTAATGGAAGAAAAAAAATCTGAAAAAGATGAGTATGCTTCTTACTTAGCAAGAATAAATGCCTTACAAAACAAAACAGATGAAGCTAGATTTTATTTAAGAGAGATAAAAAATGAAAAAACTTATCAAAGAGCACTTTTTGCAGTAGGACAAGATTTTTTATCTAAGGATAATAATGAAGCAGCTAAAGATATTTACAGAGAAATTATAGATAAAAAGTATGAAAATGATAAAGAAGCTATGATGGGATTAGGTATAGTAAACTATAATTTAAAAGATTATGATAAGGCTATCTATTGGTTTTCTGAATTTCAAAAATCTAAACCTAAAGAAAATAAAGATATGGTTTCTTATTTAAAAGCCTCAGCTCTTTATAGAAAAGGAAATACAGAACAAGCTATAGTAGATTTTGAAGAATTAGCAAATACAAATCCTGCTAATGATTATTCAAAAAAAGCAATACTGTATTTAATTGAAATTTACAGTAATAAAAAAGATGAGCAAAAAGTAAGCTTCTATCTAGAAAAAATAAAGGGTACAAAAGAATATAATACTGCTATGACTATGATAGGAGACTTATATGTAACGAAGGAAAATTATGATAAGGCTCTTCAATATTATGATCAAAGTGATGATAAAAATAATCCAAGACTTATCTATGGAGAAGCTTACTCACTTTATAAGAGTGGTAAGTATGAAGCAGCTTTAAAGAAATTCCAATCATTAAAAAATAGTGATTATTACAACCAATCTATCTATCATATATTTGCTATAAATTATAAGTTAAAGAATTTTGACGAAATTATAAGAGATAGAGAAATTATAAGAAAGGTTGTAGTTAGCCAAGTTGATACAGATAATATCATAAGAATAATTGCAAACTCTGCATATCAAGTTGGAAACTATAAATTAGCAAAAGATTATTATGGTAGACTTTTTGCAGTTTCTCCTGATAAAGACAATTTATTTAGAGTAATATTACTAGATAGCCAAATGCTAGATATGGAAGATTTACAGATAAGATTTAATCAATATAATAAATTGTATTCTGATGACACAGAATATAAGAAAGATGTATATTTATATACAGGAGATGCCTACTATAAGGCAGGTCAGGTTGAAAGAGCTGAACAAATCTATAAGGCATATTTGAGTCAAGATACAAACACAGAAATCATATCAAGTTTGATGTCTAGTTTATTAGACCAACAAAAATATGATGAAATGAATCAATATCTTTCAAGTGTAAGTGATGATAATAGTTTGAGTTACTTAAAAGGTATAGCAGCTATGGGGCTAAAAAAATATGATGAGGCAGAAACTCATTTTCAAAATGTTTTATCTAGTGGAGATAAGGGTTTAAGTACAAAGGTTTACTTGAACAGAGTTAGAAACTTCTTCTTGGCTGAAAGATACAATGAAGCAATACAAGCTGGAGAACAATATTTATCTAGAATAAATCCTGAAAAAGAAAAAGCTATATATAGTGAAATGCTAGATAAGATAGGATTAAGTTACTTTAGAGTAGGAAAATATGACCAAGCTAGATCTTATTATTCAAAAATTGCTAGCATGAAAGGTTATGAAGTTTATGGAAAATTCCAGATAGCTGATAGTTACTACAATGAAAAGAACTATGCTAAAGCAGGAGAACTATACAAGTCTATCTATAACAACTATGGAGAAACTTTCTATGGTGAGCAAGCTTATTATAAATACATAACTACTCTTAGTCTACTTGGAAACACTGATGCCTTTGAAAGAGAAAAGAATAATTTCTTATCTGTATATCCAAATAGTACTCTAAGAACTACTATATCAAACTTAAGTACAAACTTCTATATAGAAAGTGGAGATACAGAAAAGGCTATAGAAGCTCTTGATAAGTCTAAGGCAAATACAGATGATGCAGATGTTAAGGAAAATAATACTATTAAAATAATAGGACTAAAATTAGAAAAGAAAGATTACAAGGATATGGAAAAATATCTAGGAGAGATATCAGATCCTGAAGAAAGAGCTTACTATTCAGCTCAATATTATGCACAAAAGAAAGATCCAAAACTTGTAAAAGAATATGAAACATTATTGAAATCTGAAAAATATAAGGCTTATGCTTCAAAGGCTCTAGGAGATTATTACTTTGATAAAAAAGATTTAGCTAAGTCTAAAAAATATTATGGAACACATGTTTCAGTAAATAAAAATCCTGATGAATATGTTCTATATAGATTAGGACAGGCAAACGAAAAAGAAAATAACTTAAAGATGGCTCTAGCTGACTACAAGTTAGTTTATGAAAAGAAAGGTAAACTAGCAGAAGATGCTATGCTAAGAGCTGCAGAAATCTATGATAGACAAGAAAATAATGTGGAAGCAGAAAAATTGTTTACAAAACTTTATGCAACAAAAGGAAATAAAGATTTAAAAGCTTATTCTATAGAAAAATTAATTTACTATAAGCTTTTAAATGAAAAAACTAAAGAAGCTAAAAAATATTATGATGAACTAAAAAAATTAGATGTTAAAAGAGCCGAAAAATTTAAAGCCTACTTTTAGAGTCAATGGGAATAAGGAGGAAGGAAATGAGTAAGAAATTATTGGCAATATTTTTACTACTGGGAGTACTAACTTATGCAGAAGACAATGATACAACTGTTATCATTAATGATAATGCACAAAAAGCAACAGACAATGGTGAAGTTATAACAACTGAAGTTACTAAAAAAGTTGTTGGAGAAAATAACCAACAATTAGATGTTAAAGAAATTGATACAGAAGAGTTAATTCTTCAAAATCAAAATTTAGAGTCATCTTCTATAAATATTACAGGTGAAAATTTAAAAGAAAATGGTGACAAGGTAAAGGTTAATCGTGAAAATACAGCTACTATTGAAGAAGAATTATCTCAAGGAGTAGAGAAAAAAGGATTTTTTAGAAGAATAATAGATAAATTATTTGGATAGTAACAAGATAGAAAGGAAGAAATAGAAATGCAAATATTAAAAGCAGGCGGAATATTAATGTATTTTATTCTCTTAATGGGAATAGTAGGATTATATGCAATTTTGGAAAGATTCTTTTATTTTGCTTCAAAAGAAAGAAATAATTATTCTAAATTACCTTCAGAAGTTAAACAACTTATAAAAGAAGGGAAAATAAAAGAGTCTATAATCTACCTTAATTCCAATAAATCATCAACTTCAACAGTTTTAAAAGAAATTTTGATTTATGGATATAAAGAAAATAAGGAAACATTATCAGCACTTGAAGAAAAAGGAAAAGAAAAAGCAATAGAACAGATAAAACATTTAGAAAGAAATATGTGGCTTTTATCTCTAGCAGCTAATGCTTCACCTTTATTGGGACTTTTAGGAACAGTTACAGGTATGATAACAGCCTTCAACTCTATAGCATTAAATGGAACAGGAGATGCTGGAATCTTAGCAAAAGGGATATCTGAAGCTCTATATACAACAGCAGGAGGGCTATTTGTAGCTATTCCTTGTATGATATTCTATAACTATTTCAATAAGAGAATAGATTTAGTAGTAGCTGATATAGAAAAAACTTGTACAGAATTGTTAAATTATTTCAGAGAGTAGGTGTTGACAATAATGAAATTAGATAGAATAAAGAGAAGAAGTGGTGGAACATTGATACTAGAAATCACTCCACTTATAGACGTAGTTTTCCTTCTACTTATCTTCTTTATGTTGGCAACAACTTTCGATGAAAGGTCTGCTTTTAAAATAGAACTTCCTAAATCGACTGTTGCAAAGACAAAGAGTACTTTGAAGGAAGTTCAAGTTCTAGTGGATAAAGATAAAAATGTTTATATAAAATATACTAATAATTCAGGAAAGACTGAAACTGAGGAGTTAGAATTATCAGCTTTTGTTGATTTTGTATCAGAAAAACTTGATACTTCTGAAAGTAAAGATGTAGTAGTTTCAGCTGATAAAGACATCGATTATGGTTTTATTGTTGAAATTATGAGCTTATTAAAGGAAGCAGGAGCAAGTGGTATAAATATAGATACTAACAGTACGAAGTAGGTGATAAAATGAAAAAGAGTGACTATATCTGTCTGTTTTTATCTATAATTATAAATATAGGAATTATACTTGCTTTAACAGTATTTTCAAAGGATACTCAAGAAATATTAGATGCTGAACAAATAAAAATTGGTTTGGTCGCAGTAGAAAATGATGCATCAACAAAGTTTAAAGGCGAAAAGAATGTAGATGCTAAAAAACAAAATTTAGATGCTGACAGTATAGAAAAGAAAGAAGAAAAAACTGAGAAACCAGAAAAACCTACAGAAAAGAAAGTTGAAGAAATTAAAACTGAAAAAACTGTAGAGAAAATTACAGAGAAACCAGAAAAGAAAGTGGCAGAAAAACCTAAGGAAAAAACTCCAGAAAAACCAAAAGAAAAGAAAGTTGAAAAAGAAAAACCTGTTGAGAAGAAAGTAGAGAAACTTGCTGAAAAGGGAGAAAAAGTAGTTGAGAAAAAAGATGAAAAGAAAGCTCCTGAAAAACCAGCAACTAAAGAGAATTCAAAGAAAAATTCTTCAGAAAGTTCAGACTCAAAAGGAACATCTAAACAAGAAAAACCTTCTCTAGCAGACTTAAAGAAACAAATATCAGGTTCACAACCTAAGACTTCCAATGGTGGATATAGCCCAACAGCTGATCCTGATGGAGAAGAAGTAGTTGATAGAGTTCTACAAAATGTAACTTATTCAAATGGACTAGTTTCAGGAAGTAAGATGGGAAATTCTAGTGATGGAAGAGTAGTTGATTGGAATGCTAAAAATAAGGTACCTGAGTTCCCACAAGCAGCAAAATCTTCTGGAAAACATGGAAAGTTAAAGATAAAATTAAAAGTTGATAAGATGGGAAATGTTTTATCTTTCGTTATAGTTGAAGGAAGTGGAGTACCTGAAATAGATGCTGCAGTAGAAAGAGTTGTAGGAACTTGGAGAGTTAAACTTATGAAAAATGGTAAACCTGTAAACGGAACATTTTACTTAAATTATAATTTTGATTTTAAATAATAGGGAGGGGTAAATGCTATTATTAGGACTTCGCTTAGATAATGACTTAAAATTGGAGTTTGAAAATAATTTTGAAAATGATTTAGTATTTGTTGAAAATATGATATCTTTTATGGATGCTATAAAAAATAGAAAATATGAAGCTATAGTAATAGATGAAAGAAATTCAAAAGAAGAAGCACTTATCAGTTTAATAACAAAAATTACTGAACTTCAAAAAAAGGTGGTAATAATTATTTTAGGAGAGGCATCAAACTGGAGAGTTATTGCAGGAAGTATAAAAGCAGGAGCCTATGACTATATATTAAAACCAGAAATACCTAAAAATATTGTGAAAGTGGTAGAAAAATCTGTAAAAGATTATAAAGGTTTGGTAGAAAAAGTTGATAAAACAAAGAGTACAGGGGAAAAATTAATAGGTAGAAGTAAACTTATGATAGACCTTTATAAAGTTATAGGGAAAGTTGCTAATAACTCTGCTCCTGTTTTAGTTACAGGAGAAAGAGGAACAGGAAAAACGAGTGTAGCAAAGGCTATACATCAATTTAGTAATGTTCACGATAAACCTATTATAAGTGTAAACTGTAATTCATATAGAGCAAACTTATTGGAAAGAAAATTATTTGGTTATGAGAAGGGTTCATTTGAAGGAGCAGCTTTTAGTCAATATGGTGAGTTAGAAAAGGCTGAAGGAGGAATACTTCATCTGGCGAATATAGAATCTTTAAGCCTTGATATGCAATCTAAAATACTATTTTTACTTGAAGAAAATAGATTTTTTAGATTGGGTGGAATGGAACCAATAAATGCTTTTGTTAGAATAATAGCATCTACAAGTGTAAACCTTGAAGAACTTATAGATAAAGGACTATTTATAGATGAACTTTATAGAAAATTAAAAGTTTTGGAAATAAATATTCCTAATTTAAGAGACAGAAAAGATGATATACCTTTTATTATTGACCACTATATGCCAGAGTGCAATAGAGAAATGGAAAAAAATATAAAGGGTGTAACAAAGATGGCCTTGAAAAAGTTACTGAGATATGACTGGCCAGGTAATGTAAATGAGTTAAAAAATGCAATAAAATATGCAGTTGCAATGTGTAGAGGTTCTAGTATTTTGATAGAAGACTTACCACCTAATGTAATAGGTGAAAAAGTAATCACTTCAAAAGAAGAAATTAGAGCACTTTCTATTGAAAATTTAATTAAAAATGAAATAAGTCAATTAAAGAGTAAAAATAAGAAAAGTGATTATTACTTTGAAATAATCTCAAAGATTGAAAAAGAGCTGATTAAGCAAATACTTGAAATAACTAATGGAAAGAAAGTAGAGACGGCTGAGATTTTAGGAATAACAAGAAACACTTTAAGAACTAAAATGAATTATTATGATTTGGAGTAAAAAATGCATATTACACTTTATAGAAAAT
>ERZ772906.2129-NODE-2129-length-10384-cov-21.727176_pt1 | contig 10384 bp, 9 predicted proteins | sample MGYA00511338_ERZ772906 | MGnify/ENA primary metagenome ERZ772906 (study PRJEB29015, sample SAMEA2738076) | human oral metagenome | biome: human oral; feature: human-associated habitat; material: saliva | place: China | collected 2212 ... | reverse complement strand
GGAAACCACCTTTAACGAGTTCAAGAGTTTTCTTACCTTCAACGAAGTCCAAACCAATCGCATCTACTGGTAATTTCACAAGGTCAGCGTAAACGTCACGAACGTCACCAAAGTAAGTTTGAAGCAAGACTTCAAGACCTTTTTTATCAGCCAAAAGTTTGTTGTAAAGGTTCAAGAAGAGAGCTTTTTCTTCAGCTGTCAAATCTTTTACAAGAGCAGCTTCGTCCAATTGGATACGAGTTGCACCAAGTTCAGCCAATTTTGCAAAAACTTCTTGGTAAGCAGCCACTAAGCTGTCTACGAAGTCTTCTGCTTTCACGCCTTCTTCAAAGTCTGACAATTGAAGGAAAGTGAATGGACCTACAAGGACAGGACGAGTGTTAAGACCAAGTTCTTTTGCTTCTTGGAACTCATCGAAGATCTTGTGACCAGCCAATTTTACTTGAGTGTCTTTTTCAAATTTAGGAACGATGTAGTGGTAGTTGGTGTTGAACCATTTCTTCATTGGAAGGGCGCGAACATCCCCTTTTTCTCCTTGGTAACCACGACCCAAAGCGAAGTAGCGCTCAAGATCAGACAAGTCCAAGTTTTGAACGGATGCTGGTACAACGTTGAAGAGGAAAGCTGCATCTAGGAAGTTGTCATAGTGAGAAAAGTCATTTGATGGAATTTCAGTGATGCCTTTTTCTTTGACAATGTTCCAGTGTTTAGCACGCAATTCTTTAGCCGCAGCCAAGAGTTCTTCTTCTGAGATTTCTTTTCTAAAGTATTTTTCAGTTGTAAATTTTAATTCGCGGAATTCACCCAAACGAGGGAAACCGATGATCGTAGTTGACATGATGTGTCCTCCAAAATTTGTTGTTGAAACTATCTTAACAGAAAAGAAATCATCTGTATAATTGTAAAAAATTAGGCTTTGATATAGTTTGAAACTATATCTCTGTTTTAAATAAAAGAAAAAGACCTGAGAAAAATGCCTCAAATCCCTTTTGTAGCTTGTTTTAAAGCTCTATTCCAGTTAGAATACTCAAACGCCTTATTAGTAATTCTTATAAGTGACTATGGCTTGCTATTAGAAAAGACTATAGGTTGATTTTTATTTTGTAATTCTGATATTTCCCTGAAAAGTGCGGACGGGAGCAACTTACTTCGTAATTTCATCCCTAATTTTTGAGCCAGAATGTCTCAAAAATTCCGTTCTAGATAATAATAAATTATTATCTAGAATACCACTATAGCGGGAAATATCCGCTAAAAGCTCACTTCGTTCGCAATTGATATAAATAAAGCATAATTTTTCTATATTATACACTTGAGGCACTATAACTGTTAAATCTGTTAAAGTTTCCCAACCTCTTCCTATCAACTCTTTCTCTGTTCAAGCGGGACGACTGCTAATGTCTTTCCTAAACTGGCTAAGACTTTTAATACTGTATCCAACTGAGGGCTTGTCTTGCCTGTTTCCATCCTAGCTATGACAGGCTGGCTCACTCCACTAAGTTCTTCAAGCTTTTTCTGACTGATTCCTTGCTCATGTCTGGCTTCAACCAACTCACTCATGATAGCCACTCGCATATCACTTTCAAGGATTTCCTCCTTGGTAAAGAGTTCTGAACGGACATCCTTCCAATTACTCCCGATAGCACTATTCTTCATCACTTAACCTTCTTTCTTTTAAGTCCTTTAGTTCACGCTTGGCTTTTTCAACAATTATATCTCAAAAGTTATTAAAAGTAAATCTGAACACTCATAAAAAGAAGACCTTAGAATCATTCTAAAGGTCTCATTTTTATTATTCGAAAAAATTACGAGAAGAGTTCTAAATCAAAGAGCATACTGACTCTTATTCCAGCTCTATCCCCTTCTCTCGGAGATTGTCCAGACACTCCTTATAGTAGGCAGCATCGTGCTCCTTGTAAATAGGGCTCGTCAAAGTCTCCTCAGGTAAATCCTCATAAGAAGGACAAATCTTACCACGATAGTTTTTATCAAACCACTCTTGACTGACCTTATAGCCTCGGTTAGCCATCTCCTTCATGATCAAGTCATGATAGGCATAGAGACGATAGGGCGAGTGGGTAAAGACATAGTCCACCGTCGCATGCTTTTTCCCCCAGCCATTGCCACGGAGGGCGCAGCACTCTCGATGTTGCCCCAAGAGCTGAGGACGGGGAAGTTGTGAAATCAAAGCCTCATGCCAAAGTCTCATGGGAATCTCCTTTCAACAAGGTAGAATTTTGCAGATAAGCATTTGGGTAAAGTTCAAGCAACTCTCTCGTCTTAACAATCAAGTCTTGTTTGGAAGCTTGACCAAAGCGATAGCGATCCAGCAAGAGCATATAGTCCTTGCGCTCGGCATCTGTCGCTTTCTTTTTAAAATAGCCCCAAATATGCTGAAAGGCATTGCAAACCTGACCCCTGTGTTCTGGAATCTGGCAGGCACGGTCAATCATCTCTTGAACCTGACTCAGCTCCACCACTTCTTGCTTGAGATACTGGCGAATGTCCTTGTAAATATTGCTGGAATGGCTCAAAACAAGGTATTTATTTTCCGCCCAGAGTTGCTGGCAAAGGGCACGTTGGTTGTTATTATTCATATTTGAGATTATACCATGTTTACTCTATGATTTCCGCAATTTTTACATCGTAGATACTTTGAAGATTGAGCCAAGTTATCATCGAGATATTAGTGATCTTTGCTAACTTCCGAGCAATATCATTACTAATTGATTCCTCACCATTCACTAATTTACCGATTTTCATTTCAGAAATCCCTAAACGATCCGCAAATTCTTTCTGCGTTACGTTATACTCTTTAATCAACTCTTCAACATACTGACCTGGATGAAAAGCAATCAGGTCTTTAGATTCAATAATTTTATTAGTCATAGTGATTGCTGACCTCCTCTATTTTTAGGATTTCGATTTCAACGGAATTTGGAAATACCTTTTCTAAATCCTCTTCACAAAATTCTACAATCAACCTATTTGTTAAAATTAAATTATCTTTTATGTAATTTAATTGTAGCATCTTTTGAAAATAAAAACCAACCAAACATAAATTTGGCTGGTTCTCTTACACTGATTCTAAACTACTGCAATTTTTGATGTTTCAAATGCAAATCGATTTTTAATTAAAGAATTAATTTGCGAATTTGAATTAATAATTTTTAAATCTTCTCTAATTCGCTCAAATGAATAATCACTTAATAAATTAATAAATGCTGAATTAACAAAAGACGTACTTACATATGGAACCGATTCAAACGATACAACGACTGTTTGATTCGCTTCAAATGCTCTTTTTATTTTATCAAGTATAATAAGACCCGATTGATTATCTGAATAATTGTTCACAATATTTTTCACTTCAATCGTTACCATGAAAATTCCTCCTCTTCTTCTAAGTCATATAGATGTTCATTAGACACATCAATTACTAATTCGAAAAAAGTACCTGGATATGACTCACTAAAAGATTTTGATTTAACAATTTCGTTGTTAAATATTTCAATCATACCACAATTTGAAAGAATTGTCACTCTAGAAACTTCATTTTTTGTTAAAGTATTCATTATATTAGACAAGCCTGCACCTCTATTTTGCGGTACCGATTGAGAAGAAACTCCTTCTTGCAATGCATATTCTATCAATTTATCATCCGATAAACTCCCATTAAATTTTTCACGAATAGTCGTCGGTATTCCTACACCAAAATCTGATACTGAAATAATGATTTCGTTCTTTTTTGGATAGTACTGACCAAAAATACAACCTATTTTTTCAGTTGAATGATCAGAAATATTATTAAATATCTCATCAATAGCTACACAGATTGATGAGAAGTCATTTCTTCTTCCTGTCTGGTGCTGTAACCATATCATAAGATCTGATTGTTGCCATTGATTAATTTTACTTGTTTCAACTTGTTTTAAAGTCAGTGTTGTAGTTCGTAAACTAGGCTTTTTGAAAATGTCCTCTTGACCAAAATTCTTAAAGAATCCACAATCAGATAAATAATTCATTACTTTTCTATTTTTAACATTTTCTGTCTCAGTATCAACGATAAATGTAACCTCAATCTTTTTGTTTTTTTCAGCCCATTTAATAATATTACTCAAGGAAACCATTCCAGAAGGCTCAGTGAATTCAATTCTTCTCATATCAATCTGAACTTCCGAACCAATTTCTGAATTAGTTACGTAATCTCTAAATTTAATAACAACCTCTCTAATTGATTCTTTATTTAAACGCTTAGGAAGCACAATCGTATCCATTTATTCCTCTTTTCTTTCCCCTACTCTACCTTCACTTGTCCATTCATCAGCATTGGCAAGAGCCAATCGCGAAGTTGGGTGAGTTGTTGGTTCTCAACAAAATTACTCTCTAACATGTTCAAATTATCCAAAAATTTGCTCAGCAAGCTTTCAGAAGGGAACGGAATCATCATATTACCAATATCAATCGGACTCAAGTTTTTTTGAGAAGTCCCTGTTGATATATTTTCTAAATGAGCTTTTGTAACATCACTTCTGAAGAAGCTATATATAAATGATTTATGAGTTTTATTAATTGTTTTCAATTTTAAAACTCGTTGATTTAAAAGAACATTATCTTCATAAACCATCCCAATTCTTCCTACATTTCCAGTTAACGACATAATCAAATCGCCTCGGCGAAGTTGACATTCATGTGACATATTAATCGGGAGAAAATCAAGATAATTGTCCACCTTATCAACTGTATAGCCATCTTGAACATTCTTAATAGTATATAACTTATACTTTCCATTTATTACATAATCATTACTTGAGAAAGGATATCCTGAAATCAAATCTACGACTTCATTTAGCTTTTTTACTCCCCACCCTTCTGGGATTTCGCGTTTGAGTTCTGGGCTATAGACCATCTTTCCGCCTGATGATTTGTAGGGTTTGCCATTCTGGTCTGGGAAATCAAACTGCACAAACCAGTAGTCATAGAGAGTTTTAGCCATAGCTTCCAACTCTTGGTTGATTTGGTTATTGATTCGGATTTTTTTATCTAGTGAACTCAAAAAAATCGCAATATTTTTTTGAGTTTGAATTTCTGGAATATCTACTTGAACATCATAAATTTTCTCTGGCGAGGTATGCTTAACTTTTGTTCCAGATGCAGAACGACTTATCTGCTGTCTAACTGATTGTGTCATAAATAAATAGTAAGCAAATTCTTTATTCAAGGATTCATTACAAGAAATCAAACCTATTCGCTGATTATGTAAATATCGATTATCTTCAGGAACTATCGCTGTACTACCTAATAAACCAGCAGCTTGTTCAGTCATTGCAACAACCAAATCCCCTTTTGAGCATAAGTATTCTTTCGGATAATCTCCACTATAAAACCTATCTTTCGAGGGGTTTGCTTTGAATCCGCCAGATTCATAAAAGTTTCCCGGAGTTAATATACTTTGAACACCCGTATCTGAAAAAAATTCTCCTTTAAAAGCCCAACCATGTTTCACCCTAAGCAGCTCACCTAATTTATACCTTTTCCACTCACTCATACTTCAACCCCTTTATCTGCTCTTCAATCTCCTGCTCCAGTGCATGCGATTGCTGGAAGAGGTTAGTGAGATTGTTTTGAAATGCGGTCATTTTGGCGTCAAACTCTTCTGCTGTGATATCCACATAGTCAATCTTGATGTCAAAGTATTGGCCTGCGCTGAGAGAGTAGTTCTTCTCCTTGATTTCCTCATAAGAGACAGTGACAGAAAAGTCCTCGACGTCTTGTTTCTTGATAAAGGTCTCGACAATTTTCTGCTCTTCTTCAGGAGAAAGCACGGTCTTTTGGTTCTTGCCTTCCTTGACCTTGGTTCCGAGGTTTGAGGCATCGATGAGGACGACATCGCCCTTATTTTTCTTATCGATAAAGAGGATGGAGACGTTGGTACCTGTCGTCGCAAAGATATTAGATGGCATAGAGACAACACCTGCCAGCATTTGATTGTCCACCAGGTGTTGGCGGATAGCCTTATCAATCCCTGACTGGGCCGTGATAAAGCCTGTCGGCAAGACAACGGCTGCCTGGCCATCTGGTTTCAGGGAATAGATGATATGCTGAACAAAGAGCTCATAGATAGCCATCTTGTCCTTGGACTTGGCTGGAACCTTTGGCACACCTGCAAAGAAACGCTCACTGGCTTCTGGCAAACTTTCCACTCGGTCACGCCACTCTGAAAAGTCCAGCTTAAAAGGAGGGTTCGACACGATATAGTCCATCTTTTCAGGATGACGATTTGCGATGATGGTATTCCCCTGTACGATATTATGTATGGAATGCTGTAGTCCATTCAAAATCAGATTGAGACGGAGGAGATTGGATGATTTTTGCGAGATATCCTGACTATAGACAGTGGTCTTGTCCACACCGATACGACTAGCCAGGTTCATTAGCAAGGTTCCAGAACCAGCAGACGGGTCATAAATCCGCACGTTTGACGGCTGGTCATTTCCCACTAGGATATCCGCGATAATCTTAGCAACTGAGTGAGGCGTGTAGTACTCGGCATACTTGCCACCACCGTCTTTGTTGTAGTCCTTGATCATGTACTCAAAGAGAGTAGAGAAAAAGTCGAAGCCTTGTGAAAAAATGGTCTCATCAAACTTAACTCGTGCAAGGAGATTAATGATAGCTTTTGCAACCTCGTTACGCTTACTGCTATCTGATATTGTGTCGGTAATCAGGCGCTCATCAAATAGACGAATAGCTGTATCGCCGTCTGTATGCACAGAGAAGATATCGTTATTATCAATAGCTATCTGATTAAGAGTATTTTCAAAACTCTCGTAGAAAGTCGCTTCATTTTGCTGACGGTGAAGGGTTTCGATCAACTGCTCTGGTTTGAGCCAAGCCGTACTTGTACCGATATCCTCCAAGAGCCAGTCATAGTCATCTTCACTCATTGCTAACAAGTTTTCATAAGTGTTGGATTCATCCAGCACCTTAGCTTGATATAAAAACTTATCATTTAAAAACTTGTAGAGGAAGGACTGGGTGAGGAGTTTGTACTCACCCGCTTCTCCTCCTAGTCCTGCATGAGTAAAGACTGCTTTCAAATCATCTACCAAGTCTTGGACTTGAACTTTATATGTTTCATTCATTAGTGTTGGTATTCCTCTTCATATCCTTCAAATAGCGACTCGACGATATAATTAAAATCCTGTCTTGTCAAACTACTTGCAGATTGATTGGTTTTCATTTCAATCCGAGCTTCTTCTCGAATCATTTTCTTGAGAAAGTCCTCGTTATCGAGCACTCCTTGATTTTGACCGATTTTACGGTCTAGTCTGACTTTAGAACCCTTGATAACATGGTAAATAGCAGGAAAATCACTGACCATAGTCGAGTTGGTTACGTGTTTGTAGGAACGTGCTGCCATTTCATCTCCGTCAAAATTCATCGTCAAACGTCTCATATGAGTATGATAATCTTCCACTGACTTAAAGAGCTCTTCGTACTCTTTTTGAATTTCTTTGATGTTTTCCATAGTGTAGCCTTCTTGCCCATGAATCAGGTGTTTTTTCATGATGCGCTGGAATTCTTCGTAAAGAGAAACCCACTCAGGATCTTTCTCATCACGCTCTTTTATGATACCTCCAGCAACTCGACGCTTCAAATCTTCTAGATCATTGGCTGCTAGACGGAGTTCTTCCTCCGCAATCTTGACAAAACTAAAACTGGTCTCAGACATGGCAAGATTTAAAAGAGTGCGACTAGAAAAATCATCTGGCTTATCTATCAGTGACAGGGTCAGCAAACGTCTTGAGATGACATTGAGCAGGGTTGCAATCTGAGCAATATCAATCTGCTTAATCAAATGGTCATAACCAAGTAAGCGAGCGATATTATAGTATTGCTTAACCGATTCTAAAGCTTTTCGGAGTTCATTTAGTTGCTTTCTATCCTTGATATCATCAATTGATTGAGAAAAGAACTCTAGATTAGAGGTTGGATAGTCCATGAGGATGCGCTCTGTCTTGCCGAGTTCCTGAGAAATTTCCTCCGCGGGCACAAAGAGCGAGCCAAACACATCCTCTCCATTTTCCCCAGTCAGGGTTGTATCATATTCTTGATTGAGTTCTTCTAGATAAGCACGATTGGTTTTATCAAATTCTTTGGAAATATCCGCAAAATCAACTACATAGCCAAAGAGATAGTCCTTGTAAGGACGATTCACACGAGTCAAAGTCTGGAGAAGGTTATGAGCCTTAATCTTGCGACCTAGATAGAGACGCTTGAGGCGAGGCGCATCAAAACCTGTCAAGAGCATCGAATAGACGATAATGAGGTCAATCTTACCTTCCTTATAGGCATCCACCTTTTCCTTTTTCTCTTCCTTGTCTCCCTCATCATGGAGGATAAGAGCAGAGGTCAAGTTGGTTGTTCCAGCTTTGCGTCGTTCTTCTAACTGCTTTTCAAGCTCACGCGCCTGCTTGGACGAATCACAGACAATCATACCACCAATTGTCTGGTCATCAAAAACCAGATCACGCGCACGATTAAAGTCCTCCAGAATAAAATCAAGCATAGGTTCCACATAGTGCGGATGAGCAAAGATATCTTCTTTGGATAAATCCCCACGTTGGATTTCTTCATTGATTGCTCTGAGATTATCTTTATAGGACGTCTCGATATCCTCTCGCATGAGACGCAAGGTAAAACCATCATCTATAGACTGGTTGTAGTAGTATTTATGGATATAGTCCCCAAAAATATCACGTGTAGTCGCATGACTCTCCTTTGTCTTGCCATCTTTCTTGTAAGTAATTAAAGGAGTTCCTGTCAGAGCAATCTTGATTGCATTGGTATCTGCTTGGTATAGATTTGGCAGATAGGAACCTCGTTCGTTATAAGAGCGATGTGCTTCATCGATAAAGTAGATGTTTTGACGATTGAGATCATAGCCAGAGCGGTCGGTCAGGTCTGAATCATCTTTGAACTTCTGGATATTAACAACGGCGACATCATAACCATCTTGTTTTTGATTGAGTTCTCGAGGATTGTTGATACGCTTAACTTTTAAACCTCTTTTGGTAAATTCCTTAAAGGCTTGGTCTGCCAAGTCCAAGCGATCAACGACAAAGTAAAACTGCGGAACAATCCCCTGTTTTGAAAAATAATTGGTCAGATAGCGGATATTGAAGAAAGCCAGGGCAGTCTTACCTGAGCCCTGTGTATGCCAGATAACCCCCTTCTTGATACCTCTTGCGATAGTCTCTTCGATAGCTCTTGTCGCAAAGTATTGCGGATAGCGCATAACATGCTTCTGCAATTGTATCTGCCCTTCCTTGCTTTCTTCTTCTACATAAACCAGCCCAAAATGAAGCATGAAAAGCAGGCGTTCTTTTTGATACAAAGAAGATAGGAAAGTATTGCAGGGAGTGTTGGGCTGTAAATTTGTTGTAAATTCTGGTTGAGATTTGAGAGCAAAACGCTTCACATCCTCAAGTACGAAATCAATTTGTTCATCTGTTAAAGGTACAATTGAATTCAGAAAATCTACTTCTCTTTCTTCCTTGAAAGCATTAAATTTTGTTTTTGAATAGGCATTTGAACCGTAGTAAGAACCCTGTTTTTGTTGACTTTGGCCACTGATATAAGGCAAATTATCTGATAAAGCTATCAATTGAGTAATATTGTTAAAACGACGGAACTTACGATTTTCAAAACGGTATCTGGTTCTGTCCTGTTCTAACTGAATCCCCGTCTTTCCATCACGGATAGCATTGGGTTGTTTAACTTCGATATAAGAAAGGGGAAGTCCATTGATAAATACAACTATATCCGGACGAAATTCATCTTGTCCATTTTGACAAGTAACTTCAAGTGCCAGATGGAAGATGTTGGCTTCAGGATTTTCCCAATCGATATAAACAGCACCTTCTTGTCCCTGTATCCTTTTAAAGAAGGAGCGTCCTAAATCATTTTGATCCAGTTCCAGCTTGATATTGGCCAATTCTCTCTCAAAATCTTCATCTGTTAAATAGTTATTAAATGTTAAAAATTGCTCCTTAAAAACAGATACAAGAATATTGGTATCTGGATCTCTTTCTTCAATTTCCTTCCCATTGCGAGGAAGATAGGTATAGCCCATTCGCATCAAATGCAGAGCTGCTGGGATTTGTACTCTTGTTAATTCAGAAAAATCTTTTCGTCTTGCCATCGCAAACCTTCCTTACGCTTCATTTGAACTATTCATATCCTGAAATTTCCAAATTTTATACTAGGTCTATTATAGCATGTTTAGCCTCAAAATCCATCACTCTTCCCCTTGCAAAAACAATCCATTCCCCCTTTCTCCTCCAAAATATGGTATAGTAGAACTATACTATCTATGAGG
>ERZ772906.2124-NODE-2124-length-10410-cov-2.361564_pt1 | contig 10410 bp, 8 predicted proteins | sample MGYA00511338_ERZ772906 | MGnify/ENA primary metagenome ERZ772906 (study PRJEB29015, sample SAMEA2738076) | human oral metagenome | biome: human oral; feature: human-associated habitat; material: saliva | place: China | collected 2212 ... | reverse complement strand
TTGAATCAAGGTGCCGCCGTAAGCAACATTAATCACCTGATGCCCGCGGCAAATTCCAAGAAGCGGAATATGGCGTGCACGGCACAACTGGACTAACGCGATTTGTCGCCGGTCACCTTCTGGCCAGTGCTGACCTTCTCTGGGGTAACCAGAATCCATGCCATAAAACTCGGGAGCAACATCTGGTCCTCCCAAGATGATTACTGCATCGGTGCCTTCAAGGAGCTGCTCGGGCAAGCGAGGATCACTATCGGCAATGTGCAATCGCACATCCCAGGTAGCGACAGCAGCGTTGAGGACACTCCCCTGCAGAGCCTCCAGCAAGGCTTGTTCCCGAGAAGTGGCACGGTGGTCGGTCAGGGCACTGACCAAAAGGGTCGGGCGAGTCATCACGTCTCCTTGACGTCACTTATGCCAGGGTTCCCATGGGATCCCATGCGGGCAAAACGATGGGCTCAGAGTCCACTGCGGCAGCTAGGTCTTCAGGAAGCGCACTCTTAGGCACAACAACCTCGAAAACGTTATCGGTGAACCATTGATCATCCATGGTGAAGAAGCCGGAGTCTCCGGGCTCGTCACCCCAGGAATTCTCAACCCTCCACGCACGCGGTTGCCCGGCCTCGTCAAGGTCTACTCCGGTAAAGAGCATCGCGTGGTCCATCGCCGACTCACCCGAGCGCACCCGTTCAAGCTTCGTCGAACTGAAATCGACATCAAAAAGACCGTCATAGTCATGGATACCGGTCACAAAGAAACCGAGTCCTCGATCATAGGGTTGAGAGACGTCGGCACCGAACCAGACAGCCTCACCTGCAGCGATCTGTGCAGCTGCGATGCGCTTAATCTCTTCGACGGGGGCATTCAGGTAGCGAATCGGACGTCCACCGACAACATTGCCCAGGTGCTCGACAGTCTCCATCGATCCCTTCGGGTTTTCGGGACGGGGGTCATCAACCAGGCAGATGTACTCGCTCAGGTCCACGCCCACGTGGCGCTCGTAGAACTCGTGAGGAGTGATCTCGCCGTCGCGGTGGAAGTTGCCCTCATCATCACGCCACTGCCAGTTAAAGCGCACGGGCGGCTCGCCTAGGCAGACAACAAGAATCTTCCACACATCGGCCAAAATCTTTCGACGCTGAGCATCAACTTCCTCAGCGCTTGCACCGGCGGCAATGGCCTCGCGCAGACGAAGGGCACCAATGTGGAGTACTGCGCGCAGGCGCGCGTTCATTGGGCGCGAGTTGGTTGATGCCTCACTTTCAGGCATGACTTCCTTGGGCACCAAGCCATACTTCATATAGACCGAAACAGCCATATCCCACTGGCCACCATCGCCCAAAACATCGCCCAGCAGGAACTGAACCAGACGACCGTCAACAGGCTCATCCGAAGTGGCAATGATGTCGGTCAGGAACCAGTTGGCGCGTTCGAACTTATCCCAGAAGAATACGTAGCTCTGAGAGAACTCGAAGTTCTTGATCCCCAGGCTTTCGCGCGCCCGCGAGCGCAGGAAGTTCAGCGAGGAAAAGAGCCAGCAGCGGCCGGACTTCTTCTGAGAAGTTGCCTTCCAATCATCCAAGCGGTGTGAAACAGCTGTGGAAGTGTGCTGAATCTTTTCGCGGTTCAAAGAAGCGGCTTCAATTCCAACTTGGGTTGCGGCATTCCTGGCCAGCGCGACCTTGACGCTTTCCTCTTCGCGCAACTGCATCAGGAGGTCGTTGGAGATCTCAGGCATATTCTCGTCCTCTCATTTGACTAGTACTTTAAGCATCTTTGCTTCCTCCATACTACGCTCCTGAGGGGCATCTCCCCGTTTCTGTCCATGGTCGAGGCCGGGCCTGAAGTCTTAGGGATAGGCGTTCTTTCCCACTTAGACTGAACTGGTACAGTTTCCTCTGTACAAGCCACAGTGAGGTGTTGCTATGAGTTTCCATGCGTCGGGTCGCGAGCTTTCGTGCGAGGCCGGGGACTATTCCCTGAGCGTCGTCACCGTTGGTGCTGGGATCTCTTCCTTGAAGTGGAAGGGACGAAACCTCGTTCTTCCTCATAAGGTGACCGAAGTTGCGCCCGGCTGGTCTGGAAAAATGCTTCTTCCCTGGCCTAATCGGATTGCCGATGGACGTTATTCATGGAATGACAGGGAATACCTGCTGCCCATCAATGACCGTGGGACTGGCACGGCGCTGCATGGACTTGCGGGGTGGGTTCCGTGGGAGATTGTTGATGCTACGGCATCTCACGTGAGATTAGAAAGCTTTATTGCTGCCCAGGAGTCCTATCCCTGGCCTCTCACAGCACGCCTCGATCTGCGTTTAGATCCTGAAAGTGGCCTAAATATTGAGTTATCGGCAAAGAACTTAGGGGATTCTCCTGCGCCCTATGGGGCTTCTCTTCACCCCTATCTTCTGGGCGGCACCAACGCTAATGACTCAATATTGAGCCTTCCCGCCTCGCAGATCGTCGATACCGACGAGAATCTATTGCCAACGGGAATCAACCCTGTCAGTGCTGCATATGACTTCCGCGTTCCCCGCATGATTGACGATCTTTTCATCGACCACTGTTACGGCGGCCTTCAAGGGAACTGGGAGGTGCGCGTGACGAATGCGCAAGGTGAAGGCGCGGCCTTGGCTTCCAATACACCGTGGGTTCAAATCCACACAGCAGATGCCCTTGGCCGTCCAGGCGTCGCGGTTGAACCTATGACTTGCCCGCCCGATGCCTTCAATTCGGGAATTGATCTGGTCTCTTTGGCCCCTGGCCAACGTCACCGCCTCTCCCTGTCCATCCGCGGACTGTAAGAGAGCGTGTAATACTGAAGCGGTGTTGAGCTTTCAGGATGCGATTACTCGGGCCAGTGATTTGCCCGTCTCTCGACTGCTTCCTGATTTTCTACGTTCATGCAGCTCCGGTAGCGTATCAATTATTTCCGCCAGCGCTGGTAGCGGAAAGACGACTCTTATTCCCCTCGCCTGCGCAGAGCTTCTTGAGCCCGGGCAGCGAGTCCTCGTCTGCTCGCCGCGGCGCGTGAGTGCACGTTCATGCGCTCGCCGCTTGGCCCAGTTATTGGATGACCGCGTTGGCCACCTTGTGGGCTTTAGCGTCCGCGGTCAAAGCGAGCGGAGCACGTCGACTCGCATCGAATTTGTCACCCCCGGTGTTTTGACTCGAATGATTCACTCTGACCCAGAATTGCAGGGAATCGCTTGTGTCATTCTTGATGAGTTTCATGAACGTGCGGTCGATAGTGATCTTGCATGTGCCTTCCTCAGCGATATTCGTGAAGTTCTCCGCGAAGACCTTCGCTTGGTCATCATGTCTGCGACCGTCGATATTGACGCTCTTCGTAGCCTTCTAGCTGATTTTTCGCCTCAGGTTTTTGAGCTTAATCAAGAGCTTTATCCAGTTGACATTGTCTGGGAAGCGCCGCCGCGCGGTGTCGACTATTTCCAGGGCGAGAGGGTGAGCACTCCTTTCCTCCGTCATATCGCCGTACTTGCTGCGCGGGCACTGGAACGTTACCCCGGAGACGCGCTTGTGTTTGTTCCAGGCATGCGTGAAATCTCCAAGGTCTGCGAATTCCTTGAGAAAGTGGATGCGCGGGTCATTGCGCTTCACGGCCAGCTTTCTCCTTCACAGCAAGATGAGATTTTTGCTGCTTCGTCTTCGAGGCGAATCATCGTCTCTTCCTCTATTGCAGAAAGTGCACTCACGGTCCCAGGAGTCCAGATCATCATTGATTCAACATTGAGTAGGCATACGCGCTTCTCCCCCGCTCGCGAGGCCACTTCACTGGTTACGGTCCCCTCGCCTCGTTCTTCTATGGTTCAACGCGCGGGACGAGCCGGGCGCCTCGGCCCTGGAGTGTGTATTCGTGCCATGGAATCCTCGGGATGGGCAATGCGCTCGTCCCAGCCCTCCCCCGAGATCACGATCTGTGACCCCGTTCCACCGTTGCTTTCTGTGGCGTGTTGGTCGCGTGCAGACTTCTCGTCTGTCCGTCTTCTTGATTCCCCCAGCCGAGGCCTCGAGGAGTATGCGCGTTCCTCCCTTGAAGCTTTGGGGGCGATTGACGAGGCCGGACAGGCGCTAGCCCACGGACGTTCACTTGCGCTCTCCCCAGTGGACCCTCGCATTGCCCACGCACTCAGCACTCTTGAGGATGAGATTCCGCGAGAAATTGCGGCGCTTTGTGCAGCTGTGCTCTCTGAAGATTTACGTCCAAAGGGAGGCGACTTACTGAGCTGTCTATATTCGCTTCCACTGGGCGGTGTTCAAGCTGCCCGCATTGAAGAGACCGCCGCGCGCATGTGCCCGGCTCCCCGCCCTACCTGGGACACACACTCACGCGTGAAAGTCGCAGCTGCTATGGCTGATTTTATCTCTCACGCTTTTCCGCTTCGTCTTGCACGTCAACGTGAAGGAAGTAACCGTTATCTTCTTGTTTCGGGCGTAGGCGCATCGCTTCCACAAGCTTCCGCTTTAGAGGGAAGCACATGGCTTGCGATAGCCGATCTGCAGTCAACCACCGGTGATGGAATCATTCGTTCGGCGCTCCCTCTTGACCAAGACACTGCCTGCACGGCTGCGTCTCATCTTCATAAATCTGTTTCGCGCCTGACGCTTGATCAGGGTCGAATCCTTGCAGTGATCGAGGAAAAACTCGGGGCTGTGACCTTGCGCAGTACCCGCGATCTCAATCCTGATCGCGAGGCAGTGCGTTCCTTTGCTCTCGCGGAGTTGGCAAAGATGAGCGTTGCAGATCTACCGTGGAGCCAGAGCGCATCACAGCTACGACTGAGAATTCTCAAATGCCGAGAGTTTCTTGGAGATCCCTGGCCTCTTGTTGATGACGAACACTTCATCATTTCCTGCGGGCAATTTTTGGCAGATCAGTGGAGTGACGGCCGTCCTCTAGCAGACCTGTCCCTTGGTGAGGCTCTGACCTCGCTCTTGGTCTGGCCATTGAATAGGGACCTTGACCGTCAAGCACCAACACAGATCACAATCCCAACCGGCGCCGAGCGGCGCGTGGAATGGGATCACGAGGGGGCACGTGTTTCCCTGCGTGTTCAAGAAGCATTTGGCTGGACGGATTCTCCCCGCTTCATGGATGGCCGACTTCCGCTGCGCATCGAACTCACGGATCCCGCAGGACGTCCTGTGGCCATTACCAGCGATCTTGAGTCCTTCTGGAAAGGTCCCTACCAGCAGGTTCGATCTGAGCTTCGAGGCCGCTATACCAAACATCATTGGCCTGAAGACCCCTTCTCGGTTGCTCCGACAGCACGAACGAAGCGCGCATCGACGAGATTAAAGTGAAGCGCCTCACCATCAGCTCTTCGTTGGAATGATGTTGTTTCAGCCTTCGTTCTAGGAGGTAAGAAGGATCGCTCCACTCAGTAAAGGAGACACCGTGGAGAACTTTGACCTCATTGTTGTTGGAGGCGGGAAGGCCGGAAAGTCACTGGCGATGAATCGCGCCAAAAAAGGCTGGAAGGTTGCCCTGATCGAGCGACAGTTTATCGGTGGCACCTGCATTAACGTGGCGTGTATCCCCACCAAATCTTTGGTCGCTGCAGCTCGCCGCATGGAAGATACTCGCACGGATGCCACCTTTGGTATCGAGGGTACCGCCGGCGCTTACATCAACGTAGAAAAACTGCGCGCACACAAGGAAGGTATCGTCTCGGCAATGGTTGCCGCACACGAGAAATTCTTCGCTGCGCCAGGAATCGATTTCATGCGTGGAAGCGCTCGTCTTTTGGATGCGCACAGCGTTGAAGTCAAGCTTGAAGATGGAACGCTCCGCCAGCTCCACTCCGAGCGCGTCCTGCTCAATCTGGGAACCAGCCCCGCGCATCCTCCAATTCCTGGCCTTTGGGAAGCTGGAGCATGGGATAGCGAAGATATCCTGCGCGTGGAAGAAATCCCCTCATCGCTTGTCATTATTGGTGGCGGATACATCGGTATCGAATTTGCATCCATGATGACAAGCTTCGGATCCAAGGTGACGGTTGTTGCTTCCGGCCCCCACATCCTTGACCGTGAAGATCCCGATATCGCAGCAATCTACGAAAAGAGCCTGCAAGATCGAGGCGTCACAATCCTCACCGGTGTTCTTGCGAAGTCCGGCTCAAAGCAGGACGGTGTGATCACCGTCGAGCTTTCTGATGGCAGTAGCGTGAGTGCAGAAAAGGTATTGGTTGCTGCAGGGCGCATCCCCAACACAAAGGGAATTGGTCTTGAAGAAGCTGGAGTGACGCTCGATCAACGAGGCTTCATTAGCGTTGATGATCATCTGCGCACCAATCTCGATGGTGTCTGGGCTGCAGGCGACTGCGCAGGCACACCCATGTTCACCCACGCCTCGTGGAACGACTACCGGATTATCCGCGAACAGATGGACGGGGTCTCCCTGGATGATCCGCGGACTTCAAAGGCCGGACGCCTGATCCCTTGGGCGCTCTTTGCTGAACCGGAGCTTGGACGTATCGGAATCAACGAAACCCAAGCAAAGGAACAGGGACTGGATGTCCTTGTCGCCTCGATCGATACTGCGGCAATTCCACGAGCAAAGACCATGCGCGATACGACCGGTAAGTGGAAGGCAATCGTTGACGCGAAGACCCACACAATTTTGGGCGCAACGCTTGTCGGTCCTCAGTCCGGTGAAGTCATCACCGCCGTTCAAGTAGCAATGAGCGCGGGGATGACCTACGAGCAGCTCCGCATGCTCCCCATCGCCCACCCGACAATGGGAGAAGGACTCAATATCCTCTTTGATTCTCTTGCCTAAGCTGGGCGCAAGCTCTGCGGAGCATCTGCGATCCATTTAAAGGTCGAAACGGGTTGGCCCCGCAGTTTCGGATGAAACTGCGGGGCCAACTGCGTCTATCTGACTGAGCTCACATACGTTCGGGAGCCTCAACGCCAAGAAGATCCAGACCGCTACGCAGGACCTGCGTCACCGCGTCATTGAGCCACAGACGTGCAACATGGCCTTCATCGACCGGATCGTCTCCACGAGGAGTAACGCGGCACTGCCCATACCAAGTGTGGTAAGCGGCGGCGAGCTGCTCCAGGTAGCGAGCAACACGGTGGGGCTCACGTAGATCCGCAGCTTGTGCAACTTGCGCAGGGAACTGTGCAAGAACGCCCAGAAGATCGCTATCGGCCTGAGTATCCAGTGCTGCAGGGTTAAAACCAGCATCGCGCGTGACACCGTGCTCAGCTGCATTTCGCGCAACGTTGCGAGTACGAGCATGCGCGTACTGAACGTAGTAGACAGGGTTTTCGTTCGTGCGCGATCCCAATAGATCCAAATCAATATCCAAATTGGAATCCATGGACACTCGAACCAGCGCGTAACGGGCAGCGTCCACGCCAACGGCATCGACCAAGTCGTCAAGGGTAACGATGGTTCCAGCGCGCTTGGACATGCGGACCGGCACGCCATCCTTAACCAGGTTCACCATCTGGCCGATGAGAATCTGCATGTTGACACCGGGCTTGTCGCCAAATGCCTCGCACATCGCCATCATTCGGCCAATGTAGCCATGGTGATCTGCGCCCAGTAGGTAGATGGCAACATCGGCACCGCGGCGGCGCTTATCAAGGTAGTAGGCGACGTCACCGGCAAAGTACGCTGCTTGGCCGTCGGACTTAATCAGAACGCGGTCCTTGTCATCGCCGTAAGAGGTTGTCCGCAGCCACACGGCACCATCCTGGTCAAAGACCTCACCGCGCTGACGCAGAGTCTCAATTGCGGCGTCAACGGCTCCCGAATTGTGAAGCGAATCTTCGTGGAAGAAAACGTCAAACTCAGAGCGGAAATCACGCAGGCGCTGCTTGATTTCATCGAACATCAGCTCGACACCACGTGCGCGGAATGCCTCAACAGCTTCTTCTTCGGGAAGAGTAACCGGATCGGGCTCCCCTGCTGCGACAGCGTCTTCACGTACTTGCGCAGCGATATCGGCAATGTACTGGCCGCCGTAACCATCTTCGGGTGCCTCATGGCCCATCGCGCGCGCATAGAGAGAACGCGCGAAACGATCGATCTGCGAGCCGTGATCATTGAAGTAGTACTCGCGGGTCACCTTCGCGCCCGATGCTTTCATCAGGCGAGCGAGAGAATCTCCCACTGCTGCCCAGCGTGCACCACCCAGGTGAACAGGACCCGTGAGGTTGGCGGAGACATACTCCAAGTTAATGTGCAGCCCCTTCATGGATTCGCCACGGCCGAAAGCTCCACCGGCCTCGACAATGGTGCGGGCAAGCTCGCCTGCAGAGGCAGCGGCAAGACGAATATTAATGAAGCCGGGACCAGCGATTTCGGCACTATCAATGCCCTCGAGTTCATTGAGGTCATTGACGAGGATCTGCGCAAAGTCGCGCGGGTTCATTCCCGCCTTCTTTGCCAATTGCATGGCAATATTGCTGGCCCAGTCGCCATGATCGCGATTACGGGGCCTCTCGACCTTCACCGTCTCGGGAAGGTCTGCGGGCTCGAGAGCCAAGTTGCCCTGCTCGATCTCAGCGAGCAAAAGGTCGTGGATATGAGATGCAAGTTCTTCTGGAGTCACCATTAAAGAGTAATCGTTTCGATTGCTCCCATGCCACACTGAAACTCTGTGACACCTCACAATATCTGGAGTAAAGTTCGGTTATACGAAGATTTTGATCTGTGGAGATAGAAAATGAGTGGTCACCGTCTCAAGCAGCATCGACTATTTGCCTTGATGGGTCCGGCATTTATTGCAGCAATCGCCTATGTGGACCCCGGTAATGTCGCTGCGAATATCACTGCGGGTGCCCGCTACGGATATCTCTTGGTATGGGTGCTTGTTCTTTCGAATCTCTCAGCCATGCTTGTCCAATACCTCTCAGCAATTGGGCATTGTCACTGGAAAATCACTCCCCGCACTCCTTGGTGAACGCCTTCGTCCGCAGAATCGAATTCTGTTCTGGGTCCAAGCGGAAGTCGTCGCAGCTGCAACCGACCTCGCTGAAGTTATTGGTGGAGCAATCGCCCTCAATCTTCTCTTCGGAATTCCCCTCTTGTGGTCCGGTGTCATCATTGGCGCCGCATCGATCGTTATCCTCCTCTTCCAAGGACACCGTCAGAATATTTTTGAAGCAGTCATCATCGGGATGCTTGTCGTCATTACGGCGGGATTCTTAGCAGGACTTTTCTTCGCGCCCCCTCAGTGGTCTGAAGTTGCAGGAGGCCTGATCCCCCGATTCAAGGGCACCGATTCAATCTTGGTCGCTGCCTCGATGCTCGGCGCAACTGTCATGCCGCACGCGATTTACCTGCACTCTTCCTTGGTCAACGACCACCACACGGATCCCGAAATTGAACGTCCGCATAAGCGTGCACTTCTTCGCGCGACTCGTCACGATATCTTGTGGGCGCTGAGCATTGCCGGAATCGTCAATATCGGCCTACTCCTTCTTGCTGCCTCGGCTTTGTCTGGAGTCGAAGGAACCGACACCATCGAAGGCGCCTACCACGCGATCGCAAATGCCCTGGGAGGCACCGTTTCCACCATCTTTGCTCTTGGCCTGCTGGCCTCGGGTCTAGCATCAACCTCGGTGGGCGCCTACGCGGGTTCAGAAATCATGAACGGCCTTCTCCACGTGAACGTCCCGCTGCTGGCACGCCGCTTGGTGACAATCATCCCGGCCCTGATCATCTTGGGAATGGGAGCAGAACCAACATGGGCATTGGTGCTCTCGCAGGTCGCCCTTTCCTTCGGTATCCCCTTTGCCATTGTCCCGCTCATGTATTTGACGCGAAACAAGAAGCTCATGGGCGAATATGTGAATAAGCCGCTGACAATCGCAGTGGCATCTGTGATTGCAGCGGCAATTATTCTGCTCAATATTCTTCTTGCTTACCTCACCATCACCGGTCAGGGCTAGAGGATCTATCAGTAGGCATCCATGACGGCGATGCGACGCTTGTGACGCTCATCCTCGCTGAAAGGCGTTTCCAAGAAGGTCAGAACAAAGCGGGTAGCATCTTCCTTCGAGTGCTGACGAGCCCCGACGGCAATAACATTCGCGTTGTTATGCTCACGAGCAAGCACGGCGATGTCTTCGTTCCATACCAGTGCCGCACGCGCACCCTTGACCAAGTTGGCAGCCATCTGTTCGCCATTTCCCGAACCACCAATGACTACACCCAAAGAGCCGGGATCTGAAACAACACCTTCAGCGGCTTCGATACACATCTGCGGATAGTCATCATTGGGATCATAGGTTGTTGCACCATGATCGATAACCTCATATCCCGCATCGCGAAGAACCTTCACCAGGTGTTCTTTAAGTTCGAATCCGGCATGATCAGTTGCAATATGGACGCGCATGTAAACTTCCATTCACGTTGAAGAGTGGGAACCC
>ERZ772906.2123-NODE-2123-length-10412-cov-2.538476_pt1 | contig 10412 bp, 10 predicted proteins | sample MGYA00511338_ERZ772906 | MGnify/ENA primary metagenome ERZ772906 (study PRJEB29015, sample SAMEA2738076) | human oral metagenome | biome: human oral; feature: human-associated habitat; material: saliva | place: China | collected 2212 ... | reverse complement strand
AGGTAACGTGACTCTGATTTTGATATATACGACTATTTTGCACAAGGTATTATAGTAATAAAAAAATCCCTGTTATAGGGATTTTATTTTGTTTTTTTCCCAAAAAATACGATACAATAAGCCTGTTATAATAGTGAATATGAATACTTTACATAATACAACGATCGCAGAAATTCAGAATTTTCAGAAAAATCCGATACAAAAAAGATTTCTCGAAATCATGATTTTGAGAGAAAATTTTGTAGGGCAAGTAGATACCATTTTACGAGAATTTCCTAATTCAGATAATCCTTTTTTGGAAAAATTTTTATCAAAAAATCCTGATAAAAAAAAGAGAGAGATACTATCATAGACGCTGCCAAAATGCTCTCAAAAAATCGACCAATTATTTTTGAAAAAATCCTGCGCAACACTCGCGAAATAAACTAAAAAATCCGAAAATCGGATTTTTATTTTCCAAAAACTATTTTTTTCAATTCATCATACTTGGCTTTATCAAGCCGCGCTTCGTATAACATTGGCAACAGGTTCCAATGGTGATGGAATTTTTCATTGCTAGAAAGTGCTAGAAACTCATCAAAATCTACTTCGAATAATTCAATTTTTTCTCCACCATCAGGATTTATCGCGCCAACGATTTCACAATCACGCGCAATAAAATAATCAACATACGTCGCTGTGTGCGCCGTTCCGGAAAAAGTAAACCATTCCGACCAATTCTGAGAAACTGCGCCTGTTTCCTCAAGAAGTTCGCGCTTGGCAGCTTCAAGCGGAGAGATATCAGAATCGTCGATTGCACCACCCGGCAGCGAAATAAACGATTTTCGCATCGGCTGTTCTTGGTGTGTCAGCAAAATTTTTCCATTTTTCAAAATAGGAAGCACAAACGCACCATCCATAAATCTCGCGCGTTCAAATCGCGCCGTAGTTCCGTCATACATCGGCTGATTCCATTGAAAAATCTCACAGCGAACGCCATCAAAAACCTTTTCAGCATGTGCCGGAATGCTCGGATGTGGTCTCATATTATTTCACATTTATTCGCATATAAAGTGGCTCTCCTTTTTCTGTGATGACAAATTTTTCTGGAATTTGCAATAATTGTTCAGAAAGCGTGCTTTCCTGATTGAATGGCACACCAACGCGAGAAAGCAATTCTTGCATTTTTTCTGTAAAAAACGGCAAAAGCATAATCGCTACACGGCGCAAATGATACACGAGCGTGTACAAAATCGTTTCCAATTTTTCTTTTTCTGCTTCAGCATCGATCTTCCAAGGCGTATTGTCGTCAACATATTTGTTAATCTCAGTCGCATATTCAAAAGCAGACTCGAGCGCATTTTTGAGATCATATTTTTCCATAGTGGACGCATAATTTTTTACAAAATTATCGCCAATAGAAATAACTTCCGCAGGACGATTGAGCGTACCGCCGATTTTGAGCGTGAGCGCTATCGCACGATTGAGGAGATTTCCAACATTATTGGAAAGTTTAGCATTGAATGTAAAAATCGCTTGTTCCTGATCAAAATCACCATCCTCACCGATCGGAAACGCTGTGAAGAGATATAACAAAAGTCCGTCGCGAGAATAATTTTGGCAATATTCTACAGGATCAATCACATTTCCAATCGTCTTCGACATTTTCTGACCATCAACGGTAAAATGCCCAGTCGTGAGCAATTGCTTGGGAAGTTCATAGCCAGCGCTCATCAGCATTGCAGGCCAATAAATTCCATGAAATTTCACGATATCTTTCCCGATCACATGCAAATCTGCCGGCCAAAAATCATCCAATTCGTGAGAAATTGTCGACATATAGCTATAAAGCGCATCAAACCAAACATAAGTCACCTGCTCTGGGTCGAATGGAAGCGGAATGCCAAATTTGTTAGTTTCACGAGAAATCGAAAAATCTTCGAGCCCTCCTTTTACAAACTCAATCACCTCATTATAGCGAGTTCGCGGCGTGATCCATTCAGGATTTTCTTCATAAAATTTGAGCAATTGATCCTGATATTTTGACAATCGGAAAAAATAATTTTTCTCACGAATATGCTGAATTTCTTTATTTGGATGATCAGGACAATGCCCATCCACCAAATCTTTTTCTTTTTTAAAGGCCTCACAACCAACACAATAAAGCCCTTCATATTCCCCTTCATAAATATCGCCCGCATCAAAAGTTTTTTGCAAAACTTCCTGCACGAATTTTTTATGATTTTCAGAAGTGGTTCGTACAAAATTGGTATAACCAATACCAATTCCATCCCAAATCGCACGATGTTTTCCTGCCATCATATCCGCATATTCCATCGTCTGCATTCCCTTTTCCTGAGCAGATTCTACGACTTTTTGAGAATTTTCGTCAACCCCCGTCGTGAAACGAACATTTTTCCCTTGAAATCGCTGATATTTGGCGATAGTGTCAGCCAAAAATGAAGAATACGAATGTCCAATGTGTGGCACTCCATTCGAATAATAAATCGGTGTCGTAACGTAAAAATTTTTTTCCATAAAAATAAAAAAGTTAGCGAGATTTTACGAATTTTTGGCGATTTTTCAAGTTTTTTCAAAATAAAAACGCCGAAGCGTTTAGATGAAATCTTTTTTGCGACCAGGAAGCAAAAGTCCAATAATTGTACAATTTTTGAAAAAAATAAAGCGATTCCAGCATTCCACTTCAGCATTGTAACTATCAAAAAATTTTTTGATATCGTGCTCGTATTTGATGATAAAATCACGAATATACACAAATTGTGCATGCTTTTGTAAATCGGGAATCTGCATAGAAAGTTTCATCAAAAAAGCAAAATCCGCTTGAATCCGAGCGTTGTGCTCCAAAAGCACATAAATCGTCTCGTATCGATGAATCATCGCAGTTGAATGAAGTTTCGTGAGCGAATCGAAGGCACTTTCGTCCGCTACAAAATTTCGCATCACCTCAATAAGCGATGGAATTTTGGAAACTTTGAGCAAAAATCGTGAAATAATCGCGTTTTCAATTTTTTGAACTTTTTTGCTATAAAAAAAGAAAAAAGCGCTATACACCACGAGGTAAATCGCTACAACCGCGATGAAAAAATAGTACAAATCCATAGTTTTTTGGATATTATAAAAAATTTCAGAAAAAAATCAAATACAAACTTTTAAAATTTGTTTTGCAAAATCACTCATCCGCATTATAATGCGCGTATGAAAAAATATCGCCCGGACATTTTTTTGATTATTGCGAGGCCAATTCTGGATATTATTGGAGTTTTTTCAGCGTTTTGGATTGCGTATTATTTGCGAAGCGTGACAGACGGAATCCCGTTCGTGCAACTGAGAATTCCATATATCAGCGAAGCACAATTTGCACCATTTGTGTTCGCAGGCATCGCTATTTGGCTCATTATTTTTACGCGAGCAAAACTCTATTCGCATATCAAGCGCCCGATTTTTGAGGAAATCAGACGCGTGATGACCTATGGATTTTTTTGGTTTTTCGTGTTCATTGGATTCGTATATTTGACGCAGGGTTTTTTGTTTTTTAAAGAAATTCCGCGATTGATGATTTTTTATACGCTCTTTTTGGCGACGACTTTTTCGGTGATTTTTCGCTCGATTTTGCATTTCTTGACACAAAAATTGTATCAGAAAAATTTTTTTGAAAAGGAAAAAATTCTCATCATTCAAAGCCGAAAAAATGAGGAAATTATTTTTAATATCGAAAAAAACGACGCAGAATATACTTTTATTAATATTTCAGAAACGAAAAAAATCGAAAACCTCGTGCGAAAAGGCGATATTGACGCGATGCTGTTGACTTCGGGCGAATTTGGTGACCCAAATCTCGAAAACGTGATTTCGCTTGCTAAAATTTATGGCGTAAAATGTGCACATCCTCGTGTTATGCCTCATATGAAGCACTTTTCTCGGGAAGAAAGCTTTTTGGCGGGAATCCCAGTTGTGACGCTTTCCACCGTTTCAATTACTCCATGAGAAGCCATTCTCAAGCGGATTATTGATATTTTTTTGGCGATTTTTTTCATTATTTTGACACTGCCGATTATGATAATTGCGTATATTGGCATTAAAATCGAGGATCCGAGCGGGCCAGTCATTTATCGAAATCGCAGAATTGGACAAAATGGGAAAATTTTTTCGCTGTTCAAATTTCGTTATATGTACTGGAAATATTCAACGAAAGAAGATTATCTGAAAGAGGGTGAAACTGATGAGGCTATTGCGTTTGAGGAAAATTTGAAACAAAAAAATAATGGGCGTGAAGGGCCACTTTATAAAATCCAAAACGATCCACGAAAAATGCGATTTGGATCAATGTTGGAGCGTTTTTCGATTGATGAATTACCGCAACTTTTTAATGTTTTGATGGGAAATATGTCTATCGTTGGACCGCGTCCGCATCAGCCGCGTGAGGTAGCATTGTATGACGAGAGCGACAAGCAGGTTCTGACGATTAAGCCGTGAATTACGGGGATGGCGCAGGTCTATGGTCGCGATAAAAATACTTTCAAAGAAGAGGTTTTGCTCGATACGTATTATATCGAAAATTATTCGATTTTTTTGGATATCATTATTTTATTTCGGACAATTTTGGTGGTTCTCAAGCGACCATTTGAAAAAAAATAATTTTCCAAAAATCCTAAAATTTTTCCAATTTTTGCCTTATGAAAATTTTTGAATTGACGATTGGTGGCATCACGATCGCACCAACATACTATGCGCTTATGTATGTGCTCGGATTTGTAGCGGGTTTTTTCTTTTTGAAGAAATTTTTTGTCTGGAAAAAAATGAGTGATCTCGACGATTTTATTTTTGCAGTGGGGCTCGGTGTCATTCTCGGCGGACGCCTTGGATTCGTACTTTTGTATGATCCATCTTTTTATCTTTCCCATCCTCTCGAGATTTTCGCGATTTGGAAAGGTGGAATGAGTTTTCATGGTGGGCTCATTGGCGTGATTCTTGCGACCATTATTTTTGCAAAAAAATCCGGCTACCGATTTTGGCAGCTCATCGATTCGCTCGCTGTAATCGTGCCTGTTGGGCTCGGATTCGGACGATTTGGAAATTTTCTCAACAACGAGCTCTACGGATTTGCTGATTATAATGGGCCATTTGCAATGATGGTTCGCGGTGTGCCGCATTTTCCATCACCACTTTTGGAACTTGTATTGGAAGGACTTTTGCTCGGGATAATTCTCATGTATTGTTTTTTCCGCACAAATGCCAAGAATTTCCCAGGAAAATTGTCAGGAATTTTTCTCGTTGGATACGCAATTTCGCGAATTATTGTTGAATTTTTTCGCTTGCCAGACGCAAATATTGGCTATCTTCTGGGGACCAATTTTCTCACACTCGGGATGATATATTCCCTTCCGATGCTGATTTTTGGAATTTTTCTTCTCATCCACAAACAATAAAAAATCCCAAACGGGATTTTTTATTTGAGTCGAGATTCAATATTTCGAAGTTTTTCTTCAAATTTTTCCAATTGTTCTTCGGCTTGACGGCGTTTTTCCATCTCGGCACGAACAATTTTTTCCGGAGCATTTTTGACAAATGAGGCATTGGAAAGCTTCGCAGTAATACCTCGCAAATATGATTTTTTGTCCTCAATCTGCGCAAGAATGCGATTTTTCTCATCCTCAAGCGCATCAGCATCAATCGCTGCATCCACAAAAATTTCGATATCACCAACAATTCCGTAAGCAAAATCATCAGGATTTTCTGGTTTTTTTCAGAAATTGAAATTGTTAATTTTTGCGAGCCCAATGAGCAAATTAGCATTTTCTTCAACGATTTTTTCGTGCATCGGCGAAGTAGCAATCCAAACATCTTTGAGTTCGCCTGGCTTAATATTTTTTTCAGAACGAATATTTCGAATCACGCGCACAATATTTGAAATTTTTTCGATATTTCCTTCAATCACCACATCAGGCTTTCGATACGCTTTTGACCAAATCTCAGTCGCAAGGATTTTTCCCTCAGTAATGTGACCATAAAGGGTTTCTGTAATGTGCGGAATGTATGGGTGCATCATCACGAGAATTTCGAGCGCTACAACAGAAATCACTTCTTTTCCAAGTTGAGAATTTTCTTTTTCAATCTTGTACGCTTCAATCGCAAAATCCGCAAAATCATCACGAATAAACGCGAGCAAATCAGAACCAGTCGCCGTGAATGAAAAATTTTCCATCGAATTTGAAAGTTTTTCAATTGTCGTTGAAAGTCGTGACAAAATCCATTTTTCATACGGAAGCAACGCGTCTTCATTGGCAGCAATTTTCTGATACAATTCGTCGCGAGAAGCAGTAATATTTCCTACATTCATCGCAGCAAATCGCATAATATTCCAGAATTTATTGAGGAAAAGCGAATATTCTTCCACTTGGCGCATTGAGAAATTTACATTATTTCCCGGAGTATTCCCAAGCGTAAGCGAAAGTCGAATCGCGTCAGTCGAATATTGATCAATCACATCCACTGGATCAATCACATTTCCAAAGCTTTTCGACATTTTTTTGCCATGTTCATCAAAAATCAATCCATGCAAATAAATCGTCTTGAATGGTGTTTCATCAGTGTAGTGGTACGCAAGCAACAGCATACGAATCACCCAAAAGAAGAGAATATCATGCCCTGTTTCCAAAACCTGCGCTGGGTAGAATTTTTTGAAAAGTTCACCGATATTTTCAGGATTCAAATCCCAATCAAGGATAGTGAGCGGCCAAAGTCCACTTGAAAACCATGTATCAAGCACATCTTCGTCGCGGCGCACATTTTCTTCACCAAATTTTTCAAAAATTTCACTTGGATTTTGCGTTACGCCCAAAAGTTCACCCGTTTCTTTATGGAAATATGCTGGAATCTGGTGTCCCCACCAAAGCTGACGAGAAATACACCAATCGCGCAAATTGTAAATCCAATCTTCAAACGTTTTATTAAAACGTGCTGGCAAAATTTTAAATTCTTCAGCTTCATATCCTTTGATAACGCGTTTTGCCAATTCTCCCGCCTTCACGAACCACTGCGTTGAAACAAAAGTTTCGACACGAGTTCCGCTTCGCGAACAGAATCCAACCTTGTGTGTGTATGGCTCAACTTTGACAAGATTTCCCTTTGATTTGAGAAGCTCCACGATATTATCGCGTGCCTGTGTCGCTGCATGAAACCCAGCAAAAGTGCCAGCTTCTTTGTTCATGTAGCCATTTTTGTCGATGACCGCATAGTCCATTCGAAGATTGTGGCGTTTTGCTGTTTCAAAATCGGCTGGATCGTGCGCTGGAGTGATTTTCACAACACCCGTTCCAAATTCCATATCCACCATTTCATCGGCAATAATCGGAATTTCTTTGTTTACAATCGGCAAAATCACTTTTTTTCCGATGAATTTTTTGTAGCGTTTATCTTTTGGATGAACCGCCACAGCTTGATCCGCCAAAAGCGTTTCTGGGCGAGTTGTTGCAATTTCAAGCTCTTTATCAGATCCAGAAATAAAATAATTGATGTGATACATTTTTTCTGTCACCTCCTGATATTCTACTTCAATATCAGAAATCACGGATTCAAGCCCAGGAGAATAGTTCACCATGTATTGTCCGCGATAGATCAAATCTTTTTTGAAAAGATCAACAAAAATACTCTCTACGAGCTTGTTTGCCTTTTCATCAAAAGTAAATCGCTCCTTGCTCCAATCAATCGACGCACCCATTTTTTTCATCTGATTCTGAATATTTCCAGAATATTCCTCAATCCATTTCCAGCATTCTTTCAAAAATTCTTCGCGACCAAGCTCTTTACGGTCGCGTCATTGAGAACGAAGACGTTTTTCTACTTGGGCTTGTGTCGCAATCCCCGCATGATCCGTTCCTGGAATCCAAAGCGTTGAATCCCCTTTCATACGATGATATCGCGTCATAATATCCTCAATTGTGAGCGTCATCGCATGTCCCAAATGAAGATTTCCCGTTACATTTGGTGGCGGCATCGGAATATGAAAAGTTTTTCCAGTTGTACTTTCGTGCGGCGCAGCAATATTATTTTCTGTCCAAAGATTTTGTGCTTGCGGTTCAGCAATTTTTGGGTCGTATTGTTTTGGAAAATCTGACATAATTTTGTGTTAAAAATCCCTTTTAGAATATCGATTTTTCGATTTTTCGCAAGTGAAAATTTTGGAAAATTTACAAAAATTGTAAGATTTTAAAAAGAAAATTCGAATAATAAAAATCCCCTTTCGGGGAAATTTTATTTTGTAGAAATTCGGAAATTATAATCATCTTCAACAAATCGACCTTTGAGTGCGGACAAACATCGAATCGTATTGTCGTGCCAGTTGGAAGCAGACGAGGCATAAATTGGTCCTGTTTGATTTCCCCAACGCGACAATTCACTCACCTTGGTGTATTTTCCGAGATATTTGTTGTTAAAAGTTTTTGCCATCCAAAGCACGCCTTCCTGCGGAGATGCGAACGAAACAGTATCGCCACTATCTGTATTTCCGACATTTCCGACATTGTACGGAGTTTTGAGATGATTTCCGAGTGTTGTTTCAGAAAGTCCGATACACATGAGGAAACTTGGGTCAATGTTGGCTGAAAGTGCGGTATCTGTCCACATTTCCCAATTCTGGAAACTCTTGGTTGCGTACGTTGCGAGCATATATTTCTGACGTTCTTCTTCGGTTTTTCCACGAAGAGAAAAACGAATTTTGTAGTCAGAAGTATCTGTATTTTCACCATTTTTTTCTACCAAATCATTGACAAATTTTGTCTGATACAATGCTGGCAAATTTTTGTAATCAATGTCATAGAGAGGCACGAATCGAAGCGGATCTACGGGTTCTTTATTTTTCCAAACTTCAAAATGAAGATGCGCGCCCGTCGTTGCTGGGCCAGCCCCATTCGTTCCAGGAGTTCCACCAGAAAGTGCAATCAATTCACCCTGACGAACGAATTGATATGGTTTGATTTTGACTTCTGAAAGGTGACCATACACCGTCACAAGACCATCTTTATGCTTGATAACGACATACGAATACGCTTGTGGACTGGTTGGTTGCATAATATAATATACATATCCATCAGCCGCAGCGTACACATTGGAGCCTTGCGGAGTTCCGATATCTACAGCATCGTGATGACTTCCAATCACCTGAAAATAGCTCTGATCACGGAAATATGCAGTTACACGGCGACTATCTGTCGGCCAAACGAAAATATTATCCGTATTTTTGGCGTATTCACTTTTGGCGAGTTCAGCTTCATTTGAGAAAAAAACTTTGAGACGATCACACTCTTCGCTCGACATTTTTTCTGTACATTTGTACTGCGACATGAAATTTTCGTATGATTTTTGATAATCCTCATTCGCTTTTTTCCAAGCATCAGCAATTTGCTGTTGTGCTTGCTGTTGCGCGAGCATATGTTTTTGAAATAATTCTTCCTGTCCTTTTGTGATTTCCAAAAGTTCTTCTCGTTCCTTTTTTTGCGACTGATAATTAGCGTTTTGTTTTTCAAGGCTCGTCTGTAAATTTTGCAAATTCACGCGCTCTTCGCGAGTTTTTACACCCATCACATAATAATCGCGTACCAACTGACGATAATCATCCACAAATTGCTGACCAAGTTGCGAAACAATCGTCTTGTAGGTCATATCTCGCAAATAATAATCCGTGTCTTCGGAAGTTAAAAGCAATGCCTTCATCACATCTACTTCGCCATTTTCATCAAAAATCAAATTCCCCTCAGAATACATATTCGCCAAATAATTGAGAATAATTTCGCGGTGAGAAGCGATTTTTTTCTTGAGTTCGATGCTCGCGTGATCAAGCGCTTGAATTTTGCTTTGTTTTTGCGTGATTTTATCTTTTGTGTCGTTAATAGATTTTTCTGTCAGCGCAATCGCATCGTCGATTTTTTTGATAGCCTTTTCAAGCGTCATTCGTTCAATCGTCGTTTCCTGTTTTTTCTCAGCGTAATATTTTTCCACTTCAGCAAGACGAGTTTTGAGCGCTTCGAGGCCATTCATTCGATATTCATGCTCCAAAACTTCGTTCGCGCCCGTCGCAGTAAAAGGCAGACTTTCGAACAAAATTTTTTCATGACGCGTTTTATAATTATCGATCATTCGACCTGTTATAGCGGAATTGAGTGCAAAAACCGCCGTCAATCCAAGGCTTGTCACGATAACAAGCGCGATGATAAAAGAAATTTTTTTCATACATTTATCGTATCATATTTTCTTGTGAAAATCCATTCTCTGAGTCCTTTTCTTCAAAAATCGCTTGCCATTTTTTTGTTTTCATTTATAAAAATTTTTGAGAAAAAAATAAAAAAAGCCCTCAAACAAGAGCTTTATAAAATTATCCTCGCAGAGTGCGTTGCTGACACCGTTTCTCGAGTTCAATT
>ERZ772906.2122-NODE-2122-length-10412-cov-3.002414_pt1 | contig 10412 bp, 10 predicted proteins | sample MGYA00511338_ERZ772906 | MGnify/ENA primary metagenome ERZ772906 (study PRJEB29015, sample SAMEA2738076) | human oral metagenome | biome: human oral; feature: human-associated habitat; material: saliva | place: China | collected 2212 ... | reverse complement strand
ACTTCTATTATTAAAATAATTTGACAATAGAAGTTTTATTTCTTACAATTAAAGTGTAAATGGAAATGTAAGCGATTGCTTATAAAAGGTATATTTGTTTTAAAAGGGGAAAAGACAATGGGAAAGAGTTTACGATTATTTTCATGTGCTGTCCTAGGGGCAGCTATTTTAGCACCAACAGTAGTTGGCAACAATCATGCACAAGCCGATAGTTATTATGGACGTGGTTATTCTAATAACTATAGTTATAACTCATGGTATAACAACTATTATTCTGAATATAACTAAGGATATGATTATGGTTATAACAATTATAACGAATCAGGTGCTTACCGATTTAGCAACGGTTATTTGTACTACATCTTAAGTGATGGTAGCTACTATGTGAACTATAACGGTTGTTGGGTTTGTGGTGGCGACTATAATAACAATAATGGTGGTTCTAACAATACACTAATGATTGGTTATGAGATTTTGAGAAACGCTCCTCACTACCGTTATGAAAATGGTACTCACTATTATTTGAAAGATAATGGCGATTATTACTATTATTCAAATGGTAAGTGGGTACTTGTTAAGGCTTCAAGCACAGATTCTGAAGCTCCAACAACTTCAACTGTAGATTCAACTTCATCAGCAAGCTCAGAAGCACCATCAACCGTAGATTCAACTTCTTCTACAATTTCAGATGCTGCTTCAACAGGTAATTCAACTTCAGAAGTAGTATCGAATGGTAACTCAAGTTCTGCTGTAACGTCTGAATCTTCTTCAGCAGCAACTTCAGAGACAGGTTCAACATCAGAAACAAGTTCTGAAGCTCCTGAACTTGAAAAACCACCATATGCGCCTGAAACAAATATTGACTATGATAAGTTGCCAAAACCAACATTGCCACCAACAGATTATCGCATGTATTCAGATCCACGATTTGTAGATGACAACGGTACCTATTACTACCGTGTGGCATTGACAGATGAAGATAATGCGCGTGGTATCGATGGTTACTACAAATGGGTTGATGGTAAATGGAAACTCTACAATGGTACTGCCAATGATGACCCTGAGCTTGATCCAGATTTCCATAAACCAGCAGGAAACGACGAATACATGTACGATGACAATGCATCAAGTGTTAAGTTGTATTCTGAAAATGTAGTTGGTACTGGTAAAGCTGGTGAAGCTCTTCCATTCCAAAATGTGGATGAATTCAAAGATTATGTTATTAAGAATTTTGCTCCAAAATTCTTAGATAATGCTGGCTGGGATTGTAATGTCACTTGGGAAATTGAAGATGTTGACAACTTCAACGCTTCTAAGGGCAGTGCTTGGGCACGTGACTATGTTATTACAGCTAATCTCAAGAGCGGTGTTGACGACAAAAAATATAGTGATGTTGAATTTGGTTATGTTAAATTTGTTTATCATGTAGAACCAACTGAAAACTCTGATTATGTTGAAGTTGACTCAGCTAAGGCTGCATTTAATGAAATCAATGCTCAACGTACAGCTGCTGGTTTGCCAGCACTTACATGGTCTGATGATCTTTACAATAGCACAACCCTTCCACATGCCAAAGATATTTCACACACTTACAACAGTGATGGTATTGTTTACCGTCGTGAATCTGATGGTTCAGTTGTAGCCAATAAATGGTTGAGTAGTGGTATTCGTGAACTTCTCATGAGTCCAGATGCTACTCAAGCAGCAGTAGCTTGTGTTGTCGCTGGTGACGGTACTTACTACTGGACTTTAAATTACCAATAAGAAGAGTTTAAATTAATTGTCCCAATAATGGAGGAGTCTGAGGTTAGTCTTGGACTCTTTTCCTTTATCTATTGAACGTTTAAGCTTTCAATATGGTATAATAGAGCCTAGAAAGAAGGCGAAAATATGCAGGTTAAGAGAGTTCAGGATTATATCTCTAAAGAGTGGTTCGATGAAACCGATGGCTCTTATTTCGAACGTCTAAATAGTCGTTTGCAGGTGCTTTTGAAAAAAGATTACCCTGATTTACAAGGACATGATTTTATTAGTAATATCAGTCTTTTGGATTATAGGTTGGTTTTTCTTGATGAAGTTATTGCAAATGCTAATGAGAAAAACGAACATGTTCGGGAAACCGTTCACGATGTGACCAAGAGTTTATTGTACGAGGATCAAGACATCCAGGAACAGTTGGATAGTAGGATTACTTTTGGTCAAAAAGTGGCGGATGAAGTGGCCCGATTTGGTGGATCTTGGACTTTTATCTTGTCATTCGTTGCTTTTATGGCTATTTGGATGGGGCTGAATGTTGTTCAACCCTTTGGGATTGCCTTTGATAAGTATCCATTTATTCTGTTGAATCTGGCCTTGTCTACTCTAGCGGCCGTTCAGGCACCATTGATTATGATGAGTCAGAATCGAGCATCGGATTATGACCGTTTACAAGCGCGTAACGACTATCACGTCAATACCCAGTCTAAGGAAGAAATCCGACTTTTGCATGAAAAAATAGACCACTTGGTTCAACAAGACCAATCAGATCTTCTGACAATTCAAAAATTGCAGACAGAAATGATTATGGGGGTTAGCCAACAAGTTGAGAAGATGTCAGACGTTATTCGTGTCTTGAAAGAAGAAAGATTAGAAAGGGAGTCTCATGGGAACGAAAAAAATTAATTTAGTTGTTGTAACAGGGATGAGTGGTGCAGGTAAGACTGTAGCAATTCAATCCTTTGAGGATATTGGATACTTCACCATTGATAATATGCCCCCCTCTTTGGTACCTAAGGTTATCGAATTGGTAAAACATAGTGAAGAGACAGACAAGATTGCTCTTGTTGTTGACATGCGTAGTCGCTTGTTCTTCGATGAGATTAACGATATTCTGGATAAATTGGAAAGTAATGAGGAACTTAATTTCAAGATTCTATTCTTGGATGCCACTGATGGTGAATTGGTTTCTCGTTATAAAGAGACACGTCGTAGCCACCCATTGGCGGCAGATGGTCGTGTTTTGGATGGCATTAAGCTTGAGCGTGAGCTTTTGTCACCGCTTAAGAGTTTGAGTCAAAACGTGGTTGATACGACAGAATTAACCCCACGCCAGTTGCGTAAGGCTATTTCTGAACAGTTCTCATCTGAACAAGACCAATCTTCTTTCCGTATTGAAGTTTTGAGTTTTGGTTTTAAATATGGATTGCCATTGGATGCAGACCTGGTTTTTGATGTCCGTTTCTTGCCAAATCCTTATTATGATCCTGCACTTCGTAACCTCACAGGTTTGGATAAAGAGGTTTTTGATTACGTCATGAACCATAAGGAATCGGAAGACTTTTACAATCATTTGACACAGCTTATTAAACCAATCTTGCCTGGCTACAAGAAAGAAGGTAAGTCTGTTCTTACCATTGCTGTTGGTTGTACAGGTGGTCAACACCGTAGTGTAGCCTTTGCACATCGTCTGGCCCAAGATTTGAAAAATGATTGGACAGTCAATGAAACACATCGTGATAAGGATCGACGTAAGGAGACAGTGAATCGTTCATGAAAAAACCAAGAATTACAGTAATAGGTGGGGGAACTGGTATCCCAGTCATTCTTCGTAGTTTGCGTCATAAGGATGTTGATATCACTGCTGTGGTAACTGTAGCTGATGATGGCGGTTCTTCGGGAGATTTGCGTGATATCATGCAACTGACACCTCCAGGGGATTTGCGTAATGTTTTGGTAGCTATGAGTGATATGCCTAAACTTTATGAAAGAGTTTTCCAATATCGTTTTGATAAAACCGATGGTGCTTTGGCTGGTCATCCACTCGGAAACCTAATCATCGCTGGAATTTCAGAAATGCAGGGCTCTACCTATAATGCCATGCAGCTTCTGACGAAGTTCTTCCACGTTACAGGAAAAATTTATCCTGCTAGTGAGACAGCTTTGACGCTTCATGCCGTTTTTCAAGATGGTCATGAAGTAGCAGGGGAGAGTAGTATTGCCCAGTATGATGGCATGATTGAACGCGTTTATGTGACCAATACCTATAATGACGAAGAGCCTAAGGCCAGTCGTAAGGTTGTTGATGCTATTATGAATAGTGATATGATTGTTTTAGGTCCTGGATCTCTTTATACATCGATTTTGCCCAACCTAGTTATACCAGAGATTCGTCAGGCTCTTATCGAGACCAAGGCTGATGTGACTTACATTTGTAATATTATGACTCAGTACGGAGAAACGGAACAATTCTCAGATGCCGACCATGTGGCTGTTCTTAATCGTCATCTTGGCTCTGATGTGATTGACAATGTCTTAGTTAACATCAAGAAAGTGCCTAAGGAATACATGGCTAGTAATAAATTTGATGAATACCTTGTTCAGGTTGAGCATGATTTTGAGGGCTTACGTCGTGAAGCTAAAACAGTTGTGTCTTCTAATTTTTTGCGACTTGAAAATGGTGGTGCCTTCCACCATGGTGACTTGGTAGTGGATGAGCTCATGCATCTAGTGAGGAACAAGTCATGAGTTTCACAATTAAGGTTAAAGAAGAGATAATTGCTGCTTCAAGCAAAGACAAGGCTGAATTGTCAGCATTGATTAAGATGTCTGGTTCTGTTGGATTGACCAACCAAGGATTGACTCTTTCCATCTCAACAGAAAATGCAAAGATTGCGCGACATATCTACCAATTAATGGAAAGTCGTTATCAGAGTAATCCTGAATTGAGACATCACAACAAGACCAATCTCAAGAAAAATCGTGTTTACACGGTTTTTGTCGCTGACCATGTCAATGATATTTTGTCCGATTTACAATTGGCGGATTCTTTCTTTGGCTTTGAAACAGGTATTGAAACATCAGTAATGGAAGATGACGAAGCTGGAAGATCCTATTTACGAGGCGCTTTTTTGGCAACCGGAACGGTACGTGATCCTGAAAAGGGCCGTTATCAATTAGAAATTTTTTCCGTTTACCAAGACCACGCAGAGGATTTAGCTTCTCTCATGAAAAAATTTATGCTCGATGCTAAGGTTTTGAGTCATAAAAATGGGTTTGTGACCTATCTTCAAAAAGCTGAGGACATTATGGATTTTCTCCTTGTTATCGGCGCAATGAACTCTAAAGATGCCTTCGAAGAGGTCAAAATTATGCGAGAAACCAGAAATGATCTGAATCGTGCCAATAATGCGGAAACAGCCAATATTGCTAGAACGATTAGTGCTAGCATGAAAACAATTAATAATATTATCAAGATTATGGATACGGTTGGCTTGGAGATTTTACCGGTGGAGCTGCGCCAAATTGCCCAACTTCGTATTGCCAACCCAGATTACTCTATCCAGCAGATTGCAGATAGTATAGAACCTCCTCTAACCAAGAGTGGTGTCAACCATCGTCTCAGAAAAATAAATAAGATAGCAGACGATTTGTAAGTAGAAAGGAAGCTTTTATGGCTTGTACAACGATTTTAGTAGGTAAGAAAGCCTCATATGATGGCTCTACCATGATTGCACGTACTGAGGATTCTCAATCAGGCGTTTTTACGCCCAAAGAATTTCTCGTCGTGACCCCTGAAGACCAACCGCGTCATTACCAGTCTGTGCTTAGCAATTTTTCAATTGATTTGCCAGATAATCCTCTACGTTATACCTCTGTCCCAGATGCGCTTGGGAAAGACGGTATTTGGGGTGAAGCTGGTATTAACTCAGCTAATGTTGCCATGAGTGCAACAGAAACAATCACGACTAATGCGCGTGTTCTCGGCGCTGATCCTCTTGTTAAAGATGGTTTTGGAGAAGAGGATATGTTGACTTTGGTCTTGCCATATATCAAGACGGCGCGTGAAGGTGTCCTTCGTTTGGGACAACTCCTTGAAACTTACGGAACTTACGAGTCTAATGGGATTGCTTTTTCAGACACTGAAGAAATTTGGTGGTTGGAAACAATTGGTGGTCACCATTGGATTGCAAGACGTGTTCCAGACGATGCCTATGTTACTAACCCAAACCAACTTGGTATCGATCACTATGAGTTTGAAAATCCAGACGACTATCTTGCCTCACCAGACATTCGAAATTTTATTAATAAACATCACTTGGATTTGACTTATTCTAATGAACACTTTAATCCACGTTATGCTTTTGGTAGCCAACGAGATAAGGATCGTCATTATAATACACCACGCGCCTGGGCTATGCAGAAATTTTTGAACCCAGAAAAAGACTATGATCCAAAATCATTCTTTATTCCATGGTGCCAAAAACCATACCGCAAAATTACAGTTGAAGATGTTAAATACGTTTTGAGTCTTCATTACCAAGATACACCTTATGACCCTTACGGACCTCAAGGAGATGCAGTGAGTCAACGCCAATTCCGTCCAATCGGTATCAACCGTACTAGTCAAACAGCTCTCTTGCAAATGCGTCCTAACAAACCATCAGAAACGACAGGAATTCAGTGGTTAGCCTATGGATCAATGCCATTTGGTACAATGGTGCCATTCTGGACTCAGGTCGGAACAACACCTGCTTATTTCCGTCAAACAACTGATAAAGTAGATACAGGCAATTTCTACTGGAGTAATCGTTTGATTGCTGCTATCTGTGATCCTCATTTCCAACAGCATGAGGCTGATTTGGATGCTTATGTAGAAACAACGATGGCTCTTGGCCATGCTATGATTAATCATGTCGACAATGCTTTAGCAAATGGTGAGAGTATTGATTTTGAATCTGAAAATCAAAAAATTAGTGATAAGATTCAGTCAGAAACAGATAAACTATTGGCAAAAGTCTTAGATGATGCAAGTAACTTGATGACTAATCGTTTTTCTATGAGTGATTAAAGTCATCAAAAAAACCTTTCCAATTTTATGGAAAGGTTTTTTCGTAGTCTAACCTTACTTGTTTTCTTCATCCAGTTTCGAGAGGAGTTGGTAAAGTGTAATGAAAAAGAAAAGATTGAGTGAAATGAGAAGGCCTGATGCCCATGGCAAATCGCTTTCTAAATTTCGAAGAGGTGAATTCCAAGCAAAGTGTGTCGCAAAAGCACCACAAGCATAAAGAATACCAATAAGACTGTACTTGGAATTAATGAGTTTTTGACGTGAACGCCATATAAGGACTAGCCCCATAGCAAGGAAGGACGTGTAAAGCCAGTGAGACGATACAGCACCAACAGTACGACCAAGAATCCCTGAAATCGTATAAGAAAAACCATCAGGCAAATCTGAAAGAATATAGGAGAAGTCTTCACTAATCTGGAAGCCAAGACCTGCCGTAATAGCGACAAGCAAGAGTCCTTTGTAACTTTTTGTTGGCACCATATAGATAGCAAAGAGAAAAGCAGCTAGTTTGAGGGGTTCTTCAACTAGGGGGGCCATAAGGGCATCCTCAAAGCGGTAGAAGAAACTCTTTGAAGAAAGATGAGCAGTCACCCAGTCGTGAGAAATGGTATTGGCATAACCAGCTATCCATCCTGTAATAAAGACTCCACCAATTAGAGCAAATATGAGAACAAGTGGTTTCACCTGCCATCTCTTACCTAAGTATCGAACCAGAAATATTCCTGGTAGGATATAACATAAGGCAATTAGTGTTGATAGTCCAATAATACCGTATGCTGAACCAGACAAGGTACCTGAGGTGTATGATTGTGTATCATAAGTCAGGCCAATGGATGCAAGCAATAAAAAAAGATATAGGGTTAATTTACGAAACATGTATAACCTACTTTCCAAATGATATTTCCAGTATATCAAATAATTCTTTTTCATCGAAATATTTCAATTTTTTTATTTTAGTACTTGCAAAATAAATGAAGTGTGATATACTTAACCAGTAAACTATTAACTGGTTAAGTATTTTGAAAGGAATATCATGAAAAAGAAACGCATTTTTGGCCTAGCAGGAATAGCAGCAGTTGTTTTAGCTGCTGGTGCAGGTATTTATTATACGACTAGTCACCACGGTTCAAAAGGAAATAGCGACTTGAAGGTTGTGACCAGCTTTTACCCTGTTTATGAATTTACAAAGCAGGTTGTTGGCGATGAGGGAGAGGTGTCTTATCTTATTCCCGCTGGTAGTGAAGCCCACGATTTTCAACCATCTACTAAGAATGTCGCTGACATTGAAAAAGCAGATACTTTCGTCTACCTAAATGAAAATATGGAAACCTGGGTTCCAAAAGTTGAAAAGTCTATCAACACTAAAAATACAAAAATCATTAAGGCAAGTCAAGGCATGGTTCTCTTACCTGGAATAGAGGAAGAAGATCATGATCACGGTGGAGAAGAGCATCACCACGAATATGATCCTCATGTTTGGCTCTCACCTAAACGTTCTCAAAAATTAGTTGAAACTATTAGAGACGGTTTGATTGCTCAGCATCCAGATAAAAAAGCAGTCTTTACAACCAATGCCGAGAAATACCTTAAAAAATTAAAGACTTTGGATAAGGAGTATACTGAAGCCTTAAGTCAAGCGAAACAGAAAAGTTTTGTTACCCAGCACTCAGCTTTTGCCTACCTTGCTTTAGATTACGGTTTGACACAAGTACCAATCTCAGGTGTTTCAGCTGAATCTGATCCATCTGCAAAACGTATCGCTAGCCTTTCTAAGTATGTCAAAGAATATGACATTAACTATATCTACTTTGAGGAAAATGCTTCAAGTAGCGTTGCCAAAACCTTAGCTAATGAAGTAGGAGTTAAGACAGCAGTTTTAAATCCAATTGAATCACTAACTAAGGAACAGTTGAAAAAAGGTGAAGATTATGTCAGTGTTATGACTGAGAACCTAAAGAATCTTCGTTTAACAACAGATGTTGAAGGTAAAGCTATCCAACCTGAAACAGGAAGTGATGACAAGAAAACAGTCCAAAATGGTTACTTTGATGACAAAGATGTCAAAGATAGGGAACTTTCTGATTGGTCTGGTGAATGGCAATCGGTCTATCCTTACCTCCAAGATGGTACTTTAGATCAAGTATTTGAATACAAATCTCTATTGAATAAGGATAAAACCGCACAAGAGTATAAAGAGTACTACACTAAGGGCTATCAAACAGATGTTTCTAAAATTGCTATTGATGGTAAAAAGATGACCATGACTTTCACAAAGAATGATGGAAGTAGCGTGACACACACTTATCGTTATGATGGTTATAAGATTCTAACCTATGCTTCTGGTAAAAAAGGTGTCCGTTATCTCTTCACAGCAACTGACAGTCAAGCAGCAGATAACCCTTACCAGTATGTCCAATTTTCAGATCATCAAATAGATCCAACAACTTCAGCACATTTCCATATTTTCTTCGGAAATAGTAGCCAAGATGAGATTCTAAAAGAGATGGATAATTGGCCAACTTACTATCCTGGAAAACTTAGTGGCTTTGAAATTGCCCAAGAAATGGTTAGTCATTAATACTAGAATTGCACTCATTCGTGAGTGTTTTTCTTTTTTTAAAAAATCTTTCATTTCTTAAACTCTTAGAAAATTGCTAGTGTCATTATTTTTAAATAGAAATTTAAAGCATGGTATTTTTTCTAAAAAAATCCTGTAAAAAATTAAATAATTACTACATTTTTTCATTCTTTAGTGGTACAATAATAGTACGATTTTCAGATGACCAGGAGAGACCCATGAACCAGTATTTAGTAGCGATACATTATATTCAACTGCTTCAAGCAGAACTCGATATTCTAAATCATGATGCACGCTTGCTTTTTGATCTCAAGATTGATCCCAATCTTGCTAAACGTGAGCTTGCTGATTTAAAAGTATCTCTATCTAAATTATCTGATAAAAACCTTTATATCGAAGGTACAATCTGGTATCAACCAAGTTTATTTGCTATTATCGATCAAAATTTAGGGGTTATTGATGACTGGCTCAAGGAATTAGATGACTTCTTTGAATTTACCTATAGTACAACAGTTTTCACTGTTTTGAAAGAAAATGAAAATCGAAGTTACGACTTATTACTTGGTCTCTATAGCCGTCTTGAATACGTTATTTCAGAAATAAAAAATAGCCGTTAGTCATCTAACGGCTTTTAGTATATAAAAAAATATAGGTTCTGTTTTAAATATCAAATAATTTGACAAAATACCCAAATGTGTGTAAAATAAAATTTGAAAATACTCTAATGAAAAGAATGTTAAGTTAAAGGAAGATAATAACTAAGTGAGTAAACAGGGGTTGAAATTGGGGGATTTTGTTAAATATTATTTGGTGAGCCTTGTGTCGCTGAGCTTTTTATGTCTTATTTTGTATGGGCTATATTCTTTAAATGGGCTTATTCCTTATTCTCTAGACAGAACTTCAAGTCTTGAAGTAAAGCATTATTCAGGGCAGACCACCTCTTCGGTAAAAAAAGATGGTGATTATAAGGTTCAGGATATTAGTGGTGAAACCAAGAGCTACAATGTT
>ERZ772906.2120-NODE-2120-length-10415-cov-6.027992_pt1 | contig 10415 bp, 9 predicted proteins | sample MGYA00511338_ERZ772906 | MGnify/ENA primary metagenome ERZ772906 (study PRJEB29015, sample SAMEA2738076) | human oral metagenome | biome: human oral; feature: human-associated habitat; material: saliva | place: China | collected 2212 ... | reverse complement strand
GTGGAGCCTTCTACAAACACTTGATGAGTGGGGTTTCTCAAATGCTTCCATTCGTTATCGGTGGTGGTATCTTGATTGCCCTTGCCTTCTTGATCGACCAAATTCTTGGAGTGCCTCAAGATCAATTGTCTCAACTTGGTTCATACCATGAATTAGCAGCTCAATTCAAAACAATCGGTGGAGCGGCCTTTGGCTTCATGCTTCCTGTACTTGCAGGTTACATCGGATTCTCAATCGCTGAAAAACCTGGTTTTGTAGCAGGGTTTATCGCTGGATCTATTGCTAGCTCAGGGTCAGCATTTGGCAACATCGCCTACGGCGCTGCTAAAGGTGAGTTGCCAGGAGCAGTATCATCTGGTTTCCTTGGTGCCTTAGTTGGTGGTTTCCTTGCAGGTGGAGTGATTCTTGTTCTTCGTAAAGCTCTAGCAGGTCTTCCACGCTCTCTTGATGGTATCCGTTCAATCCTTCTCTTGCCATTACTTGGTGTTGGTTTGACAGGATTCTTGATGTTCCTCATCAACATCCCAATGTCAGCGATCAATACCTCTTTGAACAACTTCTTGACTAGCTTGTCAGGTAGCTCGGCAGTTCTTCTTGGTCTTCTTGTTGGTGGTATGATGGCTGTCGATATGGGTGGGCCAGTCAACAAAGCAGCTTATGTATTTGGTACAAGTACGTTGACAGCTTCAGCACTTACTAGTGGTGGTTCAACCGTCATGGCGGCAGTTATGGCAGCTGGTATGGTTCCTCCATTGGCAGTCTTTGTAGCAACTGTCTTGTTCAAAGACAAATTTACTGAAGAAGAACGCAACTCAGGTTTGACAAACATTATCATGGGTCTTTCCTTCATCACAGAAGGTGCCATTCCATTCGGTGCAGCTGATCCAGCTCGTGCCATCCCAAGTTTCATCGCAGGTTCAGCATTGACAGGTGCCCTTGTTGGTCTTGCAGGCTTGAAACTCATGGCTCCTCACGGAGGAATCTTCGTTATCGCCCTTACTTCAAATCCGCTTCTTTACATCTTGTTCGTATTGATCGGTGCAGTCGTAAGTGGTATCTTGTTCGGCTTGCTTCGCAAACCTAAAAATTAATTCTATCTAAAAGGTTGGGGATTCCCAACCTTTTTCTATAGTCAAAAACACCAACTAGTAAAGAAGATTGTCAATCAAATCAGATTTCGTTATAATTGGAACAACTTTTCCTTTTCAAGGAGGACGGATCATGAAAAAAGGGAAATTGGCCATTCTTTTAGTTATCACTTCTGTAATAGCAGGAGGTGTGATCATTACTAGTCAAAAGAAAAATATATCTACAAATGGCGTGCAACAGAGGAAGCAACTGAGCGCGAAAGAAAAGCAACTGGCTTATTTAAAGGAACACGAGAAGGATATGACTGATTTTGTAAAGTCTTTAAGTCCTAAAGTTGAAAGTGTCCAGTTTGATTGGGATGGTATGGAAGTTGGTCAAATAGGAAATGGGACTCCTCAAGGCGGTGGTTATATGTTAACACTAAGAGGAAAGGTGAATCATAATGATCAAACGAAATTCATGGTTGGTTTTTCTTTAGAGAGTGGTAACAGCACACCAAAGGAATTTGGAATTTATGAGATGCAACCCATAAGAATTTATAGGGATGGTGGTTGGTATTACTTTGACTAATTGCAGCTAAAAACTGAATTTTATTGGAGCGGAATTAGTTATTCATTGCATATAGAAAGGCCTGACCCTCCCGGCCTTTTCTTCTTATCCTTGTAAAAAAATCACCTCATTCGGCGTTGGTATCTTGAGCTGAATTATGATATAATAAGCCTAACGCATATTTTTAGGAGAATAAAAATGGATATTCAACGTGAAAAAGAATTTGTCAGCCAATACCACTATGACGCTCGTAATTTTGAGTGGGAAAAAGAAAATGGTATTCCCGAAACAAAAGTAGATGTAAACTTTCAATTAATCAATCGTGATCAACAACAAAACACAACTTCTTTGATTGTGATTTTGAGCTACATGATTGTATTTGACGGCTTTGTGATCAGTGGGACCATCACTCAAATTAACCACTTGTTTGGTCGTTATGTCAATGAACCAAGCGAATTTAGCAAAGATGAAGTGGAAGAATTGGCTCGTCCTTGCTTGGACATGCTCAATCGTTTAACTTATGAAGTCACAGAAATTGCCCTTGATTTACCGGGTATTAATTTGGAGTTTTAATCAATGAAATTAGCAGTGATTACGGATTCGTCTGCCTATTTACCGCAGCACCTTCTCCATCACGACGACTTATTTATTTTAGACATTCCGATCTATATCGATGGAGAATCCTATGTGGAAGGGAAGAATCTGACACACGACGAGTTCTACCAAAAGATGGCTGCGTCTAAGGAATTACCAAAGACGAGCCAACCGAGTGTGGCAGCGTTAGAAGAACTCTTATCTGGTTTGACAGCTAAAGGTTATACGCATGCTCTTGGTCTCTTCTTGTCATCAGGCATCTCTGGATTCTACCAAAATATCCAATATTTGAAGGACGAATTTGAGGGCTTGACCGTCGAATTTCCTGACTCAAAGATCACGAGCGCTCCATTAGGGATGATGGTAGAGGATTCCCTGAAATGGGCTGGTGAAGGCCGTTTGTTTGATGAGATTGTGGCCAATGTCCAACATCAGATTGATGGGACCACTGCCTATATTATGGTCGATGATTTGAATCACTTGGTCAAGGGTGGCCGTCTGTCTAATGGCGCTGCCATCATTGGCAATCTTTTGAGTATCAAGCCGATCCTTCACTTTAATGACCAAGGTGTCATCGAAGTTTTTGAAAAAGTCCGGACGGAAAAGAAAGCGATCAAGCGCTTGGTGGAAATTGTTGATGAGGGGATCACCGGAGAGCATTTCCAAGTCTTTATCATCCATGCCAATGTACCTGAAAAGGCCGAAGCTCTTCGACAAATGTTGGTAGCTGAAGGCGTGGAAGGAGAAATTCCTTTTGCCACCTTTGGAGGGGTGATTGGGACGCACTTAGGTGACCATAGCTTAGCAGTTGGATATATCCCTATCGTTTAAGGAGAATTCTATGTCAGTTAAAGTCATTATCGCAGGTTTTAAAGGAAGAATGGGGCAAGCAGCCTACCAGATGGTTTCAGAAGATCCTGAGCTAGAATTAGCTGGCTTGATCGATCCATTCACCGATGAGACAGATGTCGCAGGAGTCCCTGTCTTTAACCGCAAAGAAGATGTTGTAAGTCTTGAAGCAGATGTTTGGGTGGACTTTACCATGCCAAAAGTCGCTTATGAAAATACTCGCTTTGCAATTGAAAATGGCTTTGCTCCTGTCGTCGGGACAACTGGCTTTACGCCTGAGCAGATTCAGGAATTGACAGACCTTTCACGTCAAAAGGATTTGGGTGGCTTGATTGCTCCCAACTTTGCTATTGGCGCTGTACTCTTAATGCAATTTGCAGCCCAAGCTGCCAAGTATTTCCCGAATGTGGAAATCATCGAATTGCACCACGATAAGAAAAAAGATGCACCGAGTGGAACAGCTATTAAGACAGCTGAGTTGATCTCTGAAAAGCGTGAGAAAATCCAGCAAGGTGCAGCAGATGAAGAAGAGTTGATGCCTGGAGCAAGAGGGGCGGATTTTGAAGGGATGCGCATCCATTCTGTCCGCTTGCCTGGCCTTGTGGCTCACCAAGAGGTGATTTTTGGTAGCCAAGGCGAAGGCTTGACTCTCCGTCACGATTCCTATGACCGTGGTTCCTTCATGACAGGAGTAAATCTAGGAATTAAAGAAGTTGTCAAGCGTCATGAGCTTGTCTATGGTTTGGAACACTTACTATGAGATTAGAAAAGATGCCTTCTGAGTTTCAGGAGGCTTTACCAATATTAGAGAAGATTAAAGCAGCTGGTTTTGAGGCTTATTTTGTAGGGGGATCCGTCCGAGATGCTCTCTTGGATCGTCCGATTCACGATGTCGATATCGCTTCCTCCTCGTACCCAGAAGAGACCAAGGCGATTTTTGATCGAACAGTGGACGTCGGTATCGAACATGGGACTGTCCTGGTCCTTGAAAATGGTCAAGAGTATGAAATTACAACCTTCCGAACGGAGGATGTCTATGTCGATTATCGTCGCCCGAGCTCGGTCTCTTTTGTGCGCTCGCTAGAAGAAGATCTGAAGCGCCGGGATTTCACCGTCAATGCCTTTGCCTTAAATGAAAAAGGAGAGATTGTTGACCTCTTTCATGGATTAGAAGATTTGGAAAACAAGGTTCTTCGAGCCGTTGGGCTTCCTCATGAACGATTTAACGAAGATGCGCTCCGCATTATGCGAGGCTTTCGTTTTCAAGCCAGTCTTGGCTTTGAATTAGAAGCTGCAACCTTTGAAGCCATGAAGGAGTGTGCTCCTTTGTTGGAGAAGATCTCTGTTGAGCGCACCTTTATCGAGTTTGATAAGCTCTTGCTTTCTCCATACTGGAGACAAGGCTTGGAGGCCATGCTTGCAAGTCAAGCCTATCACTATCTACCAGAAATGAAGAATCGCAAAGAAGCACTTGAGCGTTTGTTTGACATAGAGTTAGAATTTACTTTTTCAACTTCTGAGCAGGCTTGGGCTGCTCTGGTTTTAGCACTAGACATCCAAGACATTCCAAAATTCTTTAAGAAATGGAAGACCTCAAGAGACTTTGCCAAGACGGTGGAGCAGATCGTGGAGATTCTAAAACTCCGAGAAAAAGGAAGTCTAGATAAGCGTGCATGCTACAAGTATGAGAAGCGTTTGTTGCTAGTCGCTGAAGAACTCCGTGAAGCTTATGGATTGAGTGTAGATTATTTGGCGATCGAGCGTGTCTATGATAGTTTGACCATTCATGATAAGCATGAAGTGGTGGTCAATGGCGGTATGCTGATCAAAGAATATGGCTTCCAACCTGGTCCAGCCTTAGGTGAGGTTTTGACAAAGATCGAGTATGCTATTGTCGATGGGGAGCTGGCCAATGAAAAAGAAGCCATCATCGCCTATATCCAGCAAGTAAAAGAGGAGGAAAAATGAGCGATTTTATTGTCGATAAATTAACCAAATCTGTCGGAGATAAGACTGTCTTTCGTGAGATTTCCTTTATCATTCACGACTTGGACCGGATCGGACTGATCGGGGTCAATGGAACTGGCAAGACCACTCTGTTAGATGTCTTGTCGGGTCGCTCTGGCTTTGATGGAGATGTTAGTCCTTTTTCTGCAAAGAGTGATTATACCATTGGCTACTTGACGCAGGAGCCAGACTTTGATGATCAAAAGACGGTTTTGGATACGGTACTATCCAGCGATTTGCGTGAAATGCAGCTGATTCGTGATTATGAACTCTTAATGGCGGATTACCGAGAAGAGAACCAAGCACGCCTTGAAAAGGTGATGGCGGAGATGGATTCGCTCAATGCATGGGAAATCGAGAGTCAGGTCAAGACAGTCCTTTCAAAACTTGGGATTGAAGACTTGAATGCCAAGGTTGGGGATCTATCTGGAGGCTTGCGCCGTCGGGTGCAACTGGCACAGGTTTTGCTGTCTCACCACGACCTGCTCTTGTTAGATGAGCCAACCAACCACCTAGATATTGATACCATCGAATGGTTGACCAATTTCTTAAAGAATTCTAAGAAAACCGTGCTCTTCATTACCCACGATCGTTATTTCTTGGATAATATCTCAACGCGGATTTTTGAGTTGGATCGGGCTAGTTTGATTGAGTATCAAGGCAACTACCAGGATTATGTCCGCTTAAAGGCCGAGCAAGACGAGCGTGATGCAGCCCTTCTTCATAAGAAGCAGCAACTCTACAAGCAGGAGTTGAGCTGGATGCGGCGGCAACCCCAGGCGCGTGCGACCAAGCAACAGGCGCGGATCAATCGTTTCCATGATCTCAAGCAAGACTTGTCTGGTCAAAGCAACCAGACGGATTTGGAGATGAACTTTGAGACCAGCCGGATCGGAAAGAAAGTCATCGAGTTTAAAGATGTGAGTTTTGCTTTTGAAAATAAGCCGATTTTACAGAACTTCAACCTCCTAGTCCAAAATAAGGACCGTATCGGGATTGTCGGGGACAATGGGGTCGGCAAGTCTACTCTGCTCAATCTGATCGCCGAGCGGCTCCAGCCTCAGTCAGGACAAGTCATCATTGGCGAAACTGTACGGGTGGCTTATTTCTCTCAACAGATCGAAGGATTAGATGAGAGAAAGCGCGTGATTAATTTCTTACAAGAAGTTGCGGAGGAAGTCAAGACGACTGTTGGAACAACTTCGATAGCAGATCTCTTGGAGCAATTTCTCTTCCCACGCTCTATGCATGGAACCTTGATCGAAAAACTCTCTGGTGGTGAGAAGAAGCGTCTCTTTCTCTTAAAACTCTTGATTGAAAAACCGAATGTGCTGCTCCTTGATGAGCCGACCAATGACTTGGATATCGCGACCTTGACGGTTTTGGAAAACTTCCTTCAAAACTTTAGTGGACCCGTCATTACCGTTAGTCACGACCGCTATTTCCTAGACAAGGTCGCAAGCAAGATCTTGGCTTTTGAAAATGGGGGCATTCGTAAGTTCTTTGGCAACTATACGGATTACTTGGATGAAAAAGCTTTTGAGGCGGCCCAAGTAACGGCTAGTCACAGGGCTGAAAAAGAGAAACCCGTCAAGCCAAAAGAAGAGAAGAAGCGCATGAGTTATATGGAGAAGCAAGAGTGGGCCAGCATTGAAGCAGATATCGAAGCGATTGAACAACGGATCGCAGAGATTGAGGTTGAAATGAATGAAAACGGCTCTGACTTTGGCAAGTTGTCAGCCCTTCAAAAAGAACTGGATCAGGAAAACGAACGTCTACTTGAAAAGTATGATCGGTATGATTACCTAAGCGAATTAGATGAATAAGGAGGCCCTATGAATCAATTGAACCGGATATCCCTTGGGATTTCAGCGACTATTTTTACCATTATCGGTATCGTCTTGTTTATCAATCCGATTGAGCACATTGGCTCTTTTAGTTGGTTGATTTCCTGTGGATTCTTTTTAATCTCTTTTTCACGTTTTTCACGCTATTACCGCTTGCGTCAGGCAGGTATTATCAAGCAGCAACAGCTCTTTCACAGTATGGTTGCCTTAGTGTTTGCGGTCTATTTGCTACTATATGGCTACAAGACCTTGCCGATTGTCTTTCCAGTCACCTTAGGGATTTGGCTGATCTATCGCTCTGTTTTAAATTTTCAAAAAGCTAACTTCTATTCTAAGAAGGTTGAAGAACTTTCCAAACGCTATATTTTCTTTGCCTTGGTGCAGCTCTTCATCGGCTTGTTCTTAATTGTCAGTCCATTATCGATCAGTGTCTTCCTACTGAATATTATTGGCTTGATTTTCTTATTATTAGGATTTCAGTCCTTTAGCCTCTTGTTAAAAAGTTGAGAAAAGTTACGTGCAAACCTTTGCATTTACCTAAAAGTCTGATATAATAGAGCTGTAAGTGTTTACAAGTTTTGAAAGGAGTAACAGATGTCTAAAAAAATTATTGGTATTGACCTTGGAGGAACTTCCATCAAGTTTGCTATTCTCACTCTAGATGGTGAAGTTCAAGAAAAATGGTCTATTAAAACAAACATTTTGGATGAGGGAAGTCATATTGTAGAGGAAATGATCGAGTCCATCGCTCATCGTTTGAATATGCTTGGGCTTGATGCTTCTGAATTCCAAGGAATTGGAATGGGATCACCTGGTGTAGTCGATCGTGAGAAGGGAACGGTTATCGGTGCCTACAACTTGAACTGGAAGACCCTTCAACCAGTCAAAGAAAAGATCGAAAGTGCTCTTCATATTCCATTCTTCATCGATAATGATGCCAATGTTGCTGCCTTGGGTGAACGTTGGAAAGGAGCTGGTGAAAACCAACCGGATGTTGTCTTTATGACACTTGGTACTGGGGTCGGCGGTGGAATCGTCGCTGAAGGCCGTCTCTTGCACGGTGTTCGTGGCGCTGCTGGTGAACTTGGCCACATCACTGTTGACTTTGATGATCCAATCCAATGTACTTGTGGTAAAAAAGGTTGTCTTGAAACCGTTGCATCTGCAACAGGGATCGTCAACTTGACTCGTCGTTACGCTGATGAGTACGAAGGGGACGCTCAATTGAAGGTCTTGATCGACAATGGAGAAGAAGTAACTGCTAAAACGGTCTTTGATCTAGCAAAAGAAGGCGACGCTCTTGCCTTGATCGTCTACAAAAACTTCTCACGCTACCTTGGACTTGCTGCTGCCAATATTGGTTCAACCTTGAACCCATCTAAGATCGTTATTGGTGGTGGTGTTTCAGCTGCAGGTGACTTCCTCTTGGATGGTGTTCGCAAGGTCTTTGAGGAAAACTCATTCCCACAAGTGCGTGAATCCACTCAATTGGCGCTTGCTACATTGGGAAATGATGCTGGTGTCATTGGTGCCGCATCTCTAGTATTACAATAAGATTAAAAGGAGATTTGCCTCTCCTTTTTTCTTTGTCCTGTGATATAATGAAGGCAATAGTAGTTTTAAGGAGGATATATGACAAAAGCAGATACGATCTTTAAAGAGTATATTCGGAAAATCATGGAAGAAGGAGTTTGGTCGGAACAGGCCCGACCGAAATATAAGGATGGAACAACTGCCAACTCCAAATACATCACAGGAGCTTTTATGGAGTTTGATCTAGCAAAAGGCGAGTTCCCCATTACGACCCTTCGTCCTATCGCTATTAAATCCGCTATCAAAGAGATGCTCTGGATTTACCAAGACCAGTCCAATAGTTTAGATATTTTAGAAGATAAGTATAATGTCCATTATTGGAATGACTGGGAAGTGGGGGAGAGTCGGACCATCGGTCAGCGCTACGGTGCTGTGGTCAAAAAGCATGACATTACCAATAAAATCCTCAAGCAATTAGAAGCCAATCCTTGGAATCGCCGCAACATAATCTCGCTCTGGGATTATGATGCCTTTGAAGAGACAGAAGGTCTTTTGCCATGTGCTTTTCAAACCATGTTTGACGTGCGTAGGGTTGATGGAGAGATCTATCTAGATGCGACCCTAACCCAGCGTTCAAATGATATGTTGGTGGCCCATCACATTAATGCTATGCAGTATGTAGCCCTACAGATGATGATTGCCAAGCACTTTGGTTGGAAGGTTGGAAAGTTCTTTTACTTCATTAATAACCTTCATATCTATGATAATCAATTTGAACAGGCAGAAGAGTTACTCCGGCGGGAGCCAGCAGATTGCCAGCCACACTTGGTTTTAAATGTGCCAGATGGAACCAATTTCTTTGACATCAAAGCAGAAGATTTTGAACTGGTCGATTATGATCCAGTCAAGCCACAATTGAAGTTCGATCTTGCGATTTAGTGATAAAATCAAGCTTTTTCAATCCCTTTATTTATTAGGTTAATAGTTTTAAAGTTAAAGCTATTGAAGCTAAAAATTTATACTCATTTTTGAGACAAATTACTTTGAATATCGTTCGATTTTTGTTAAAATAGATAAGGTTTGGAAAAAACTAAACAATTTTAAATAAAGTGTTAATTTACAGATAAAAATGGAGGTCCATTAGATGGGAAAAGACTTATTTAATGATCGTATTAGCAGATTCTCAATTCGGAAACTGAATGTGGGCGTTTGCTCAGTACTTTTGGGAACACTTGTCATGGTTGGTACAGCAGCAAGTGCAGCCGCAGAAGAAAATACAGATACGACAGGTGAGAGTGTAGCAGCTGTTGCGCCTGCATCAGAGGCGCCTGCAGCGTCTACAGCTACAGCAACTTCAGCAGCATCAACTGCTGAAACAACTAGTACAGCAGCGACAACCTATGAAGCTAACGCGCCAGTTACTGCACCAGCTACATCACCTGCTGCAGCGTCTACAAGTGCCGCTTCAAGCACAAGTACAGCAGCATCCGCTGCCTCAACTGCACCAGCTACATCAACCGCTGCAGCAACACCAAGTTTAGAAGCAGCTAAACCAGCAAACAAGGCGGCAGAAGCAGTTTCAACAACTGCAGATAAGAAGGAAGAAATTGCGGCTGGCGTAGAAACGCCAGTAGCCACTAATACCCCTTCAACAGATGAAACAAGAGGCCGTCGCCGTACTCGTCGTGCAATCGGGGATCCTAATGACGAAAGCTTGATTGGGGATGACGTTGAAGACGCAACTTCAACTCCAAAAGTTGAAAAACCTGGCTTTACAACAGATATTGATGCCAAATCTATGACTAGCCAGATTACTTGGTTGGACTTTGGAGATGTAGCCAACTGGACAGGGGCAAAAAAAGTCATGGTTCCTAAAAATGACCAATTTCCTGATAAAGATTTAGAAGAAAAATTAGCTCTTCAAGTTGGGGCTACTTATACCAAGGA
>ERZ772906.2109-NODE-2109-length-10445-cov-5.004427_pt1 | contig 10445 bp, 8 predicted proteins | sample MGYA00511338_ERZ772906 | MGnify/ENA primary metagenome ERZ772906 (study PRJEB29015, sample SAMEA2738076) | human oral metagenome | biome: human oral; feature: human-associated habitat; material: saliva | place: China | collected 2212 ... | reverse complement strand
ATGTTTTCTATTCATATAATAACAGAGCTGCTATGAAAAAACGACTACGATTTATTTAGAATGAATAAAACTCTTTGCAAGTTCCAAAACGCTTTAATAATTATACAGAAAAAGTAACGTATAAAGCCTTATAGTAAGCGAATTACATTATTTAGTAATTAAAAATTATCTATAAGAAGAAAAAAATAGCTATCTTTGCAAAAGAAACATTATAAACTTATGAATACAATAGAAAGTAACACGAACGAAGAGAAGCGTAGTTTGAGCTTTGTAGAACAATTAGTTGAAGAGGATATAGCCGAAGGAAAGAATGGCGGACGAATACAAACTCGCTTCCCGCCAGAGCCTAATGGATATTTACATATAGGACACGCAAAAGCTATCTGCATGGATTTTGGCGTGGCAGAAAAATATAACGGCATCTGCAACCTACGTTTCGACGATACTAACCCATCAAAAGAGAAAAACGAATATGTAGAAAATATTCTACACGATATTAGCTGGTTAGGCTTTAAATGGGGAAATATATATTATGCAAGCGACTATTTTGAAAAGCTTTGGGATTTTGCGGTATGGCTAATTAAGAAAGGACTAGCATACGTTGACGAACAAAGCTCTGAACAAATAGCTGCGCAGAAAGGAACGCCAACCGAGCCTGGCACACCATCTCCCTACAGAGACCGTCCTATAGAGGAAAGTCTTAAACTCTTTAACAAGATGAATACTCCTGACGCCACCGAGGGAAGCATGGTACTACGCGCTAAATTGGATATGGCAAACCCTAATATGCACTTCCGCGACCCTATCATGTACCGTATTATACATACACCACACCATCGTACGGGCACGAAATGGAATTGCTATCCAATGTACGACTTTGCACACGGACAGAGCGACTATTTTGAAAAAGTAACTCACTCTATTTGTACATTAGAGTTTGTTCCTCACCGACCTCTTTACGACAAGTTCATCGATTTCCTAAAGGAATCAGATAATACAGCTGATGTGCTAAATGATAATCGTCCACGACAGATTGAGTTTAACCGCTTGAATCTGACCTATACCGTGATGTCGAAGCGTAAACTACATACACTTGTAGATGAAAAACTTGTAAGCGGTTGGGACGATCCACGCATGCCTACACTCTGCGGAATGCGCCGCCGTGGTTATTCTCCAGAATCTCTCCGTGCTTTCATCGACTCCATTGGGTATACTAAGTTCGACGCTTTAAACGACATGGCATTGCTTGAAGCTGCTGTGCGTAACGATTTGAATAAGAAAGCAACACGTGTAAGTGCTGTACTCGACCCCGTAAAACTGGTAATAACCAACTATCCAGAAGGTCAAACAGAGGAAATGGAAAGTATAAACAATCCAGAAAACGAGACAGAAGGAGCGCATACACTTACTTTCTCTAAGAATTTGTGGATAGAACGTGCTGATTTTATGGAGGACGCGCCTAAGAAGTTCTTCCGCATGACACCTGGTAAAGAAGTGCGCTTAAAGAGTGCATACATTGTTAAATGCACTGGCTGCACGAAAGATAAGCAAGGAAATATCATAGAAATTCAGGCAGAATACGACCCAACAAGTAAGAGCGGATTGGAAGGTGCAAATCGTAAAGTAAAGGGAACATTACATTGGGTAAGTGCAGATTATTGCCTAAAAGCTGAAGTGCGTGAATATGACAGACTCTTCAATATTGAAAACCCATCTGCAGATGAACGCGATTTTAGAGAACTTCTAAACCCTGACAGTTTGAAGATTTACAACAATTGTTACGTTGAAAAGTATTTGTTGGAAAAGAAACCAGGCGATTACTTGCAGTTCCAACGTACAGGTTACTTTATGCTTGACCCTGACTCAACGGCCGAAAAACTTGTTTTCAACAAAACTGTTGGTCTCAAGGATGCATGGGCTAAAACACAAAATAAAGGATAAAGGATATTGAACGAATATTTTAAAAGCAATAAATTTAAACATATTCTTCATGAATACGAAGAACTATGTAAAGAGAATAGCGGTAGATTCCTCGACTCTGAGGAACTTGCCGATATTGCTGAATATTATCATCTGATAGGAAAAGAAGAAGAAGCAAGAGTAGTTGCAACATATGCAACAAATGTCTTTCCAGGTGCTACTGCTCCGCTTTGTTTCCTTGCTCGCGCTGCACTATTTATAGACAAGGACTTTGTGAAAGCTAAACAACTCGCAGAGGATATTATAGATAAAGAGGATTTAGACTATTATTATCTGATAGCGGAGATATTAATGGTGCAAAATAAAAATGAAGAGGCAGATAAGTATCTTTCAGAATGTTTTCATAGAGTTGCAGAAGATGAACAACAAGACTATATTTTTGATGTTGCTTCTCTCTGCTGTGACTATGGCTTGGCAGAACTTGCACAGAAATGGCTTAGTCTATATGAAGATATTGAAACACAGGAGTATAAGGAACTGAAAGCCAAGATTCTGCTATGGATAGGAAAAAGTAACGAAAGTGAGGAGGTGTTGAACGAACTTATAGATAGCAATCCTTACTCTACCATTTATTGGAACGAATTAGCAGAATGTCATTTCATTCGTGGCGAGCATAATAAATCCATTACAGCAAGTGAATATTCTTTAGCTATCAATCCGGAAGATGAAGATGCTCTCTTAAACAAAGCAAATGCATTATATTGTATAGGAAATAGTAGCGAAGCAATAAACTATTATAAGCGCTTTCAGAAAGTTACAACTGGAACTAGAAAGAACTTCGCTAATATTACAATTGCAGACATTTATCTAAGCCAACAAAAAATAGAGCAAGCTATTCAATACTTCACTAAAGCCATAGAAAACTCAGAGACAAAAGAAGAAACATATATACAAATGGCTATCTCTTTAATGGGGAATGGATATATAAAAGATGCTTATCAAATGTTTTCAAATAATCTGAAGAAAATGCCAACAGATTGGAACATAGGTTATGCCTACTATGCACGCTGTTGTTATGAGCTTGGATTGATGGAAGAATATTATAAAGTTCTAAGTGTAGCTATCAAGAAGAACTTGGCAGAAACAAAAGAATTATTGGCTGACCTATACCCCAAAAATTGTAAACCAGTGAATTACAACCAGTTTACACCTATGCAAAGGACGATGAAAGCGGACGAGAATACACTACCATTTTAATTATAGAAATATACCAAACATTAAAATTATGGCTACAAATGATAAATACATAGAAGAAATTGCTAATCAGCAATTACTGAGCGATGCAGAAGAACGAGAACTTGCAGCCAAGATTAAGATTGGAGATGCAAAGGCTTTAGAGAAACTAACAAAAGCTAACCTAAAGTTTGTTGTATCGTTAGCGCATCAATACAAAAATCGTGGCCTTGACGAAGATGACCTAATAAGTGAAGGAAACATTGGTATGATGCACGCAGCGCAGAAGTTCGACGGCACAAAAGGTACACGATTCGTCAAGTTTGCTGCTACCTACATACGCAAGGCAATGGAAGAAGCCATAAGAGAACAACTCGATACCTACAAAATACAGAATGCTGGAGAAGATAAACAACGCACCCGCAAAGCCCACACGCTATCTATCGACCAGCCCGTACCTGTTGGTAGCAACGGCAACTTCACCTTGCAAAGTGTCTTGGAAAACAAGAACTCGCCACAAGCCGACGAGCATTTAACACGCCAGATTATTGCTGCTGAAATTGCAAAAGGTATGGACGCACTTGACGAAAGGCAGCAGAAAGTCATCACGCTTATCTACGGACTGCAGAATGGCGAACGTTATACTATGGAAGAGATAGCCAAAGAAATGGGAATAAAGCGTGAACGTGTGCGCCAAATACGCAACAAGGCGTTGCGCAAACTACAAAAACGCCTGAAATAAAGGCCTCGTTCGGAAAGCCTTAGTAGTGGAAAACGACTGTACGAAACCAATCACGCAGTATGCCGCCATACTGATTTTGACTATCGGCACACAAGATTAGAACTTGCGAACCATCATTCAGCTTAGGTCCAAGGCACATTCCTTCGTAGTTGGCGAAATCTTGATGAAACAAGGTTAATGATGTCTTCCACTCCGTAAGTAGCCGTTTCTCCATATAAGGACTTGCATCTGTGAGCGGTTTGTCCCTGTCTATTTGCTGCGAAGTGTTGGTATCGACACTATAAAGTCTGTTTTTAACAAACGAACCGAGTTTCTTGGGTGCAACATAAAGTTCTCTTTCCAAAACAAGAAGTACACCATTGTCTAATGCAACCATATCGGCTACACCCATAGCATAGTTCTGCGCAGGCTTATTTACGGTGCCTTTGTCCATCTTGTAAGCATATTGCGCTATAGGTTGGAGGCTTTCATCGAAGGCTTGAAGGCGCAAACGGTTTTCCAACAGCTGCATAGGTGCTGCCTGTTTCCCATCGGTTTCCAATGTAGATTCGGTAGTAGTCCAAAACAAATGTGTAGTGGCATTGTAGGTTAAAGACTCTAAACCATAGACATTTGAAGCAGAGCGAAGGTTGGACGGAACAAGCAATTGCTTGCCAGTAAGTTTGCCAAACAAGTCGTATTCGCAGATACTATTGTCAGCTTCACGTGCTATGAATATGCTATGCCTATCTGAATGGAAGGCAATACCTTCTTCATCGGCATTTGGTGCAGACGAATCAAAGAAACCATTAGACACCACTTGCTTAATATCACCTGTATTTAAGTCTATATCCAACGTGAAAATATAAAAGCCACTGTGTTCTGTTTTATCGGAAACAACTGCATAACGGTTGCCCCCTAACCACGTTATTCCACTATAATTGCCTTTCGGAACCGTTGACTTAAAATGGCTTTGTTCATTTAAAGATACTAGTTTAGGAAAATCCTGACTAAAGGTTGATAAAGAAATTAGCACTAAACATAAGGAATAAAACAACTTCATTTCACTTTTATCAGATTTTTGCATAAGTAGTCTACAAAATAATAATAGGTGATTCCCATTAAACCGAAAATCACCTAATATATCCTTTCATCGTCTGTATTCAAATTATTCTGGCAATTGTGCCTTCAAATATAACTTCTTAACAAACTTCATATCATGTTCTACCATTATCTTAACCAACTGATCAAAGGTGGTTTTACGAGGATTCCATCCCAACTTTGTCTTTGCTTTTGTAGGATCACCAAGCAATTGTTCAACCTCCGCAGGGCGGAAATATTTAGGATCTACTTCAACTATAGCTTCGCCTGTAGCCTTATTATATCCTTTTTCGTTTACTCCTTCTCCTCTCCATTCAAGTTCTAGTCCTACTTCTTTAAATGCAGCGGTACAAAAAGCTCGTACAGTATACATCTCACCTGTAGCGATAACAAAATCTTCTGGTTCCTTTTGTTGAAGTATTAGCCACATACATTCAACGTAGTCCTTAGCATATCCCCAGTCACGTTGAGCACTTAAATTACCGAGATAAAGTTTATCTTGCATACCTTGAGCAATACGAGAAGCTGCTAAAGTAATTTTACGAGTTACAAAATTTTCGCCACGACGTTCACTTTCATGATTAAAGAGAATACCGTTGCAACAATACATTCCATAAGATTCACGATAATTTTTAATTATCCAGTAACCATAAAGTTTTGCAACAGCATAAGGAGATCGTGGATAAAAAGGAGTTGTTTCTTTCTGTGGTACTTCTTGAACCTTACCAAATAATTCTGAAGTTGACGCTTGATAAATCTTACAATTCTTCTCTAAGCCACAAATGCGTACGGCCTCTAAAAGTCGAAGAACACCAACAGCATCAGTATCAGCAGTATATTCAGGCACATCAAAACTTACTTTAACATGACTTTGTGCTGCTAGGTTATAAATTTCGGTTGGCTTTACTTCACCAATTATACGGATTAAAGAAGATGAATCCGTCAGATCTGCCCAATGAAGATTAACCAAACGGTCTTTCTTCATATCGCGCACCCATTCGTCTAAATACAAATGCTCAATGCGTCCTGTATTAAAAGATGAACTACGGCGCAACAGTCCATGTACTTCATAACCTTTTTCTATCAAAAATTCTGCCAAGTAGCTTCCGTCTTGACCAGTAATTCCTGTTATTAATGCAATTTTCTTACTCATTCTTTTATTTATTTATTAATTTTTATTTTGTTTCCTGATTCTAATAAACTTTAACTAAAAAATTTAGTTAGTTATTCTCTGAGAACTGTTTTATCCGTTGTTCCTCATCAAGTTTACATATAAGCAGCATGCCATCTTTTTCAGCTACAATATAACCTTCAAGCCCTTGAACTACAACTTTCTTCACATCAGTTGCGTGTACAATACAATTCTTACTATCGTACAATTGTATATTATTTCCAATTACTGCATTACCATAAAGATCATGTTGAGATTGTAAATGTAATGAGCCCCATGTACCAAGATCACTCCAACCAAAATCAGCAGGACATACAAAAATTTCTTCAGCCTTCTCCATAATAGCATAATCCACTGATATTCCTTCACATTCTTGATAAACTTCATCAATATTTTTCTGTTCCTCCGAAGTACCTAAAACATTATATATTCCCTCAAAAATGCGTGCTATACCAGGTTGATAAATACGAAATGCATTCACAATTGTAGAAACGTTCCAAATGAAGATACCAGCATTCCAAAAGAAATTATTCACACTGATATATTTCTTAGCAGTATCAATATCTGGTTTTTCTCTAAATTGGTCAACTCTGAATATTTCCTTATTTCGTACAGAAGGAGTCGTTAAATCAGCCTGTATATATCCATACCCTGTTTCTGGACGTGAAGGCTTCATTCCTAAAGTAACTATAGCATCTGTCTCTGAAGTAAACTTTAAGCAGTTTGTTACAACACGACGGAATTCATCTTGATTGGTTACTATGTGATCACTTGGTGTTACTATAATATTTGCTTTGGGGTCTGATTTTTTAATCCGCCAACAAACATATGCAATACAAGGTGCTGTATTTCTCCTACATGGTTCACTCAATATGTTTGTAACAGGAATATCTGGCAATTGCTCACGAACCAATTCACAATACTTTTCATTTGTAACTACCCAAACATTTTCAGGTTTTGTAATACCTTTCAAACGATCGTAAGTAAGTTGCATCAACGATCTACCAACACCAAGTACATCAATAAATTGTTTAGGCTTATCAATAGTACTCATGGGCCAGAATCTACTTCCGACTCCTCCTGCCATTATCACAAGGTGATTATTTGAATGTATCATAAATTCTTAATTTGAGCTTATTTAAATAGAGTTAATGCAAATATACAAATAAATATTTAAAAAGACAAAGATTATATTTACCTTTCTACATCAGTCAAACAAATTAAGACCCAGAACTGCTTGAGGGCTAATCTCCTTATTATTATATTGCTCATCCAAGAATTTCAGTCGCATCTGATTAAGCTGATGACTTTCTAGATTAATACAATAAATTCCTTTCGATATTTTCCCTATTGTTGAGTTTGGGCGTTTACTGATCTTTATAAGAGATTGCTTAACTTCTCGATGTACATCTTCAGCATCTAAAGGTAGAAAAAAGAATTATATGTATTGAATATATGGCATGAAATTCTACGAACTAATAATCCTTTCTCACCAGCTTCAGATAATAATAATATATCTTTCTCGTAACGCATAAAAAAGGAGTCTATATCATAATACAGACTCCCTATTTTTTCAATTTCTTTAATTATGCCAAAACTATTTTTTCGTCTTCGCTATTTATTTTTCCTTCCTTTAAAAGCCAACCTATACCCAGATAAGTTTCTTCTATGGTGATTTTTGCAGCTTTTGCAATTTCAGAAACAGTAAGTCCTTTGTTCTCTGCTGCAAGTGCATTGTACACATCGCCAGCTTTAAAACCTACATTCTCTGAGCCCAAGTCTACCCTTACCGTAACTTTCTTTGCACAGATTTTCTTTGTTGTTGTCCGTTTGGTTGCCGCTTTAGCAACTTCTTTCTTTTCTACCATAATTATTCATCACTTATTTAAATACTATTGAAGTAGATAATAACAAACTGCTATTACTTGCTGCAAATATACGTTAAATATCTCAATGAAACTAATTTATTGATAAAAAACTAACAACTTCAAAGCTACAACGACTCAAAAGTTGAATTTTATTGATTTACATCAACATATATTACTCTTTCAAGTCTAACTTTATCTGCAATTCATCAAGCTGTTTTGGCGCAACAACCGATGGTGCATCAAGCATCACATCGCGTCCACTATTGTTCTTAGGGAACGCTATTACATCGCGGATTGAATCGAGTCCAGCCATAATACTTACATATCGGTCGAGTCCGAACGCAATACCTGCGTGAGGAGGAGCACCATAACGGAAAGCATTCATCAAGAAACCGAACTGCTCTTCTGCTTGTCGCTTCGTAAATCCAAGCACTTCAAACATTCTTTCCTGCAATTCTGTATCGTGAATACGAATAGAACCGCCACCGACTTCGATACCATTGCATACAAAGTCGTAAGCCAACGCCCTTACTTGCTCTGGGTGTTCGTCGAGCAAATGCAAGTCGTCTGGGTTTAGCATAGTGAATGGGTGGTGGGTAGCCATAAGGCGTTGCTCCTCGTCGCTCCACTCAAAGAGTGGGAAATCAACAATCCACAGGCACTTGAAAACATTCTTATCGCGTAAGCCCAAACGGTTGCCCATCTCTAAGCGAAGTGAGCACAGCTGAACTCTTGTTTTATTGGCATTGTCGCCCGAAAGTATCAGAACAAGGTCGCCATTGTTTGCTCCCGTTGTTTGCTTCACCTTTTGCAACTGCTCTTGTGTAAAGAACTTATCGACAGAACTCTTCGCTTCGCCGTTCTCGTCGTACTTGATGTAAACCAAACCCTTTGCACCAACTTGCGGACGCTTCACGAAATCGGTAAGTTCGTTCAGTTGCTTGCGGCTATAATCAGCACTATTTGGCACCACGATACCACCAATATAATTCGCTTCGTTGAATACAGAGAACTCGCTCGTACCCTTCAGGTCGTCCATAAGTTCTACGAACTCCATACCGAAACGCACATCAGGTTTATCAGAACCATAACGCTTCATAGCATCGTGCCACGTCATCTGCTCCAATTTAGCAGGAAGTTCCACTCCTCTAATCTCCTTGAACAGATAGCGAGCCATATCTTCAAACACCTGAAGCACGTCTTCTTGGTCTACATACGACATTTCGCAGTCGATTTGGGTAAACTCTGGCTGACGGTCGGCACGCAAGTCTTCGTCACGAAAACACTTTGCAATCTGGAAGTAGCGGTCGAAACCAGCCACCATTAACAGCTGTTTCAATGTCTGCGGACTTTGCGGAAGTGCGTAAAACTGCCCTGGATTCATACGAGAAGGCACCACAAAGTCGCGTGCTCCCTCAGGAGTAGAGCCTATAAGAATAGGTGTTTCAACTTCGATGAAGTTCAAGTTGTCGAGGAAGTTACGAATAAGAATTGTCATTCTGTGGCGCAATTCCAAGTTGCTGCGCACCGCAGGGCGTCGCAAGTCCAAATATCTATATTTCATTCGGAGGTCGTCGCCACCATCTGTATTGTCTTCTATTGTAAATGGAGGAGTGAGCGAGCTGCTTAACACCGTCAGTTCCTTAGCGATAATCTCTATATCGCCTGTTGCTATCTTGTTATTCTTACTTTGACGCTCGCTTACAATACCTTTCACACGAATGCAATATTCGCGTCCCAATTTGTTAGCTTCATCGCAAAGACCAGCATCTTCAGCTTCGTTAAATACAAGTTGTGTAATACCATAACGGTCGCGCAAATCAACGAAGGTCATACCACCCATCTTACGTGAGCGCTGAACCCAGCCCGCAAGTACTACTTCCTTACCTGCATCAATTAAGCGAAGTTCGCCACAAGTCTTAGTCCGATACATAATCTTCTCTATATTTTTATTGTTTACTTCTGCAAAGGTACAAACTTTTAACGAGAACAAATAAAACAGAATAAGGAAAATTTTGCTTTTTCTTTCTTAACATTTCTCAACTTCTTTTCTATACCAAGACACACAACACACGGTTTATATACAAAATCAGACAAAAAGCCTGCTGCATTCGTACCGTTTCTTACCTATACCTATTCTATTCATTACAACAACAAGACAAGTATCTTACGGAACGGCTTAATGGTGAGAGAAAGAGGCTATTTACGTCAAAAGAAGTCAGAATTTCTATTGTTTCCAACATTATTTACACGTAAAGAATAATTTACTTACATGGTAAGATAATCATTAAAATGTATCTAATTGAAAATAAAGAAGTTACCTTGTTGATACGACTAAACTGGTAACGATTTGGAAACGAGCGAGCTACTTGGATCCGCTGTTTTCTGCCTAACAAAGAACGCTTGTTATTCTGTTTGCAAAGATAATACT
>ERZ772906.2108-NODE-2108-length-10446-cov-21.150226_pt1 | contig 10446 bp, 14 predicted proteins | sample MGYA00511338_ERZ772906 | MGnify/ENA primary metagenome ERZ772906 (study PRJEB29015, sample SAMEA2738076) | human oral metagenome | biome: human oral; feature: human-associated habitat; material: saliva | place: China | collected 2212 ... | reverse complement strand
AAAGGCAGAGATACCTAAAAAATGCTTATCGAGTTTTGCTAACCAGAGCAAGACAAGGATTGATTATATATGTTCCTGAAGGTTCAGAAGAAGATCCATCAAGAAACAGAGATTATTATGATAGAATTTTTCAATATTTAAAAAGCGCTGGAATGGAAGAAATCTAAGGGGTGATATTTTGAAGGATACAAAATATGAAGATTTAAATAAAAAATTAGTAGCAGTTGGGAAAGCGGTATTTGTAAATTTTTATTATGGTTTTAAGGATTTTTCCATTCCAAGTGATGAATTAGCGAAAAAGATTTATTCTGAAAATCCGGGTTTAAAAATCGACAAGCCGGAATTTTCGAATACCTAGAGCAAGGCACATATTTGAGTTGGGTCAGGGACAAGTTGCATTGCGAATTATCATTGATAGCAAACATGTTGATACACAAGCGATAGAAAAGGCAAAAAAATTCTTGATAAAGAGACTAAGATGGATAATTTTTTAGTTGAGTCAGTAGAAGAACGACAGTTTATAGAGTGCTTTAATAAGGATTTCCAATATGATAATAGTTCCAAATCAGCTCCTGCGAAAGTAGAAAGAACGCAGTGTATATATCCTCGAAAAAAAGAGGTGTCCAAAAATGCATTGAGATATGCAAATTATTTATGTGAAGTAGATAGCAATCATTTTGGATTTAAAAGATAGAATAGCCAAAACAATTATACTGAGCCGCATCACTTGGTGCCATTATCTGCGTATTGTGATTTTCCAAATGTTGATTTAGATCGAGAGTAGAATATCGTGTCTCTTTGTAGCAATTGTCATAACCTCTTGAATTATCGTGCTACACACAAAGATACACTATATGGTTTATATCTTCGAAGGAAAGAACTTTTAGCGCAGATAGGAATGGTGATATCTTTTGAACAGCTATGTAAGTTACTATTAAGTATATTAATTTTACTCCAGAAATCGAATCTCAAAACTTATTTTTTACTGATAGAACTTGAATTAACGAGAGTGGTTATCAGTTTAGTCTTTGATAATAAAGGTCGAGTGCATGGGACTTACACAGTTCTAAATCTTGTGAAAATGCCGTTGACCTATCCACAGCACACGAAACCGCCAGGGTTGAGGCAATGGGGATTGCGGGTTGCTGAAGTCGTCACTATAGCAGTAAATACAAAGAAAAACGCTGACCACTTCACTGTTACAAATGAGGTTTAGGCAGTGAAATGGAAAGCAATAGTGTAGATGCACTTTAGATTGTAAAAAACGTGGATATGTTTTCGAGAACGTACGGAAATTGTTTGGAGGATTGGCGTAATCTAAAATATGGCGACATCAATTGGGGCAAATCGTTCCATACGGAATGCGTAACACTGCTTGTACGAGCAACGAAGTAGCGTAGTAGATGTAACCTCTTTTGTAAAGATTTCCTACAATCAGAGAGTGGCGTGAAATAGTCTACTGAAAGCATAGAACATAGACAAAAAGCGAAATAGTGAAAATCATTAATTTAAGCAGTGTAGAAAATTTATTTTTTTGTAGAAGAAGGAGAAGTTGAGACGGTATGGGTAAAAAAGTAGTAATTATTGGAGCAGGTGTTTCGGGGTTGAGTGCTGGAATATATGCATTGCAGGCTGGATATTCAGTAGAAATATATGAAAAAAACAAAATGCCTGGAGGTGAGTGTACAGGGTGGAACAGGCAAGGATATCATATAGATAATTGTATACATTTTCTTGTTGGATGCAATAAGGATGAACAACTATATAAAATGTGGGAAAATCTAGGAGTTATTTCTGATAGTTTGAAGATCTATCGCGAGCCATATTTTTATTGTATGAGTATGGATGGAATAACACTACATTTGTGGAGAGATTTAGAGAAAGCAAGAAAAGAGTTTTTAGAGCTTGCTCCAGAAGATTGCAAAGAATTGAATTTGTTTTTTGACTGTGCCAAAACCTTAGAGTGTGTAAAGCCACCATGTGATTATTCGATTGCTCATATGAATCTTTTGCAATTTATAAAACTAGGTATGAGCATGAAAGATGCAAGTAAAGCAATTAAGGAATATGGAAAGCAGTCGATGGAGGAGTTTGTCAATCGCTTTAAAAATCATTACATTAGAGAAATGTTTAAAAATTACTTTAATAGCAAATTTAACGCTCTTTCCTTTGTTGCATCATATGCTTTTTTTACAAGCAACACAGCAGCTATACCAGAAGGAGGTTCTGTTGGATTGGTTGGTAGAATGCTTGCTAAATTTGAATCCTTAGGTGGGAAGTTGCATCTAGGTATTAAGATTGGAAAAATAAATATTGTAGATAATCAAGTTGTTAGTATTCTGGGAAATAATGGAGAGGAAATCAAATCAGATAACTATATTTGGTGTGCAGATCCACATTATCTTTTCTATGACTTAATTGATGAAAAATATTTAGATAAAAATCTTAAGTACATGTATGATAATCCACAGGGCTACGTTTTTAATACATGTTATCAGGTTGCATTTGGAATAGCTACTGAGGAGGATTTGAAATTACCTAAAGGAAGCATTATTTTCCCTTGTGATGAATATGATGTTGCAGGGGAAACACACAATTTTTGTGGGATGCGAGTTTTTGATTATGATGAGACACTATTTCCAATGGAAAAGAGAGTCATTCAATGTAATGTTTTACAAAATGATGAAAATTATGCCTATTGGTTTGGACTAAAAAATAATATTAGCTTATACAATCAAGAAAAACAGCGTCTTGCAGATGACTTGAGATTAAGAATTGAAAAAAAGTATCCACAGCTTGAAGGGAAACTCATCGTACTTGGAACATATTCTCCGGTTACATTTACAACTTGGTGTAATGCATATAAAGGGGGTTACATGAGTTTTAATCCACAGAAAGGATATAAAAACAAGTATGTTAAGAGCACTATTAAAGGTTTAAATAATTTATATCTTGCAAGTCAATGGATTCAAACTAGTGGAGGACTTCCTATTGCTGCTGCAAGTGGAAAGTTTGCTATAGATATTATTAAATCTAGTAGATAAAGCTCAGTTTGTCGATTTAATACCTTTTAACGATAACCTTAAGCTATCGTTAAAAAGTTCATAGATATGTTCCCATATACTAACGCAACTACTTGACATACTTAGTGTTCGCTCGTTCCATACGGAATGCGTAACACTGCTTATACGAGCTACGAAGTAGAAGCAGATGTACGTCCTATGCAAGGCACGCCCAAGAAAATGAGCAAGGCGAAATTTGATTGGTAGTAGGTGACTGTAGAATTCGTGGTTATGAGTTAGGGATGTGAGAGGCAATAGTGTGGTTGATTTTATAGAGGAGAGAAAAGCGCTTCTAAAAAACAGTTAAATGCAATTCTGCTTAAGATAAAGCAAGGCTGTAAATTAATAATTTTGAGTGAGAAAGCACAATTTTATATTCATTTTGAACCAGGAGGACAAAAATAAAATGAAAAAAATAAGGGTTAGTTTCAAAGCTGGCTGGATCGATGATAAGGACAAATTTGACTTAAGCGATGATTTCATTAAAATTATTAAATTCTTCGTATGGACGACTCCTTGCAATGGAACAAGTTCTTCTGAAAAGAAAATGTCTACTCGTGGTTGGAATTCAAATGTGTGGAAAGATGGAAAATTGAAAGATTATCTAGTTACATCTGCAGATTTACAACAAAATGTGTATTATGCAATTGCAAGAAAGCTAGATGATATGAAAAGCTTAGAAAGCAAAATAAATATTAGTACAAAATGCCGAGAACACAATAGAGTACTTATGTATAACAATGGAAAAGAAAATGATCTAATGCAGTTGTTCTATTACATAAGATGCGCACTAGCTCATGGACGATTTCGTATATATAATGATGAAAATGACATTACATATGTTATGGAGGCAACTGGAAAGTATAGGTCGGATTATATATTAAAAGCAAGGATAATTTTGAAGGAAAAAACGCTTGTAGATTGGGTGGATACAATTATAAGTGGACCTGACGACTTTAAGAGAAGAATAGAAGAATTAAAGGGGACTAGCTCTGATTTAATAAAGCAAGTTATTAGAAATAAACCTGGCTTAAGCAGAGACAAGATATGCAAAAGCTTAAATATTCGCATTAGCGAAGCTAGAAGGATTTTCAATCAATTGAGAGATGATGGGATAATTATGTATGATTCCAAATTTCGTTCATGGTATGTGGTTAGCAACTTTGGTTGATATGTTTTCAAGAACTATGAAAACGGCAGAAGGTGTCATTATGAGCGATAGTATAAGCTCGGACTACTGTGACTCTTGAGGAGTTAAAGCTAATAGCCGATGTCATGGGTGTTACCTTTGAACAGTCATTTATCTTTCTGGATGGAGAGCAGATAAAAACAAGCAACAAATAGGTGGTGAGTTCTACGGATAGATTTTCAGAGAAGAGCCTTCTTTCACTTGGAGATTATTATGTGTACGGATTCATAGATCCACGCACAAAGCAAATCTTCTACATTGGGAAGTCGATAGCCGGACAGAAGTTAAACCAGTCGGCACAGAATCCGATTACATATCTGAATCCACGGCAGAGAGATAAAATTCTGATTTAGTGAACAATAATAAATCATAATTTAATGGAATAGACAAATTTGAATTTAGGAGAAAATTTATGAGCCGAAAAAAGGCAATTTTTCTTTATTCATTAGGAACCTTAGGGCAAATATGGATGATATGTATTATAGTTTTTATATTGCGTAATTTGGGTATGGATGTAGACTATACAACGCCAATGGGAATGGTTGCTATTGGAATAGGTGGAGTTTCAGCTGCTCTATGGGGAACTATTATTGCATTTAGATACAAAAAGTACAGTAAGAAGAAAATATTAAAGGATTTTTTCGCTATAAAGCAAAACATCAGCAGTTATTTATTTGTTATCGTATTCTTGTTTTTGGATTTTTGCTATGTTGCATTTGATGGAAAAATAGAGTTGAATGCGTGGTATATTCCGATTATCTTATTTCTTAAAGCAATCCTTTTTGGTGGGATTGAAGAAGTAGGGTGGAGATATGTTTTTCAACCAATTATGATGGAACACCATAGTTATATTAGTTCAACTTTAATTACCTTTGTTTTATGGGGAATATGGCATTTCTCTTATTTCTACATTGAAGGAACATTGCCACAAGTACAGGCGTTTGGATTTTTGCTTGGATTGTTGACTAATTGCTTTGTTTTATCCGCATTATTTATAAAGACAAACAGTTTGTGGATATGTGTGATGACACATTCGTTAATAAATGTTATCTCGCAATTAGCAGTAGGTGGTGATCAAAATATAACTTATGCTTGTAAAATAATTATTATAGTAATGGCAACTGTTCTTTCGATTGGAGAACAAAATAAAAAAGCAACTGATGTGTCAGCTCTTTAAAGAGCGATAAAATTCTGTTTAATCCGTCAGTTGGATTGCACTGAAAATTGAAATTTAGGTAATGGGCATTTACCCTATTTGCCTATACGAGAAATAGGGCAACTCAACACTCGTATCGGTTTGACATACCCATTTTAAGGCGAAAATTGGTGTTCCACCATTCCCTTGTATAGTAGGTGTTGAATAGGTTGTTCATTGGAGAACCGAGCCTACGGAATGCGTAACACTGCTTATGTGAGCTACGAAGTAGCGAAGTAGAAGCAGATGTACGTCCTATGCAAGGCACGCACAAGAAAACTTAGCCACTACACTTGATCATGAACTTATCGCGAAGTTTGCTAAAGGGTTTATGGATTTATATAATGGGATTTATTTTTAAACAAAGACAAATTAGAATTTATGGAGGTATAAATATAATGATATTTAATCCTAGAGACTGGGATATTGAGACAGAAGTTGAAACTGGCAATGATGATTTTGTATTTGGCAATTATGTTGAGTGGGATAGATTTAGAGATGAAAATGAGGAAGAATTACTGGATTATTTGGGTGTAGATTTACCATGGGGTAAAAGCTTAACATTACATGAATATATTGATTTTATTTCACAAGATATATTTCAAAAAACTAATTTGATTCAAGAATATATTGAAGATAAGTTATTGATGGATAATACCAGTGAATTGTTATATGGCATATCAATAAAATTTATTGAAAGAAATAATGAAGTTTCAGATGATTTAATTTCAAATATTTTTGACTATTATGGAGTACCATCTGGAACGGAATACGAATATGAACTTCCTGAATACTTACGTTATTGGCAAGATGATTTTTCAGATTTTGATTATGATAATTACAAGAAGTATCCAATAAAAGTTGAAAAATATGAACATACAATTAATTGCATATTTAATGATATAGATTTCGCCACAGAACAATTAATAAAAAAGTCATTAGTATTGTCTTCACTAATTATTACAGAGAGTATGTTTAAAAGTGTAATAGTAGAGAAAATTCCTAAAGACAATGAGATTTCTGAGTTTGGAAAAGAAATAATACAAAGTGAAATTAATAAGATTTTACAGGGTAACAATGAAGGTAAAAATAAATTATTTAAGAAACTTTACAAAGAAAATGCACCAAGTCAAAATTGGATAAATTTGAGAAATTCTCTAGCACATGATATTGAAAGTTCCTCAATTATCAAAGATGAAATTAAATACTTAAACCTTAAAACTGATAAGGAAGAAAAATATTTGATATCAAGTTTAAAACAAAATTTAATTAAGTTTTGTAAGGATCTAAAAGATATAATTAGTAATTGATAAATTCCAGTTTGTCTTGGTACTACCTTTTAACGATAACGTTATGCTATCGTTAAAAAGTATGTGGATATGTTCCTACATACGAATATAGCTACTTGACATACTTAGTGTTCACTCGTTTCATATGGAATGCGTAACACTGCTTGTACGAGCAACGAAGTAGCGAAGTAGAAGCATATGTACGTCCTATGTAAGGCACGCCCAAGAAAACGAGCAAGGCGAAGTTTGATTGGCTACGTGCTACTGCAAATTGAAGTCCTAACACTACTCATAAGGATTACACCCACTAAGTAAATAAATTATATGAAATAAAGGCTTATGTATCATAGATATGGACTATGTAATGCACGGATCATATAATTGGACACCAACAGCTAATAAAAATGTAGAAACATTAGCCACTGCACTTGATCATGAACTTGTAGCAAATTTTGCTAAAGAGTTTGTGGAATTATATAATGGGATTTATTTTTGAACAAAGACAAATTTCAATTTATAGGGAGAGAACTATGCGAGATTGTATCGTACTTTTAGGTAGAGCTGGTCTCGAATATCACGATGAACAAGGAATAAAATATTTTGTGGATTCGGAATTATGTATGGGAGATGAATATGATTATGCTATATATGTTGACAGTATAAAACATATGGATTCAGATATAAGCTTAAACAGTAAAGAAAAAATTCAAATCGCAGAAAAAGTATTGCTTCTGTGCAAGAAGAATGGAATTAAACCTCAGCTATTTTACGATAATTTAAATTCCAGTTTGTCTAGGTAATACCTTTTAACGATAACCTTATACTATCATTAAAAGGTATGTGGATATGTTCCCACATACGAACGCAACTACTTGACATACTTGGTGTTCACTCGTTCCATACTGAGGCAGTTACCCTTTTAGTTATGTCAGGTACTGACGCAAACTAAAAGATGGTACTGCCCACGCGACAGCTGTCCAAGAGCTAGGAGCAAAGCGACATGGCGATTGGAAACAGCGAACCGGGGAATGCGTAACACTGCTTGTACGAGCAACGAAGTAGCGTAGTAGATGTAACCTCTCTTGTAAAAATTTCCTACAATCAGAGAGTGGTGTGAAATAGTCTACTGAAACTTGGCTAGATAAACTTCTTTAGAAACAGAGTAAAAGAATTAGGTGGATTTACAGAAGAAATTGTTTGCAAAGAAGTTGCAAAAGAAGAAGATATTCTAAAGCTTGAAGAAGAATTAGGTTACAGTCTACCAATAGAATTTAGACAGGCATTGAAAGAAATTTCATCACATCTAGAGTTTTTTTGGGATATTTATATTGAAGGCAAAGAAATACTACCATTACCGAGTGAGTTGGTGGAATTTTCTGCGGGTAATTTGCATTTTGGAATAGATTTAATTCCCATTTTTGAAGAAAGTAGAAAAGGTTTGGTAGATATTTGCTATCCTAATTATGATAATCCGTATGACAAGATTTTTCACAATAAGCTGGTATTTCAGGAGCTTGACAATGGTGATTTATTAGCTATAGATTTAGAAAAAGAGTCTTATGGGAAAGTAGTCTACTTAAGTCACGACGGAAGCGACTTACATGGTTATGTAATGGCAAATTCTTTTGCAGAATTTCTTGAAGAATACACGAAATTAGGCTGTATTGGAGGAGAGGATTGGCAGTGGGAAGTGTTTACAAACAATCTACAACACCTATTGATAGTACTTGTGAAAACGCAAAAAAGTGGCTTGAACTCATGCGTTAGTTAAATATATAGTATAGAACCAAATTAGAATTTATAGGGTAGTTTAATTTAGAATTGCATAAGGAGTGAATGCTGTGAAATTGCCATTTGGAGCAACCAAAGAAGATTTTGAAAGATGTAAAAAAATCTTATCAAAACTAGTAAATGATAAAATAGACCTCAATGAATTAACGTTGACTATAATGAATATTTCGTATTCTACTGGTGGCAATTATTCAGATGAAATCATTTTAAAATATGCAATGTCATATTTAAAAAACTTGACTTGACAATTCAAGAGGATAAATAGGAAAAGAGTATGGCATCAAGTAAGGAATATTTAAATTTCATTTTAGAGCAGTTATCAGAATTGGAAGATATTACTTATCGTACAATGATGGGCGAATATATCATTTATTATCATGGAAAAATCGTAGGTGGAATTTATGATGATAGATTGTTAGTGAAGCCTGTTAAATCTGCAATAGAATATATGCCGAATGCAGAATACGAATTGCCGTATGAAGGGGCAAAGGAAATGCTATTGGTAGATGATGTTGACAATAAAGAATATTTAACCGGCTTATTTAATTCAATGTATGATGAGTTACCTGCACCAAAACCAAAGAAAAAGAAATAATAAAATCCAAGTTTGTCCAGGTAATACTTTTTAACGATAACCACAATCTATCGTTAAAAGGTTATAGATATGTTCACACATACGAACGCAACTATTTGACATACCTAGTGTTAAAAGAGATATATTCAAGGACATATCAAAGCTAGAAAAAACCTTCAAAGCAAGTGAGGGTTCATTTGAAATAGATGACCTTGAGATATTTGAAAATGTAGCCTACATCATGGCTTACCATGCAGATAGAAGTATTGCTGGAAATATTGATGATTGGCTTGATCAGTTTGAGATGTTTTCCATTTATGAGATTCTACCTGAAATACTTGAACTTAGGGGAGTAAACCTTGAGACGGAAGTTCAGTCTAAAAAACTTCCAAAAAGTAGCAGGGAAATGACAACAGCCCTATTTTTATTAAGATGCGTGGAAATAGGGATAAACATTTCTGAACTTGATTTACTTACAATCGGTATGGTACTGGATATCTGGACTGAAAAATCAAATGATGGTGTTAAATATAGCAAGGCGGCTGGACAGGCGGAGTTTGATAGGTTCTAATATTATTGGGTATAATATAGAAAATAAAAATATAGTAAATTGACTGTGAGTGAGACATGATGGACTTTGAAATAGATATTGATGGAATTAAAATAGAATTACAAATACGAGACTACAAGTCACCTAAAAATGATGATGATAAATATGATTCATGGTGTGAATTAGATTACAGTTTCACTTCTGGGGAATGGTTGAATTTTAATAAAAAGAATGATTCAATGCTACTATCTTTTGAAATTGATGATTTAGTAGAAGGGTTGACTCAGCTGCTAGATAACAAGATAACAAATATTTGTGAAATTTCTTTTTTGGAACCAGATTTTGAATTCATATTATACCCAGTAAGTGATGTAAGAGATAACCCTGATGTCATTTATGTTAAACCAGGACATGAAATGATAGATATTTCACTTGAGTGGAGAGTGTTTTTTTACCATCAAGGTGTTACTGCAAATTTTCTTACAGTAACATTAGATCGAGATGAGATTAAACAATTTCTAGATTATTTAATATCAGTACAAAATAAATAGTAGTATTCAAAGTTAATGTAAGTTAAACCAGCATCTAAAATTTGTAGGTGCTTTTTTCTTTGTATTGCTTTAGCAGTGATTCATCGAACGAATGTGAGATGAATAATAAACCACCGGCTATGCCGGTAAGGTTAAAGGGCTTTAGCGAAAAGATACCTCCTATGTTAAGATAAATGTGGTCACCAACCGTATATCAAAACAAGGAGGTAATCCAAAATGGATAAGAATAGTTTATCACATACATC
>ERZ772906.2106-NODE-2106-length-10453-cov-2.285728_pt1 | contig 10453 bp, 7 predicted proteins | sample MGYA00511338_ERZ772906 | MGnify/ENA primary metagenome ERZ772906 (study PRJEB29015, sample SAMEA2738076) | human oral metagenome | biome: human oral; feature: human-associated habitat; material: saliva | place: China | collected 2212 ... | reverse complement strand
CTGAATTTTTTTGGGGGGGGGGGGAGTCACCTAAGTGCGTGTAAACTGCTGACCCTAGATTTCTTGGAAAGTTTTAGGAAAGGCATCACCAAGGCGTGATGCTTATCTTGAAGTTTCTCCCAATATCTACGGGTCAAAGCACATAAAAATCAATAATTGTGTTAACTACCTTTATAGGTTCGTCAAGCCATGCACACCTGAGTGTAAAACTTGCCTGGTTCATGCCGTTTTTAAAACGCGTTACCTTACCTATGTAAGACATCCTGAGATATGTGCACCTGACTTCCGGAGGTGTGCTACGCTCCCGGGCGTGTCTGCCAACAGTAGACTTTACACATTTTAGAAAAGGATCATGTACATGGATCCCCTTGACATTGGGCGGTGGCAGTTCGGTATCACGACCGTCTACCACTTCTTTATGGTGCCCCTAACCCTCGGCTTGGGTATGGTTGTCACCTTCCTGTACCTGCGCTATATCTTCACGAAAAAAGACGAATACAAACGTATGACGAAGTTCTGGGGAAAGCTCTACCTCATCAACTTCGCAATGGGTGTGGCAACCGGTTTAGTGCAGGAATTCCAGTTTGGTATGGCCTGGAGTGAATACTCGCGTTTTGTGGGTGACGTCTTTGGTGCGCCGCTAGCTATGGAAGGTCTTTTTGCCTTCTTTATCGAATCAACCTTCCTGGGGCTTTGGATCTTTGGATGGGACAAACTCAAGCCCAAAGTTCACGCCCTATGCCTCTTCATGGCGGTTCTCGGTTCTTGGGTATCCGCATACTTTATTCTGGTGGCAAACTCCTGGATGCAGCATCCGGTAGGCGTTGAAATGGTCGATGGCCGTCCCCGCATGACTGATATTTGGGCTGTTCTCACAAATAACACCGCGCTTCTTACCTTCCCCCACGTGATCTTTGGCGCCATTCAGGTCGCTGGTGGATTCCTGGTCGGTATTTCCTGGTATAAGCTCTGGCGCCGACGCCGTGACGGCATTGACATTGTAGAGAATGGCAAGGTTGTAGTAGGAGATGCCGAAGTTGGCGGTCGTGATAAGACCGACTACAAGGTTTGGTTCCATTCCCTGCGCATCGGCGCGATTGTGGGTCTCATCGGGTTCTCTGGTGTGGCTCTTAGCGGTCACGCTCAAGCTCAGCTCATGATTCATCAGCAGCCCCTTAAAATGGCGGCTGCCGAGGCGGCATGCCATGACGGCACCGGTTTCTCGGTTCTTTCTATATCTTCTCTGGGGTCTCAAGACTGCGATAAGGTGCAGGCAGTGCTTGAGGTTCCCGGTGCACTCTCATTCCTGGCCCACGAAGATTTCACCACCGAGGTCAAGGGTGTGAAAACCCTCATGCCTGAATACGAAGCTAAATACGGTACGCATCTGGCGGATAACCCCCTCTACGGTGAGCGTGCCGGGCAGAAGATCAACTATTTGCCCCTTATGGAAGTCACCTATTATGGATTCCGCGGCATGATCACGCTTGGTGGTATTGGTGCGCTTTCGTACGTCTACGTACTATGGGTTACTCGTAAAAAAGGAACCGGTACTGTTCCCGAAGCCAAGTGGCTGAAAACCCTGGCTTTGTGGGGAATTTGGGCTCCCTTCTTCGGCAACGCCCTCGGTTGGATCTTCACTGAAATGGGACGCCAGCCCTTTGTGGTGGCGCCCAACCCTGAGGGTGACCCGTCCATCCTCATGTTCACGGCGGCAGCGGTTTCTCCGGGTGTGAGCGGCGAAGAGATACTATTCTCACTCATCGCCCTAGGAACGGTATACGGCATCCTGATGGTGGTCGAAATTTACCTGCTGACTAAATATATAAAGGCTGGCGTGGTAGCCGCTATGCCCGAACTCGTGCGTTCTGAACACGAGCAGGACGGTGAAAAGAGCGGTCACGATAAGCGCGATGTCTTGGAGTTCGCCTACTAGGCGGGTAAGGATTCTCAACGATGACCTTCGACTTTAATATCTTTGCCGGGCAGCCACTGCTGCCAACCATCTGGTTCGTCGCTATCGGTATTTTCTGGATTGGCTACCTTATCCTCGACAGTTTCGATTTGGGCGTAGGCATGCTCATGAGCGTCTTCGCCAAAAACGAGAAAGAGCGACGTCTGCTTCTGAACACGATCGGTCCCGTATGGGATGGTAACGAAGTCTGGCTCGTTACCGGTGGTGCTGCTACCTTCGCGGCGTTCCCGTTATGGTACGCATCCCTCTTCTCGGCACTATACATTCCGTTAACGTTCGTGTTGCTAGCACTGATCTTCCGCGTGATCGCTATTGAGTATCGCGGCAAGAAAAACGATGAACGATGGATTCGCGGTTGGACTATCGCTCTCTCGCTATCATCATTCTTTATCGCTTTACTGGTAGGTGCGCTTCTTGCGCTAACCTCCATCGGCTTACCAATTAATGCCAACGGTGACCGTGTAGGCGGTGCCTTCGCCTGGGCCTCCTGGCCCGTGCTTCTAGGCGGCCTCTCTCTTGTGGGGTTTGCCCTCGTGCAGGGACTTGCTTTTGTTGCATTGAAAACCGATGGAGATATACGCCACCGTGCACGCACCGTCCTGGTGCGTTGGCTTCCGCTTCTGCTCTTGCCTATCGTGCTCTGGGTACTGTACATGCAGGTTACAACCGGTAACGGTATTTCCTGGCTATGCACTATTCTTGCCGTATTTGCAGTGCTCTTCGCGTGGATAAGCGCCCGAAGCTCACGCGAAGGCCGTGCCTTCGCAGGTCTGAGCCTCTTCATGGCTTTTGGTGCGCTGGCGATTTTCACCGCTCTTTTCCCCAACGTACTACCTTCAACCTTGGACGCGGCTCATTCGCTCACCATTGCAAACGCCTCAAGCTCGGAGTACACACTCGGAGTTATGAGCGTTGTGAGTGGATTTGGATTGCCCGTTATTATCGTGTACCAAATCTGGACATACTGGGTGTTCCGCAAGCGTTTGCGCGTTGAAAATATCCCTGATGCCCACGATGCTAGCGAGCTGGTGACGCACCCGAACAGGGCGTCATAGCCAAGAATGTACCCGGTAATCGGGAGGGTACAGAAGTATTTCCGGTGCTTTCAGCAACATATGAAGGCACCGAAAATACTTTAAAACCGAAAGCAGACAAGCCCGTCACCAGTGTCTAAACTAGGAAACACACCGGAGAAAATATCCACACTCACTTTAGCGGTAGGGAAGGAACGAGACGTGAGCCCACGCGCCAATAAAACACAGCGCAACAACGATAAACGTCCTCCGTTAGGACCAGACGCCCGTAAAAACCTAGGGGTTTTCGGGCTTATCACCGGGATACACACACTGGCAACCGTGATCTTCAGCGCGGCGCTCGCATCCCTCATTGCCCGAGCAGCCCACGCCGGATTTACCGCACTCACCGCCGAGCACGAGCATCTAAAGGCTGCCAGCGATCCAGAAACCTATCGCGCTCTCATCGAATTCTCGGGTAACTCACAAGCGAAACTCGACAGTGCCAATGGGTGGCTTCTAGGACTAGGCAATCTTCTTGGCACCGGAAACGCCATAACATGGGGGCTAATCGTCACGGCATTAATAGCGCTTGCTGCACGTGCAGGCGCCGATTATGCGCTGTCCATAAGTGCTCAGCGTGCAGCCGTAGGAGCCAAAGCAAGTATCCGCCAAAAACTTGTGCATCGTGTCTTAGCTACAGGAGGGGCAGACACCCCTGAAGGTACAGGCGCAACCGCCGTTCTGCTGGCGCGGGGGCTGAACGCTCTTGATGATTACTACACTAAAACCCTGACCGCCTTTGTCTCGGTCGCCATAGTGCCCGTTCTGCTGTGGCTTATTGTGCTCTCACTGGATATCACAAGTGCCCTCGTCCTAGCGTGCACCCTGCCGCTTATTCCCATCTTCATGATACTTATCGGTAAAACCACACGTGAAGATACAGCCGCCGCTCAAGCCGAGCTGCACCGTCTATCAGACCATATTCTTGAACTCATCCGTGGGCTGCCCGTATTGATCGGGCTGGGGCGTGAGCGTGCACAAACTCGTGCCCTTAGGAAGCTGGGTGAACAATACCGCGAACGTACCATGCAGACGCTTCGCAGCGCATTTATGTCTTCACTCGCTTTAGAACTTATCACGACCATCTCGGTGGCGCTGATCGCCGTGCTTATTGGCGTGCGTTTGGTACAGGGCACACTCGGGCTCGATACCGCAATCCTTGTACTCCTGCTGGCTCCTGAATGCTACCAGCCTTTGCGTGATGTAGGTGCAGCCTACCACCAATCTGAAGACGGCATAGCCGCACTTCGATCTGCACGTACAGTCCTTGATACTCCCGTACCAGAAGCCTCTGTGAGCGTATCCTGCGAGAAGACATCGGTGGATCTCAAGAATCTTGTGATTGAGAACCTCTCGGTCACATACCCCGGACGTACACAGATCTTAGACTCAGTAAACCTGAATATTCCACGTACTTCGAAGCGCCCAAGCGCGGTAGGAAAACAGCGCGGAGCGTTAGTAGGCATTCTGGGAGCATCAGGATGCGGTAAATCAACGCTCCTCGGAGTGCTTTCTGGGAGCGTCCGCGACGGACTGGTACCAACCGGCGCATCCGAACCGATTAAAGTAACTGGCCGCATTATAGGTGCCGGAAACACCCTGAGTATTCCGCAGAATCCTATTTTCGCCGCCCCCACGGTCCTGCACGAGATGGCGCTCTATGCCTTCAGCGCCGATCGCAGTGAAGAGGACTATGCGGCTAAACTTCTCACGGGGGAAACACAGATACGCCCCTCAGATCGTGAACGCCTAGAGAACTATCTGCGGAAGCTCAGGCTCGAAAACCTGAGCGAACTCAGCCCCGAATCGCTCAGCGTGGGTCAAGCGCGCAGGTTGGCATGCGCCCGTATCTTAGCTCGCATTGATGCCCTCCACCGTGCAACCGATCACCATCAAAATCTCCAGATTACCGTTCTAGTAGATGAACCTACCGCCCACCTGGATGCACACGCCGCCCACCTTGTAACTCAGTCCCTGGACGCACTCGCAGAACGCGGAGTAACCGTTCTAATCGTGACCCATGAAACGGAACTTACCGAGTACTGCGATAGCGTGGTGCAGGCATCAGCAGTAGTCGAGGGAGCGCATGCGAAACCATCGCATGAACAGGTGTATCGGTGGAGCATCGTCCAGAATGAGGCGCCCAAGATTATCCCCGCTGCAGCCCCGCATAAGCAGGACTCAGCCGATACCTCTGCTGAGCATGGCCCAACGTTACACAACGCTCCTGAAAAGATGGTTCGAGAAAACACAGAACATACTGTTGGAGTCATGAAAACCCTCAAAACACTGCGGAATCTTACGGGGCTGGGCATATTACAGGGGCTACCGCCGGTAATTCTTGCCGCCCTCACCTCCCTTGCCGCAATTTCTCTGACCGCGCTCTCAGGATGGCTTATCGTGCGTGCAGCCGAAGGTCCAGCCATGATGTTCCTTATGGTAGCTATCGTTGGTGTGCGCTTCTTTGGGCTAGGGCGTGCCTGTGCTCGATATGCCGAGCGTTTACTTACCCACGCTAAAGTCTTGACTGCAGCGAATACTCTGCGTGTGCGCGCCTGGACCGGGGCCTATCTTAATGTTGGCAGCGTGCGGGCCCTGCTTCGCGGCGACGCCCTGCTGGAAAGGCTTATTGGTGGCATAGATGAGCTGCGCGACAGTATTCCGCGTGTTCTTATTCCACCCGCTGCACATGTGCTTGTGATGTTAACAGCGCTAATAACCACCATTGTTGTGCTACCTCAGGCGATTGTGCCCGTAGCGCTCGCAGCTTTGATAACAACAATTTTTGTGCCATGGGTTGTTACGCGCGCGGACGCTCACGCTGAGGAAACCACACGAGAAAGTACAGCTGAGCTTCTGCGTTTAGGCACCGGTGCGCTGAGCGCTGCAGAAGATATTCGCGCTAACGGGGTTGCGCCGAGCATTGAGATTGCTACAACACGTTTGAATGACCGCAATGTTGCCGCATTGACTCGCACCTCGTATGCCCAAGGTCTTGGTAGGGCGCTTGTGACCCTGAGCTGGTTCGGAGCAGCACTGTGGTGCGCAATTATTGCGCATCCGTTAGCGGTATCGGGAACGGTAGGTGCTCCGGAGTCCGCCGCCGTAGTTCTCATGTGTACGGCAATGATAGAAAGTTCCGTGCAGCATATAGAAGCGGTGCGTTCGTGGTCTTCTTTTGCCACTCTGTTGGCGCAGATTGCTCCCGGTATTGCGGATGAAAATAGTATTTCAGACCTTGAGGACGATACACAGGATACATCTCATGCTGGGCGTGTTCGCGCCCCTCAGGGGCAGGAACCTGCTCTTGAACTTGTTGATGCTGCCGCTCGGTGGCCGAGCATGGATAAGCCCGTTTTTGAGCATCTCAACGCTACGGCGCATACCGGAAAGTGGACGGGAATTACCGGTCCCTCAGGTTCGGGTAAGAGCACCGTGCTGGCGACTCTTTTGGGTTTTTTGCCGTTGGAAGCTGGCGAAATTCGCTCCTACGGGAAAGTGCTGGGGAACGAGCAGCTCCGCGGGTATGCGGCATGGTGCCCACAGGCTGCGCATATTTTTGAGTCTACTCTTGAAGGTAATTTACTCTTGGCACGCGATCGTGCTGATCGCCCGAGTGAAGAACAAATGATAAAAGCTCTGCAGCGTGTAGGTCTGGGGGAGTGGTACAGCACCCTGCCGGAAGGTCTGCACACCCGTGTTGGTGCTGGCGGTGGGTTCCTTTCAGGAGGCCAGCGGCAGCGTCTTGCGGTGGCTCGTGCCCTGCTCGTGGATTCCCCGGTACTTTTGCTGGACGAACCTACCGCGCATTTGGATTCTGAATCAGCTGCGGCGCTCATGGCTGACCTGGACATGGCAACTCGCACCGGTGGAACGGCAACGGTTTTGGTGTCGCACCGCCCTGAAGACATTGCCCGCTGCGACACGGTTGTTACCTTGGAATAGGTCTATACATGACGTTGTGAGGGGTTCAAGAAAAGTTAGAACCTGTTTTAGACGCCTTGAGAAGCCGTAGGCTTTGGACAGAATGAAGGCTGCGCTCTATACACGGTCAAGTCAGTCAGATTGCTTTTACCATTATCAGACAGGGAGTATCTTCGCCCCACAGGTCTGTCTCTTCAAGAGGCAAAAACCCTACAGCTTTATAGAAATTTCGGGTGCGTTGGTACGGTTCGTTGAAAAAAGATTCTCCAAGCGTCTTTACCTGTATCAGCCTGATACCACGGTTACGTGCATCCTTTTCAAATGCATTTATTAGGGAAGTGCCAATTCCGTATCCGTGAAAGGCAGCATCTACTGCCAACAAATGAATTTCTGCCTCAACCGGGTAGTGCTGGACGATAAGCATGATACCCACAATTTCGTGGGTTTCGGGATGAGTTACCGTCCACGTTTCCAGTCGTTCAGCATCATGTATGTATTTGGCGTTGGACTCTTCACGTCCAAACCATTCAGGCAGGGTCTTGAGAATACGTGCCACCGCTTGAGGGTTATGAGCGGTTTGAGCTGCCGGGAGCCAGGGGATAGTCATGACTGTTTCCTTAAGAATTATGTTTTATGGACACTAAAAATAGCCGTGTTCACACTACGGGGTGTGACACGAATACGTGGAACGGAATCGTCATAAGACGATAACTAAACAGTCATAGCACGAGCATACCTGATGAATATGACGGGATGGAACTTTCAGATGCTAGGCTGAGCTTGTACGTATTTCCACGTCAGAGAGCGAGGGCATCATGATTGACGAGACGATGAAAACGCTCACCGAGGAGCTGATTGCGCGCGGCACCAGCTACGATATTGATTTTCTGCGGCGGGTGTACGCCGACGACCTGAAATTTGTGCGGATCCTGCCGGATAATACGGTGCAGATTCTCTCAAAACAGGACAATATCGATTTCTTTCAAGCCCTCAAAGACAGCGGCGCCGCACCCCTGAACACAGCGCACACCATACTTTTTGCCGATTCTGACGGCGAAACTGGAACTATTGTGCTCAAACGCAGGATGAGTCAGGGCTCGCAGGAGCAGGATTTTCTTTTCACCATCACCTGGAAAAAGCGCGGCGAAAACTGGCAGATTGTTCAAGAAATTGTGGCGTTATTGAGCAAGTAAACTGGGTACGCCTTAAAAGCAGGTTGCGGTGATAATATCTCACCGCAACCGCTGTTGAACTATTAGGATTCTTCGTCGTTCAGATACGACTGAGCCACCTCATAGAGCTCAGGAAAATCTGGGGAAACACGTTTCCAAGCCTCAAAAGCCTGGTCATTGTGCCCCATCTGCTGGTACAAAACGCCTAAATTCAGCTGTGCTCGCGCATACTGATCGGGAACACTGGCAGGTATTTTCTGATAGGTACTTAGAGCCGTGGTCAAGTTACCATGCAGGTGCAGGAGCACGGCGCTATTGAACTGTGCCATGGAATAGTGCAGAACATCTATTTTAGGAACTTTGCTGTATGCCGCTAAAGCAGACTCATCCTGCTCTAAAGCCTCGTGCACAGATCCGATATTGTACTGTGCTACGGCATAGGGCTGAGTCTCACTTTCGGGAACCTTCTGCCATGCCTTAATGGCCTGCTCATGCTGGCCTTGACCGTCGTAGACAATGCCTATATTTACATGCGCGATGGCGTACTGGTCGGGAACACTTTCAGGTACTTTCTCCCACGCTTCACATGCCTGATCGAGCAGACCCTGTTCGTAGTATTGTGCGCCAAGATCTACCTGTTCCTGGGCGTAGCGTTGCATCTCTGCATGAGGCTGATCGACCATGATTTCCTTTCCTGCACCAGGTGTTGATGAGCACCTATTTTGCCGGGGCTTACCCTCAAGCAAAAACTGTTTTCTCTAACTATACGGGAAGGAGCCTCAGCGCGAAGATAAGCGCATCCTTCATATCCTAACCACCGAAGGGATTCAGGCTAGGCGCAGCGTTTAGGCGGCGACAGATTTCTTCATCAGGATATCCGTCTGCTGGTCGTTACCTAGCTGAAAAATATGCGTACCAAAGGCGATAAACCCGTTTTTCTCATAGAAGCGCAGGGCTCGATGGTTATGCTCCCACACCCCTAGCCACACATAGCGTGCCTTTCGGTCTTCTGCCACACTCATGGCGTGATGGTAGAGGGCCTGCCCAACACCATGTCCGTGATAGCTGCTCAACACGTAGATACGCTCAATTTCGAGTGCGTCCGCCGCCTGTGGTTCGGTTTGTGCGTGTGCAGTATTGAGCTTGAGGTAACCCACGACGTGCCCGTTTACCTCGGCAACGTAGAAGAACGAATCAGGGTTGCTGAGCTCCCGAGCGAGCTGATCTTCTGAGAACCGTTCCGCAGGGTAGCGATCCATATCTTCGGCTTTGTTAGCCTCTGAAAATGTTTCGATGAACGTATCACGGGCAATGCCGCGCAGAATCGAAACGTCGCTGACAGTGAGGGAGGTAATCCTCACGTTATCTTAGCCTTCCTGGCTTTGCTCGTTACTCTGCTTCTTCTGTTCGGAAGGCTTTTCTTGGTTCTTGGCGCTCCCGTCCTGCTGCTCGGTTTCGCCGCTATCCTTGGCTTTTTCCTGGTTCTCGGCGATGATACTCAGGTTGGTTTGTGCCATCTCGTACTGCTCCGAAGCAGACTCGGGAATATTCTTCCAGACAGCAACTGCCTCGTCCGTTTCACCCAGTTTGTAGTAGGCACCGCCAATATTGAATTGAGCCTTGTAGAAGTGCTCAGAAGCATCCTTGGGAACACGTTCCCACGCCACTAGGGCATCGTCAATATTGCCCTGTTCTTCGTAGATAAGCCCGGTATTGTATTGGGCTACGGCGTAGGGCTCGGAGGCGCTCGCAGGAATACGCTCCCAAGCCTCGACTGCTTTCGTCGGTTTGCCCTGCTCCACATAGGAAGTACCGATATTGTACTGTGCCGAAGCGTAGCGTTCCGGTAAGCTCTCGGGTACACGCTCCCACGCGGCAATAGCCTGTTCTAGCTTTCCTTGGCTGTCGTACACCATGCCCAGATTCATCTGCGCGGTCGCGTATTGTTCGGGAATATCGGCAGAAACGGTCTCCCAAAGTTCGAGAGCCTGCTCTGTCTTACCTTGGTTGTAATAGGTTACGCCCAAGTTGTTGAGAGCCATCGCGTACTGGTCAGGAACGGTGCTGGGTACCTGCTGGTAGGCTTCAGATGCCTGGTCGGCTTTACCCTGCCCTTCGTAGAGCACGCCTAGGTTGTTGAGTGCTTTCGCGTATTTTGCGGGGGCTGCATCGGGGACGTTCTTGTAGGCTTCAGCAGCCTCGTCCATTTTGCCCTGCTGTGTGTAGGTGGCACCCAGGTTGTATTGCGCGTGCGCATAAAGATTAGTGACATCCTTGGGAACACGCTGGTAAGCTTCGATAGCTTC
>ERZ772906.2102-NODE-2102-length-10464-cov-2.615045_pt1 | contig 10464 bp, 10 predicted proteins | sample MGYA00511338_ERZ772906 | MGnify/ENA primary metagenome ERZ772906 (study PRJEB29015, sample SAMEA2738076) | human oral metagenome | biome: human oral; feature: human-associated habitat; material: saliva | place: China | collected 2212 ... | reverse complement strand
TTAAGCAAACAAAGAGAAGGGTCACTTTTGAATATATTCTTATCAAGGATATGAATGCAAGTGTGGAAAACGCAAAAGAACTTTGCCGCTTAATAGGTAAAATGCCGTGCCATATTAATTTAATCCCTATCAACGGTACAGAGCATATTAAATTGTATCCGCCAGAATGGAAAGAAATCAAACGATTTCAGGATATTTTGCTGAAAAAAGGAAAGGAAACGACTGTGCGCAAACAAATGGGGGATGAAATACAAGCGGCTTGCGGACAGTTAAAACGGAGATATTTAAACAGTGTCACTTAGTATCCTTAAAGGCTTTTGTTGACTGTGTTTTTTCAACATGCTACTATGAATTGTAAATAGCATTTATTGTATTTGAGTTATAGAAAGAATCTGGCATCTATGTTTATTGCATACGGCGATTCCCGTGTCGGACTGATTCGCAAAGTAAATGAAGACAGTATTTCGGATTGTTCCGGTCCCGTTTTTATCTTAGCGGATGGCATGGGAGGCTACGTAGGTGGTCAAGTGGCCAGTAGGCTTGCTGTTGAAAGTGGAACCGGCTTCTTGAAGAATGTACCTTTGGAAAAAATTTCAGAAGGACTCTTGAAGGAGTCTATTTTGCATGCAAATCAAGTTGTTCTGACCGAAAAAATGAAGAAACCTGAACTTGATGGTATGGGAACAACCATGATTACAGTAGGTATCAATGATAATGTGCTGAGTTGGGCACATGTCGGAGATAGCCGATTATATATTTATCATAAAGAAATTCTCCAGCAAGTGACAACAGACCATTCTTTTGTTATGGAACTTCTAAGAAAAGGCAAGATTACCGAGGATGAAATGCATGAACATCCACGGAAGAATGAAATTACCCGTGCTGTGGGAATCAAGAAGGCATTAGAAGTGGATACAGGTACAATCCGGTTAAAAAATAATACATTAATACTGCTTTGTACTGACGGATTGACAGGGATGGTGGATGACACACATATCGCAAAAATTCTGTCGGAATATAGAAATTTTACCAAAGAAGATTTAATGAATTGCGGAGAACATTTATTCAATGCCGCTTATAATGCAGGTGCGGCAGATAATGTATCTCTTATATTAATTGACTACTGGGGTAGAAAAGGCGGAGAAGGCTAATGGTTGGTAAAACACTTGACAATCGCTATAAATTGGAAAAGAAAATAGGCTCGGGGGGCATGGCAGATGTCTATATGGCTACCGATTTATTACTTGATAGGGTAGTTGCTGTAAAAGTGCTTCATAGCAGTTTTGCAGAAGACAATGATTTCATTGTACGTTTTCGACATGAAGCGCAGTCTGCGGGGAAACTTACACATCCTAATATTGTGGGGATATATGATGTTGGGGATGATCAGGGAGTACATTATATTGTTATGGAGTATGTCGAAGGGGTGACCCTTAAACAATATATTCAAGATCACAGCAGTATATCTGTCGATATGGCTGTACGTATTGCTGTTGAAATCGGCAGCGCACTTGAAGCAGCCCATGAGAATGGTATTGTTCATTGCGACATTAAGCCGCATAACATTCTTCTGACTGAAACCGGTAAGGTGAAAGTGACTGACTTTGGCATCGCACGAGCAATCAATTCTGCAACAGTAATTGATAAAAAATCTATTTTGGGATCTGTTCATTATTTATCACCAGAACAAGCGGCTGGGGATAAAGTTACAGAGAAAACAGATATTTATTCTTTAGGTGTTGTGCTCTATGAAATGCTTACACACCATTTACCGTTTGAAGGTGAAACAGCAGTCAGTATTGCACTGCAGCATATGCGCGGAGAAGTACCACGGCCAACTAAATTTAATCCTGCCATTACGCCCATGCTGGAAGAATGCGTTTTGACCGCGTTGCAGAAAGATCCTGATAAGAGATACAATTCTGTTTCTGATTTTATTTCTGAGTTAAAAATGGCGCAGGGATTTACTACGTCCATTTATAAACCTGCACAGCCCGAGTTTGCTGCGATGACGAAACCAATTGCACAAAAGACAGAAAAAATTGCACGAACAGAGACGGAAGGTAAGCTTTCTCATCTGATTACAAATTTCCCTCAAAAGTATATTTGGATCGCAATGGTGCTTTTATTTATTTCCTGTTTTTTGTGGGCATTTTTTAGCTTTGGAAATTTTTGGAGTACCTCAAATGTAACGGTACCAATGCTTGTCGGAGAGCCTGTGGAAGTGGCACAAAAGACACTGAAGGAAATGAATCTTAAGTTTTCCATTGATGAAATTGCCAGTGATGATATTCCGGCCGGACAGGTAATATCCCAAACACCGGTTGGCGGAGCAAGTGTAAAAGAACAGAGGATCATTCATCTGACAGTCAGCAAAGGTGGAGCTGTTATTTTGGTTCCTGATTTAAAAGGGCTTACTTTAGATCAGGCAAAAGAACGGTTAGGAAAACTGGATCTTGCTTTAGGGGCTGTTGAAAATGGTAGCGACCAATCCCAGCCGGCCGAAATCATTATCTCTCAGAGCCCGCAGTCTTTCTCGAAAGTGGCAAAAGGAACACTTGTCAATATTGTTATTAACTTGCGCCAACCGGTAAATGTTCCTAATTTGGTAGGTATGACATTGGCAGATGCAAAAAATGCATTGGATTCCGTACATCTTACATTAGGAACTATTTCATCTTCTGACGGGGTTGCTGCAGATGATTCTGCTGTTGTTTTGGCGCAAAATCCCACCGGTGGCGTATCTACGAATGAATCTTCCGTAAATCTTACTATCGGGAAAAAAGAAAAAACGCAGAAAAAAACAGGGAGCGTTAATATTACTATTCCTAAAAACGGCAATTCACGCCATGTGGTTATCTATATAATTGATGATAATGGTAAATCAGTCTCCTATGATCAGCAGGTTAAACCGGGAAGTACAGTTAATCAATCTGTATCAGGGATAGGGAATGTTAAGGTTCAGGTACTTATTGATGGAAATATAGTCCAAGATCGGGAGCTATAAATTTATGGAAGGGACTGTCCTGAAAGATCAAAACGGATATTTTACCATATTGGGAAATAATCAGGTACTGACTCGCTGCCGTTCACGCGGAGCATTGAAGAAAAAAACCGATGTATTAGTGGGCGATCATGTAGAATATGAAGCCAATAAAGGGTTCGAGGGAGTCATTACAAAAGTTTATAAACGAAAGAATCAGTTATATCGGCCGCCGGTTTCAAATGTAGATGAACTCGTACTGGTGTCATCCATTTGTACACCGGATCTTAATCGCGGTCTTCTTGATAAAATGATATTACTTGCGGAAAATGCGAATATGTCTCCTGTGATTTGCATCAATAAGTGCGATTTGGATGAAGTTTCTGCCAAAAGAGTATGTGAAGAATATGAAAAAGCGGGATATCCCTGTGTTTATACATCTACATATACTCAAGATGGCCTTGACGATTTAAAAAAACTTTTGCGAGGTCGTATCATCGTATTTTCCGGACCGTCTGGAGTTGGAAAGTCCAGTATTCTAAATTATTTTTTAGGGCGGTCATACTTTACCTCCGGTGCGGTCAGCGCTTATACAGGAAAGGGGCGGGCAACAACCCGGCATGCAGAATTAGTGCCATTTAAGACGGGAGTATTTCTTATGGACACCCCAGGGTATACGCTTCTAGATATAGATTTACTGGATATTGATGAATTAGGTTTTTTATTTAAAGACTTTCGTCCTTACTTAGGGAAATGTTATTTTAATAATTGCCGGCACATTTCCGAGCCGAAGTGTGCTATCCGGAAGGCTATAGAAGACGGGGTTGTTCAAAAAAGAAGATATGAGTCCTATTTACAAATATTTCAGAAATTGAAGTATTCCAAAAAGTATTGATTTGATTTTGCCAGGAGAAAAAATTATGAAGATTGCTCCCTCGGTCCTCGCCGCAGATTTTTCCAATTTAGAATGTGAGTTGAAAGATATTGAAACGGGTGGTGCTGATTTAGTTCATCTTGATGTCATGGACGGTACCTTTGTACCCAATATTTCTTTTGGTCCACCGGTCATTCAGTCACTTAGAAAAGTCACGTTGCTGCCATTTGATGTTCATTTAATGACATATCATCCTGAATATTATTTTGATTCACTTGGAAAAATTGGTGTTGATATGATTTCCTTTCATCAGGAGGCGGTGATTCATGTGGATCGTACTATTCACGATATAAAGTCTCGTGGAATTAAAGCGGGTATTGCGCTTAATCCTGGCACATCACTGTCTGCTTTGGAACTTGTATTGCCTCTTTTAGATTTTGTACTTATTATGTCCGTTAATCCGGGATTCGGCGGTCAGAAGTTCATTTCCTATACTTTAGATAAAATAAAAGTATTAAAAAAGATGATGAAGAATTTAAATCTTCAAATTCCCATCGAAGTGGATGGAGGAGTTTCTTCTGCTAATGCTGTTTTGCTTAAAGACGTAGGCGCAGATATTCTTGTAGCCGGTTCCTCCGTGTTTGGCGCGGCTGATAGAAAAAAAGCGATTGATGTACTGCGTTCATAGGGTTTTCTTTCCGTATTTTATCCGCATAGTCTGTTTTTATAGGCTGTGCGCTTTTTGTTCTCATTGATTTTGTTGTAAAATAAACATATGATGCAAAGATTTGATATCTAAATTTGTTCAAATATTCAAGATATCCGGAGAGAAAATTGATTAAAATTAATACAATTCAACATTATTTAAGCATGTCAGGAATTCGTATAACTGTTTCTGATGTTTCTTCTGTTGCTGCAAAGGTACAGGAGTTACATCATCTGCCTGCTTTAACAGCAGTGATTATGGGGAAAATTCTGGCCGGTACATCTGTACTTGCGACGGATTTTAAGAATCATGAAGGAATCAGTATTCTTTGGCAAACAAATTCTATTTTGGGATCTATTCATACTGATGCCTATGAAGGGTATTTTATACGTGGTTATGTGGACACTGCTGATGATAATCTTCCGGTGACATTACATAATGAAAAGCTCCTCATCAGTGATAAAGCACAACTTACCGTTACAAGATATTCCTTAGTACGGACTCCTTATAGTAGCCGTATAAATTTATCTTTTGGTAATATTTCTGAATGCCTTGGACAATATTTAAAACAGTCTGACCAAATAAAATCTTTCATTTTTGTTACAGCAGCTGTATCACCGGAGAAAAAAATAACGCGTGCCGCCGGTATTTTTGCCCAGCTGCTGCCGGAAGGGAATAAGAAAAAATTCACTCAATACTTCAGAAATAGAAACCATTTATTTTCCAAGGAAGGATTATTCCAGGGGCACGAATTGGAAACACTTATAAAAGAAGGCGGGTTTTCAATAATTAAAGAGGCACCGGTCGCATTTTGCTGTACGTGTTCGGAAGAACGGATAAAAACGGCGCTTGTGGCATTGCCGAAATCTGAAAGAGTTTCTTTGCTGAAAGACGAATATATTGAAATTTCATGTCATTATTGTGGTAAGATCCGAAAAATATCAAGAGAGACGCTTCAACATTGGTTTCAGAAGGAAGGAAGTATAACGCAATGAATAAACTGGCATTTATTGGTGGTACCGGCGTGTATGATGCCGGGATATTATCCGATATTCGTTCTGAAATAATAAATACCCCTTTTGGACAAGCGGCTTGTCAAATTGGGTATTTTAAGGGAAAAGAAATCGTATTTTTAGCCCGGCATGGTACAGGGCATACTATTCCTCCGCATAAAATAAATTATCGTGCAAATATATACGCGTTAAAAATGTTAGAAGTTTCTTCCATAGTTTCAACTACTGCGGTAGGCTCTTTAAACCCGGAATATAAACCGGGCGAACTTGTACTGATTGATCAGTTCTTAGATATGACGAAATCAAGGAATGGAACTTTCTTTGATGGAGAATTCCGTGGTGTTGCTCATATTGATATGACAAATCCTTACTGTCAAACCTTAAGGAATGTGATTATTCAAGCTGGAATGAAAAATGAAATTACTATTCATCCTAATGGTACATATATATGTACGGAAGGACCACGATTTGAGACTCCGGCGGAAATAAAGACATTTAGGCTTTGGGGAGCAGATGTGGTAGGAATGACCAATGTACCGGAGTGCCAATTGGCAAGAGAAGCGGAAATGTGCTATGCGACTATTTCAATGGTTACCAATTTTGCGGCGGGAATTTCACCGACGATACTTACTCATAAAGAGGTCGTTGAGTGCATGGATCGGGATATCGAAAGCTTTCGTAAAATTACGATGATGATTTGCGAATCTTTTGATACAACGCTTGATTGTGAGTGCCGTCATGCAGGTAAGGATTTCGGGGGATTCTGCTTATGATAATGCATTCCATAGAATGGAAAAATGATAAACTGTATTTGCTTGATCAAACACGTTTGCCTGGAACATATGTATATCTGGAATATAGTGATTACCTAAAGGTGGCTGATGCCATAAAAAATCTTGTCGTAAGGGGAGCTCCCGCTATTGGTATAGCCGCTGCTTATGGAATGCTGCTGGCTTATCAGAAATTTTCAAGAGATTGCCAAGATACCGCTACAATTGAAAAACAATTTTTGCATGCCGCTGACACAATGAAAATGGCAAGACCCACAGCAGTTAATCTATTTTGGGCAGTTGATGAAATGATTAAAGTTTTTAAAAACACAAAACTGGAAAATATTTATGGAGCGCTGCTAAGAAAAGCAAATGAAATAGAAAGGCAGGATAAAGAAATATGCAGCCGAATTGCTGATCAGGGCGCAGATATTTTTAAGGGTAAAAAGCATTTGAAAATACTGACGCATTGTAATGCTGGAGCATTGGCGACCGCAGGAATCGGAACTGCTTTGGGTGTAATCACACGTCTGCATCAGCATGGTCAACTATCTTGTGTCTATGTCGATGAAACAAGACCACTGCTCCAAGGGGCAAGGCTGACAGCAGCCGAGTTGGTAAGCAGTCAGATTCCTGTCCGTCTTATATCAGATAGTATGGCAGCAGATGTAATGAAACGAAAAAAAATTGATGCTGTAATCGTAGGGGCAGATCGAATTGCAGGTAATGGAGATACGGCTAATAAAATAGGGACATATGGAATTGCTGTACTATGTAAATATCATCAGATTCCATTTTATGTAGCAGCGCCATTTTCTACATTTGATTTTTCCATTTCTTCCGGTAAGGATATACCAATTGAAGAAAGAAATCCTGATGAAGTTCGTATGGTTCAGGGGATTTATATCGCACCTAAGAATATTCCTGTTTACAATCCCTCATTTGATATAACACCAAATGAACTGATTACAGGAATTATTACCGAAAAAGGGGCATTAAAGGCGCCTTACTATATATCTATCAAACAGTTTGAAAGGAGTTTAAAATATGAATGATTCTATGATTCGAGACATATCTTTGGCCAAAGAAGGACTTCAACGGATTCGCTGGGTGGGAAAATTTATGCCGGCATTGAATGCACTGAAAAGAGATTTTATAAATAATCAGGCATTAAAAGGAAAGACCATTGTAATGTCCATTCACTTGGAGGCAAAAACGGCATATTTGGCACTTACGCTGCAGTCTGCGGGCGCGGATGTCATCGTGACCGGAAGTAATCCATTATCTACACAAGATCCGATTGCTGCAGGTCTCGTAAATCAGGGTATAACTGTTTACGCATGGCATGGGTGTACTGACGAGGAATATACCATGTTCCTGAATAAGGCGCTAGATCATATGCCGCATATTATCATTGATGACGGTGGGGATCTAGTTCATTTACTTCATTCAGACAGAACAGACGCAAAAAAGAATCTGATTGGCGGAGCTGAGGAAACAACGACCGGCATATATCGCTTAAAGGCATTGGAAAAAGAAAATAAATTGGCATTCCCTATGATAGCAGTCAATGATTCTTATTGTAAGTATTTATTTGATAATAGATATGGGACAGGACAATCTGTATGGGACGGGGTGATTCGCAGTACCAATTTAACAGTAACAGGAAAAACCGTTGTTGTAGCGGGGTATGGATGGTGTGGAAAGGGCGTTTCTATGCGTGCTAAAGGGTTGGGCGCCCATGTTATTGTTACAGAAGTAGATCCAATTAAAGCAATTGAAGCAGTTTTTGACGGCTTTGAGGTAATGCCTATGAAAAAGGCAGCAAGATATGGAGATATTTTTTTAACAGTTACCGGTGACATAGACATTATTACGGAAAAACATTTTATGGAAATGAAAGATGGTGCAATTTGTGCGAATGCCGGACATTTTGATTGCGAGGTCAGCCGAAAGGATTTAGAGCGTATTTCTGACTCTCATTATGAAGCAAGAAAAAATATCGAGGCATATATTCTTCCTAACGGGAATACCATCTATTTAATGGCTGAAGGGCGATTGGTCAATCTGGCAGCAGGGGATGGTCATCCTGCGGAAATTATGGATTTATCTTTTGCTATGCAGGCATTGGCTGTTTCATACCTTTGTGAACATGAAAAGGAACTGCGACCCCAATTGTACCTACTCCCGAGAGAATTAGATGAAAAAGTAGCAGAAATCAAATTGAAATCTATGGGATATGAGATTGATACTTTATCTGATAAACAAAAGGAATACCTGGGATTAGACTGAGGGGGGCTACATGTCTATTTTATTAAAAGATGTCGCATTATATCAAAATGGAGAAATCCATGAACATAGTAATATTGTAGTCGATGGAAAATTGATTAGGGAATTTCCCAAGCATCCCCGAAATGAGGATTATGACGAAGTCATTGATGGCCAAAATATGCTTGCCTTACCGGGACTTGTAAATACGCATACCCATGTAGCAATGACCTTATTCCGAAGTTATGCTGACGATCTGGCACTGATGGATTGGCTGCAAAATAAAATATGGCCGGTAGAGGAACACTTAAATGATGATATTGTTTATTGGGGAAGTATACTTGCATTTGCAGAAATGATTCGCGGCGGTACAACATCATTCTGTGATATGTATATGTTTATGAATGCCTGTGGAGAAGCTGCTGAGAAAGCGGGAATGCGTGGGAATCTCGCAAGAGGGCTTGCCGGTATCAGTCCTAACGCTTCCTCAGCTCTACAGGAGAACATAGAACTTTTTAAGAAATGGGATGGAGCGGGTGATGGACGATTTAAGGTGATGCTTGGCCCACACGCGCCATATACCTGTCCACCGGAGTATATAAAGAAAGTTAGAGATGCAGCTGAAAAATATAACATTCCAATCCATATACATCTTTGCGAGACAAAAGGAGAAGTTGATAATTGCCTGAAAGAATATGGATTAACACCAATTGCTTTGATGGATAATCTTGGGCTTTTTGAACGCCCTATATTGGCAGCACATTGTGTACATGTTAACGATAATGATATAAAGATCATGGCTCAAAAACATGTCTGTGTCGCACATAATCCGGGGAGTAATTTAAAATTGGCATCTGGCATTGCACCAGTTATAAAGATGAGAAATTCTGGAATTACTGTCGGTCTTGGGACGGATAGTGCGGCCAGTAACAATAAATTGGATATGTTTGGGGAAATGCGCTTGGCTGCGCTTATCCATAAAGCAAATAATTATGATCCCTTTGCGGTTACTGCAAAGGAATCTATTGATATGGGGACCATAGAAGGTGCTAAGTGTCTTGGATATGATAATTTAGGTAAATTAGAACCGGGATATCTTGCAGATATTATTTTAATAGATCAAAGCGGTTTTCATTGGCATCCACGGTTTGACAGTATATCTTTGGCTGCATATGCTGGAAATTCTATGGATGTAGATACTGTGATGATTAATGGAAATCTTGTTATGCGGAACAAAGAGCTTCTTACAATTGATACTGAACGAGTTTTTGCTGAAGTATCTCGTGTTACAAAAGAATTGTATTCTTTTACGTAATCATAATTAAATATAAGGAGAATATATTGGATCTAATGGAAACGTGTGTATTTTCTCTTTACGCAACTTTTTTAGTTCCGATAACATTAAATTATCGGAACTAATGTTGTAGTTAATTTTAAAGAGGTATTGCCACGGCTATATTATTTTGATATATGGAGGAATGTAAGTGCCTGAAAAACATTTTTATTTACGGAATATCATCCAGACAAAAGATAATTTAAGACTGTCTGATAAAAGTAAAGAAACGCTCTCCGAAACAAAAGCGGTAAATACCGTTGATGCTTATGAATCAGACTGGAATGATTTTTGTGACTGGTGTAAATATCATAAGGTATCGGCCTTCCCTGCCACCGTAGAAACGATTGTAAATTATATTAATGATTTAGCTGATTATGCAAAAATTTTACTGATCAATCCCTTATTTATAAGGTATATTTTGCAACCTATCATTGGTTAAAAAAGAGTAATTCAGCACGTGGACTTTTCGGTTTCTCATTCTATGTCAGAACAACTTACGCCGTTTTTATCATTT
>ERZ772906.2097-NODE-2097-length-10485-cov-4.212368_pt1 | contig 10485 bp, 8 predicted proteins | sample MGYA00511338_ERZ772906 | MGnify/ENA primary metagenome ERZ772906 (study PRJEB29015, sample SAMEA2738076) | human oral metagenome | biome: human oral; feature: human-associated habitat; material: saliva | place: China | collected 2212 ... | reverse complement strand
CACTCAAGCAGATGGACGCGTGGATCGTTTCAACAAAAAATACGGTCTCAAATAAGAATAAAAAGAACAGCTTCGACTGTTCTTTTTTGTTTCTTCGAATTAGGAATCAACTACCACTGCTATTCAACTATAGGTGACTATCAGCATAGCATAGCATAGCATTCCCAGTCCCCCTCACAACTAAAAAAAGCCTGTCACACAAGCTTAAATGCTTGATACAACAGGCTTTTTGTAAAGTTATTATTTAACTGCTTCTTTAAGAGCCAACAACATTTCATAAGTATATAATAGAAAGAAATCTTATAAAATAAGTATAAATAAGAAATAAACTACATATAATTTTTACCATAAAAATATAAAAGTTTTAACCTTTTGCCCCTTTTCTGCCCCTTTTCAGAGCAAACAAAAAACCGCAAGCTATTGCCTGCGGTTCATAGGTATAATTAATTTGTTCTTTCTATTTTTATTTTTTTATTTAATATGTAGTTGTAATCAAGCCATCAGGCTCAACTGTGAACTCAGGCTTGTCAGCAAGTGAACCATCTTCTTTGAGATAGTACCAACCTTTTTCTGATTTTACAAATTGTTTAGATAACATTTCTCCGTTTTGTTCAGAGAGATAATACCAAGTTTCGTTGTATTTTACCCAACCAGTGATCATGTAACCATCTTTGTTGAAGTAATACCAACGGTTGTTGATGAAGTGCCAACCCATAACGGTTGCGCCACGTTTATCAAGATAGAACCAATACTTTCCATCATAGAACCAACGATTGATTAGACATAGACCTTTTTCGTCAAATCTGAACCATTCATTATTGATTTTCTTCCAGCTATTAGTTGGATAAGAGCCATCTGACTCCTCCCACCACCAACCATATTTTCCTTGTCGCCAACCCGCTTCAGTGTTTGTGCCACCTTCAATATCTTTTTTGAATTGACTACGACTAATACCCCACTTAGCTAAATATGGGTATGGGTCAACGTGGTCTGAATTATTGTTTGGTTGATGGTAGGTACAGTATTCATGTGACTTGATACCAGCTAAGCTATCTGTATCAAGTGTTTTTGGAATACCTGCTTCATCTGCAAGGTTACGCAATAATTCGACATACAGACGGTAATCTGTCATAAACTCTTCTTTAGTCGAATGACTCTCAATCAATTCAACCGCTGCATAACTTTCAGCATTCCAACCACCACCTACATCCCATGAACCATTATTGACTGGCCCTACTTGCATCACTCGACCATTTCCAACTACGTGAGAGAAGAACCCAAGTTCAGGGTCTTTTCTGTAGTGGTAGTCTGCTTCATTCTGTGCTGTTGAATTGCGGTTGCCTGTAGAGTGGGCGTGAACCTGACGATAAGGACGTACACCGACTTGTGGTAGTCCAGTTCTTAATCTGCTTTTATCAATATCCATTTTTAATTCCTTTCATTTATGGTAATGTTGTTGGCCACGGTTCACTTGTTAAGTAAGAGATAGAGCTGATACGGATGTCACCGATGTCCCTATCAGTTGGGACAGGGTCAGTGAATTGGAATCTCAACATATTACTGTCGCCTGGCCCACCAAGGTACCATGTGCCATACGGGGTTCCCTTATCATTATAAATACCACCAATAAGCGATGACTCCGAACGAAAACCTTGTGGAACTCCGTTTAACCCTAAAATGTAACAGTTTCTTTCCCTATCGCTCCCTTGAGCCTCGTATCCTACGCCACCTCTACGAATGACACCGAACCATCCCCAACTCAATCCGCCGAATTGGTATGTTACGGTGTCATTTTTGCGTCGAACTTTTAGATATGAGTTTCCGAGTTTAGACTTAATATTCAACGTTCTCCAACCAGTATCACCAGTCAATACTTCCCATCCTTGATTTCCGCTTCCTTGTCTCTTTATCCACTTGAGAGCTCCACTTGTAACAGCGGTATCTACGTAAGTAGTTCCAACTGGAGCAGTAACCTTGCCATTAGGCATACCAGTACCGTGGATTTCGTACTGATTTACCTGATTATTTGAGCCAGTAGCGGTTGGTAGGGTTACGTTGCCACCACCATCAGATAAGATGAGGGTGTTCCCTTCGATACTCAATTTCTGAGGAGTTTTGGGAATTGAAGCTAGTTGCTCTTTGGTAGCATAGTCTTTTCCTTTTTGCTCAACTGCTGAAAGTCTTTGCTTGATATCAGCATCATTATATGGTTGAGGTATTTCAGATTTCTTAGCGTAACCCTCTAAACTCTGATGATGTGTAAGATATCCCTTGCTAGCTAAAACCTCGTTTGTTACAAAGTTTGAAGTGTCGATATTCGGTTTACTTTCTAACCGATTGACTCGTTCTTTCAATTCTGTATCATTGTACGGTTGAGGGATTTCTTGCTTAGTTGCATAGTCAGACAACGATTGATGCTGAGTGAGATAACCTTTGCTTTCCAGTTCTTGCTTAGTGACTAAGCCACTGGTATCTATACTTGGCTTGTTTTCTAAGTTTTCTAAGCGCTGCTTGATTTCTGTATCGTTATATACAGTGTCATTATCTTGTCTATTCTCTAAGGCCTCTACACGCTGTTTTAAGGCGCTATCGTCATAGACGGTATCTTTATCTGCCTTTGTCTTTAACGCTTCAACATCGGCTGAAATATGGCTTATTTCGGTACGAATATTGCTATCGTCATACGTTCCGCCTTGCTCTTTGATTTTCGCAAAAAGTTCATCCAATTCTTGCTTGGTAACGACATCCTTAACGTCAACAATCCGACCTGACTCACGTTCAATGAGTGGTATTTTAACTGCTTTGTCAATCTCGCTTACATGGACATTAAACATAAAGCTATACACATCTGCTGACTGCTCTACCTTCTCGAAGTAGATGTAGCCAATGACAGCTTCATCTGTCGTGATCAATGATGTATCAAATTGAACCGTAAACGAGTTACCTTCGATTACTGCTTCCACTTCTTTATATCGCTTAGTGGACCTGAAGTAGAATAAGCAGATAACCTTAGTAGCAGTAAAATTATCAAGTGTGAACTTGAACTCAGCAATGCCTTTATCCTTACTATAAAACTCTTGATAAAGCCTGTCCACATCTCGATTGTTGGTTGAAATGGTTAATTTCTTCTCGATAACCTTTTTCAAATGCTAACCTCCTTTCTTTAAAAAGAAAGAGAACCCTTTTGGGTTCTCAACTATTATTTGCTCATCCAAGCATCGTTCATCTGTTTGACCGCTGATTCAACGAATGTATCTAGGTCGCTATCAGTCATGTGGATGTTGTACTTATTAAGTTCTGCACGGATTTTAATTCGTGCTTGTTCCAGCTTCTCTTCGCCTTTATATCCAGTTTCAGAAGATACTTGCTCAACTGCATTGACTGCATTCTTAGCAAGAATTTCAACAATCTTGATTGTTTTCTCTCCACCTTTTTGAACGAGGTATTCTTTGACAGCTTTTACTGCGATACCTACCAAGATAACAAGGATGCTGATAGCACCGTTAAGTAAAATTTCATTAATTTGTTGCATCGTCTTTCTCCTTTACTTCGACTTCGATTTTGTCTTTTTGGTCAATATTGACCAGCAACTGCCCTATCTTACGAGCATTGTCTTTCTTGATTTGATTGATATACGGTTTTAGAAATTCTGGAAAAGCTAGTCCTATCATTTCCCAATTTTCAATCACTGAGAATAAGTAATTGAATGAGAAAAACATAGTCCAAGCAATCCCGAAGCTACGAAAACCTAAAGAACGTGCGTACATAGCTACAAGCAAGATAACAACGAAAACAATGAAATGTCTAATCAATCCCATTGTTCCTACTTTGCTATCAAAACGTTTAGTTTTAAACGCTTTAATATATCCTGTAATAATGTCTAGTACCATCAACCAAAAAAAGAAATGGATGTAAGGACTATAAGATAGGTTTTTGAGGTGTTCTAACAATTCGTGAAATGCTAAGTCTTGCATAAACACCTCCTATTGAACAGGTTGTGTATCTAGCTCGCTAGATGGCTCTTCCTTCTTCGGTTCTGTCCACTTCCAGATGCCTAATTTCCCGTTTTGTTCAAGGTTTGCTAGTTCTTCGAGCGTTTGACCTTGATAAGTGAATTCTTCATTCACTTGAATCATGACCCTTCGCCCTTCCTGGAACTTCTCAATATGTCCTGGATTTTCAAGCGTGAAGATTTCTTGTGGCTTGTAGGTTTTACCGATCTGACCAAGGTCTACCAGTTCAAGACCACGCTTAAACAATGTAGGGTCTAGCGGATTATCTACGTCCGTTACTCGAGCCAATACAGCCCAATCTGCAACTGCCTTAACTTCTGCAATCTTAGCATCTTTTTCAGCTAACTTGCTTTCATATTCTTGAGCTTGTGTGTGTAAGTCTTCCTGCAGCTTCTTCACACCTTCAGCGGGGTTCAGTTCAGTAGCTACCTGACCAAGAACTGCTGTAATCAATTCCTCGTCTGAGTCGCTCAGACGGTTACCAATCAAAACACGATCAAAAGCTGTGTATGGTGCTTCTTGTCGAATTGCTACGAACGTACGATTGTTATCGTAATATTTGTTTACTACTTTAAATGTCATAAAATTATGCTTCCTCCTGTGGCTTTTCTAATTCTTCTGCTACTTTGTCAAATAGAGCCTTTAACTCTTCATTTGACTGTAATACTTTGTTGATTTTTTCAAGTTGTTCGTGAACTTGCTTAAATTGTTCTTGTGCTTCGTCACGTTCTGCAAGATTAAAAGCCTCTGAAATAGTTTTATTGGCTAGTTGAATGCCTAGGTTTTGAATTACTTTATCTGATGTGTTCATGTTCTACCTTTCTATTTTTATCTCCAATTTGAATAATACCCACGACTGTAAGTATTCCCTTTATCCCAAATATTTCTGAAATTATCAAAAATACGGTCTAATATGACGCTAAGGTAAATATTTTTGATCATAATGTTTTCGAGTCCGATTAGTTCTTTCTTAACCATGTCGAGCTGAACTACTGGAGAGCTGTCAGCGCCGTGTTGCCTGAAGTCAATGCTTTTACCATACAACGATACGATAGTTCTGATGTCGCCACTTTTATTCCCGTTCCAAATTTGAATACCAGCAGCCGTGTGATCTCGGTCTATCAATCCGTTACGACTACTTAAAAGACCAATATATGCTCCAGGTATATCACCAGATACACTGTCTCTAATTGTTCCTTGCCAAAAAGTGAGTGATTGCAACGCTCGCCCTGGAAATTGATTTTTAATACCTACACCGTGAGCATTCATTTCAAGCCATCCATCTTGCAAATTAAAGGTTGTGCTTCCGTTGGTAGATGAAATGCGCCCGCCTCGAATATGCTCGCCTGTGATGTCGATTGACTGAATTCTAGTGATCGTCGCTCTTTGAGCAAACAACTCATTAATAAATGCTTGTTGTGATACAAGTTTTTTAATGAGTGCTGTATCAATCTTCATCTTATCGGCCGTGACTGCTTCAGCTCCCAAAATATTAGTAGTTACTGAGCCAGATTCGAAATTAGCAGTCTTGAGCTTGTCAATCATAGCGGATTTAATAACTGCATTGTCAATTAAGGTTTCTCCAGTGATGTGGGTAGCCTTACCAATAATGCGGTTGTTCCCGTTAGCGCCTACGTTGATACCTGCGATGATATCCCCTGCGCTATTCAAGGCCTTGATAGCAAAGCTATCTTGTAGCAATGACATAGTCACACGGTTATACTCATTGTTGTAGTCCGTACTGTCTACGAATTCCTCAGGAATTATGCGCTTATCGATAATCATTGGCTTATGGATAACGATATTACCAGGAGCTGTCAGAGTAAATCTAAGCGAGTATTCGTTTAATTCCCCAGTATAAGGGATATCTAAATATCCTGTGAATACCTGGTTACCTGTTTTGGTAAGTGTAATTTGAGAGTTATAGTACATCCCAAGATTTGGAGTGTTGTCTAGCAACTGAATTAAAACTCTGCCGTCTCGTGGTACCTTATCCACTGAAATCTCAATGCGATAACCAAGGCTTTCTCCTTGTTTAACAAATCTCTTTGTAAGAGGGAAACGAACCCCTAGCCAACCAGTCATGGACTCAGTGTAGTTAATTCTAATCCCGTCATGATCACCCCAGCCGACACGTCCTAAATGGTCATTGGTTGCGACTGATGAGATATATTTAGGAATTTTAGTAGGCGCATAGAATAGATTAGTAAGGTTACTAAACTTCTTACCTACTTCGACCTCGAATAATTCTGATGTCAAGGCCATTCTTGCTATATTTGTGCTAACATTCGAGTCGTTTGTACCCAAAATACGCTCGTATAATTGGCTTGTTTCCTTGACTCGCTGGAAGTCTACCTCATTGACTTTACCATCTATCTGACTAGCTAAGTTTGTGAACCGTCCGTCAATCCCTTGCTTGTATTCTGCTAGCTTGGCTTCGTTCTCTCTTGTGAGTGTTTCAAAACGTTGATTTGTACCCTCGACATTTTCAAGATAGGTACTTTTAGCGACAAAATCTCGTGATAAGGTTTCACGAATAACGCTCGTTTGCTTGGCCGTTTCTTCTTTGGCATATCGCTTCAATTCTTCTTGACGTTGGCCGTCCTTGTCAATGAATGATGTTATTTCTCCGATTTTTGTTTTAATGACATCTGTCGTTTGTGTGACTTCAAGCATTTTAGAGCCATATTCTTTTTTGAAGTTAGTAATTTCGCCTTCTTGCTGGTTCACTTTATTAGCCATTGAGGCCAATGCGATTTGAGATTTCTCAGCAATATCCTTCGCTTCATCAGCAAGATTATAACCAGCATTAGCCTTTTTCAAGGCTTCTTCTGCTTTATTCTTTGCTTCTTCAAAGCCTGCTGGACTGAACTCGTGAAACCTTCGATTGATTTCTTCGGATAATGAGCGTTTGTTTTCTTCGGACTTCGCTTTGATTAACTCAATGCCATCTTCGACTTCTTTCTTCAATTGATTTGATTGGTGTTCAAAAGCTAAATCAGCATTTCTAGCAGCTCTTTCAATTGCAATTTCTTGGGCTGAGTAGGTTGCTCCAAGGATCGCATTTGTTACATCAGAAAGGCCATTAGATACTCCTGAACCACCTATGCCAGCTTTGTCATCAAATTCTAAAGAAATGTATTCTTCCTTCAATGCATCATATTCATATGCGACTGCTTTCTTATAAGTATCTACATTGTGCTTCAAGCTTTTAATGTTTACAATGTCACCTAGATGAACTACTTGTCCATCTAGTTCGTATGCTTCAATTTTGATTGTATCAGATACTTTGTCAATTCCTGAATTTGTGAATTTAGCTTGTGCCCACTTTTTCAACTCTTCAACATTTTTAGCGTTGTTATTTTCGTACTCTTTTTCGTTAATATACGGATATGTATTGATTAGTGGACTATCAACAGTAACCTTGATTGTTGTTTCATGTTCTGAATCTTCTGGTTTGAATGTAGACCGAGCATGAATTCTGGTAATTACGTTCTGCGAGTTTTTAGAACGTTGATAAGATTTCAGATTCTTATGTGTAGTGATTACAGCACCACGATCCTCACCACGATTCTTTTTAACCGTCAATGAGAAATTGTCACGCACTAGCTCACCTTCCCAAGTCCCAACAATGCTGTGTTTCCCATCAAGCATTGCAGAGTAAATAGTCTCTGTCTCGGACATGTTGAAGGTTCTTGATTCTCGTATGTCGCTTGAAAAAGAGAAATCACCTAGATCTGTCTTGGCATTTTGAACCATTTGAGAAAGTGCTACTGCACAAGTTTGGTTTGTGACTCTCACTGGCTTCACAGATCGTTGCATAATATCGTCTGTGATATGATATGCTGTTATTTCAAGATAATCATTTTCTTCAACAGGTTTTTTTATTCGGAATAATTGTGGCCCAAGAACTGGTGTAGGCGCTTTTATCAGCATATCTTCTTTAATAAGCTGATAAATGCCTGTATCTGAAATAGGATACTTCACAGTTAGAATGAAGTCGCCATTTGTAACTTCTTTGACAACCGCTGATGTCGCTTCATGAAGTGGCTCACCGTTCCATCGAACAGTTCTAACATCTTTATCAAGTAAATAAAGCAATTAAGCCCACCCCCAAACCGTCTCAATTTCAAGCGATTGAATTCCTGGACCTAAAACGACACCAACGTTTTTAACTTTTGCTGGATTTACTGTGATAAAATCACCTGACCATTTAACTAGCTTCCCTGTTGTAGTTTTAAAACTAGGATTATCAGGATTATTTATCATCACAAGCGATTCTGAGAGTTTTTCAAGACGAATAACCTGACCAGCAATTGTAAAAGAAGTCTCACTGGCATTTTGGCCAACGATTGTGATTTTAGGAAAGGCAAGAGCAGAGCCTTGAGTTGTCAAAACTCCGTTTTTTGCCAATCTTTGCGTATCAGTGGTTTTGAAGTATTTGGTTGGATGGCAAGTAAAAGTTACTTTAGTCATATGAAGACCAGGTTTTACTTCTTCAAGATCAGTCGCATTGGCCTTATAACACCAGAGGCGAGTTGTTTTAACTCGCTCATTCTCTAACCAAAATTTTTCTCTGATAAACAGGCTCATGAATTGATTCATCTGTTCTTCAGTCGGTTTGACTAGATAAATAGTATAAGATTTCTGGACTAATTGACGATGTTTATTAGTTTGAACAATCGCTCCACTGATACCACCATGCTCTAAAAGTTCTGTCTTGCTTTCTCCTAAAGCAATGGAAGGAGGATCATGGACAATGACTTTGAAAGGAAAAGACGATGTTCTTACACCGTCAATTACAAGTTCATTATACTTTATCATGCAATACCTCCTCTCAATTGTGTCTTACGTTGCAATTCATCAGCAATTCGCTGTGCTACTTGGTCAGCAATTCTACTGATATCTGCTTCTTCTCTTACGATGTTTCCAGTAATTGTAATGTTGATGCTTGTTGGATTATCTCCCATAGTCTGAGCGATACCACGACCAATCGCTCCAAGTGTTCTTTCATTAAGTGGCAATACCGCTTCATTCCCAGCTTCACCACCAACCATCATATTATTACCATTCATGCCAAATATAGTCGGTTTCGTCATGATACCACCTTTGGCATACCACTCAATACCAATTCTAGGTATTTGACCTTTTAACCAATCAAGAGGATTGGCTGATCCTGAAACGCTAAAATGTGGTAAAGGAATATGTGGCCAACTAATCTTGAAATTAAACAAATTTTTGATGGCGCTGATAGCTGAGCTTACAAGGTCTTTTGCTCCATTTATAGCATTCCCAATTGAATCCTTGATTCCTGTCCAAACATTTGAAACAGTATTTGAAATACCATTTAATATGTTTGAAATTGTACTTGAAATTCCATTCCATACATTTGAAATTGTACTTGAGATAGCATTAATAGTATTTGAAATGAATGATTGAATGGCTGTGAATATTGTTTGAACAACATTTTGAATAGCCTGCCATACCGTTGAGAATACACCCTTTATAGTTTCCCAAGCACCTGACCAATCACCAGTGATGATCTGCATAACTGCTTGAATAATACCGAGGACAACATTTATTGCAGTCTCAACAACTGTTTTGATAATTTCCCAAGCAGTAGTGATGACTAGTTGGATATTTGCCCAAGTGGCTTGGATTTGAGGTCCTAGATAAGCCATAACTGTGTCAATAACTGTTTGGATAGTGTTCCAAACAGTTTCTGTGCTAGATCGAATAAGCTCTTGGCTTTCGTTCCACCATGTCACAACTGTTCCAAATATACTAGTTATGAAATTAGATACTTCACTGATAACAGTATTGATTACGTTTAATATTGCATTCCAGACAGTAGTTACTACTTCACGGAATCCCTCATTCGTTTCCCAGAGATATTTAATTCCAATAATGAGTCCTGTGATTGCTGCTGCTATCAATGCAGCGGTTCCAATTATTGGTAATGCTGCTGTAACCATTGCCCCTATTGATGTCCCTAAAGCAACTGCTGCTGCTTGTAATGTTAAGAATATAGGTGCTAGTATCCCAGCAATAGTGACGATACCTCCAATAACAACGATGAATTCTTTAACAGGACCAGGAAGCGAATTAAACCATTCAGCCATTGATTTTACAATATTGCCCAATGTTTCAAAGACAGGGGCTAAAACTTCAGCTATTGCTGCGCCTAGCTCTGACATTGCTAAAGTGACTGAGTTTTGAGCTGTCTTGAATTTATCAATTGGATCAAGAGTAGCTTCAAATGTGTTTGAGACAGTTCCTACTGAATTTTCAGCCGCTTCGGAGAATGTTTGGAAATCAAATGCACCACGCTTGATAGCATCAATCATTTGTGGCGCTTTTTTAGCTCCAAATATTTCCATAGCTAGTCCCATTGCTTCGGTTTCGCTAGTAGTATTCTTTATCTTATCAATTGTTTCGATAAGACCTTCTTTCAAAGTTTTACCTTCTTTAG
>ERZ772906.2083-NODE-2083-length-10547-cov-40.560999_pt1 | contig 10547 bp, 8 predicted proteins | sample MGYA00511338_ERZ772906 | MGnify/ENA primary metagenome ERZ772906 (study PRJEB29015, sample SAMEA2738076) | human oral metagenome | biome: human oral; feature: human-associated habitat; material: saliva | place: China | collected 2212 ... | reverse complement strand
CTCTGATAACCAATCCTTATCTGACGCGGATTCTCAGCAAATCCAACTACGGTTACTTCAATACCGCCAATACCTGGGCCAGCTTTGTCATTCCACTAGCAGCCTTTGGAATATACAACTACGGGATTCGTGCTATCAGTAAGGTTAAGGACGACAAGAATAAAATCAACTATGTCTTTTCTAAGTTGTTTTATATTTCGGTTTTCACTTCTCTACTGACGACTGGTATCTACTTCCTCTTTATCTTCTTTGATACCAGCATTGTGAACCTGAAAGTCCTTTACTATATCCTAGGAGCTCAGGCACTCTTCCAATTCCTCAATATCGAATGGATGAATGAGGCTTATGAAAACTATGCCTTCATCCTCTACAAGACATTGATTATTCGAATTGCCATGCTGGTTGCTATCTTTACCTTTGTTAAAACTGCAGATGATATCGTTCCTTATGCCATCGTCATGAGTGCAACCACCATCCTCAACTACCTGCTCAGTTTTCTTTGGATCAAGAGAGAAGTTTCCTTTGTCCAAATTGGTCTTGTGGAATTAATCAAAGCATCTAAACCGCTCTTGACTATGCTTCTCTTAGCGAACGCCAACATGCTCTATACCTTGCTTGATAGAATGTTTATCACCAAGGGACCCGATGAAAACTACATTTCTTATTACACTATTGCTTCTAGCATTGTCATGCTTATAGCCAGTGTCTTGAGTGGAGCTCTCAATGTGAGCATCCCACGTCTCGGCTACTATCTCGGTAAGAAAGACTACACCTCTTATAAAAGTCTTCTGAATCAAGGGGCTGCCCTCTTTTACTTCCTCATCGTTCCAACCAGTATTGGGATTATGGTATTAGGGAACTACGCTGCAGTTATCTACTCTTCTGAAAAATACCTCGAAGCGGGTATTGTGACTAGTGTCTTCGCCTTTCGTACCATCATCTGGGCCATCGAGTTGATCCTTGGTAAACAAATTATCTTTATCAATGACCACGAAAATCGCTTGACTGCCTTTTACTTCCTTGGTGGCGGAGCCAATATCCTCTTCAACTGCCTCTTGTATTTCAATAATATTTTCGCACCAGAGTACTATATCGCTACGACCATTCTTGCGGAGACTATCATCGTTCTCTTGGAAATTCGCTTTATCCAGAAACACCAACTGATTGATTTGAAAGAAATCTTTGCTACTCTAACACGCTATACTATCGTATCCCTTGGATTCATCCCAATTTACTTTGTGTTTAAATTCCTTTTCCAAGTCAACTCTTATACAGTCAACTTCAACATGATCCTCATGGTTCTCTCGACTGTTGCGGCTTGTGGTATCTATTATCTCTTGACACTCTTTATCGCCAAAGATAAAACACTCCACTATGCTCTAGACTTAGTACTTGCTAAGCTTAAAAGAAATTAAAAGAACACCCTACTGATAGATAATGTCTATCAGCAGGGTGTTTTCTTCTTTATTCTTTCTTGTCAGAAGCATTGGCTTCTGGATTTGAATCTTGTTTTTCTTGCTCAACAAGATTAGAGTTTGCTTCTTGGTTCTGTTCTTGCTTGTCTACTTCCCTATTGTCAATAGCATCAGCTGTCTTCCAAATTCCTTCTTCGTTTACCTTGTAGCCATCAGGTGTGGTGGCATTTTTCAGTAAAGCTCCGTCTGTTTGGAAATAGTACCAGTTACCATCAAGTTGTTTCCAACCTGTTTGCATAGCTCCGTTCGGACCAAAATAGTAGGTCTGAGCATTCACCGTATGAAGACCGACCAACATAGTTCCACTTTCTTTTTCATATAAACCACTTCTTTCTTTGATAGCGGAAGCTAGGATGGAAGATTCATCCTGGTAGTAACTTTTCTAGCTTCTTTCCGTCAATATAAGACAAAAAGAGGGAAGGAGAAGCCTGATTGTCACACTAGAATAGGGACTAGAGTTAACAAGGAAGAACTTCACCATCCCCTCTTTTCTTGTATTTCCAAGTTTACTTTTTCAAAAGTACTTTAGCCAAATTAGCATCTCTTTGTTTGTAAATCGGATTTTCTTTCCAGTTGTAATGAGTATTAGGAATTTCAAAATCCTCCCCATACAAGTGACTAATGTATTCTCTTGTATTTTCTGGAACTTTTACTAGAATCTCTTTAAAACTGCATTCACTTAGTGCTGTAAAAGGCAATTCATAGTGGTAGACTTCATATCTTGTAGGATTTCCCAAGGCATTTGTCATATAGAAAATAGTATCTGAGGAGATGGCATTCTCCTTTTTATCATAGACAATAAAATCCACATTGAGGCCCTTGTAACTATAGGATAGTTCTACAAGTTTATCATTGTAATAGAACTCTTTGCTTCTGACAAAGCCTTTCTCCAAAAGAACTTTCTCATCCTTTAAAAAGGCTTCATAGTCTGGGATAATAATTCCAAAGTCCATATCTAAATCATGCGGAATCAAATCATTTTCTCTGTAGAAACCAAGTAAAGTCCCAAAGTCTAACCAGATATCATAGGATTTCAGATTCGATTGATAGATTACCTTTAGAATATCTTCAAAGTTTTCTTTGAGCAAATTGCTTCTCTTTGAGTCCAAGTCGATATTGGCTTTTTTATTTAAACTTTTGATAATAGGTAGGTTTTTAACCAGGTCTTTCTTATCTCCTAAGAGACTGGCTAAACTTCTTTTTAACCATTGTAACACGTCCTATCCCTCCTTTATGTACGCCAGGAAGTCATCATGCTTCACTCGTTTTTCTAGGGGAGGAATTTCCATAAAGTCATCTCCGTAGATGGCAGAAAGGATTTGCTGATAGGCCGCAGGAATTTTGTAAACTCTATCTTCAAATGGACTGTCAATCGTTGTATCCAAGAAGGACTTGTCAAACTTGGTAGAAACTCTTTTGTTCTCCATGAGGTAGTCAATGAAGTCTCCATCTTTTTCTTGCATAGATAGGTTGTTCATCTTTTGATTCCATGTTTTGACACGAGTCAGACGAAATACAAGGACAAGTAGATATCGGACGATATTCTTGAGTTTTGCATTCTTATTATGGATGCCATAAAGAGTATAGACTGATAAACGACGGTAAGTATCGAGTTTTACCATGTCTTTGTTAACATCAGCATAATAGTCAAATGGGAAAACATCCACACAAATTCCTAAATCAATATCATTTTCGATATAGTTGTTATCATAGACTGTTCGCGCGTCATAAACTCGGTAAAATGGGTAAGGGTATCGAGCGTCATTTTCCCAAGAAACCACTTTGTAGACTGGGTCATTGTCTTGCAAAATTGCTTGATACAATTTATCGTATTCATCGCGTTTCAAGGAGATATCAATATCGTCATCCCAAGGAATGTAGCCCTTGTGTCTTACTGCTCCCAGCAAGGTTCCATAAGCCAGTGAATAGTTGATGTTCTCTTTTTGACAGAGATTGTGGATATAATCCATGACACCTAGTTCAACTTCTTTGATCTCTGCTTCGTCTAGCTTTCTGTAGCCATCTCTTTTTTTATAGAGAACAGAGAAATAGTAACCTGAAATCACAAACAAGATACAACCCTGTAGTGAAATTCCATAGAAGGTTGAACTCAAGAACAAGTTAGAAATGAGAACAACAACAGTCATCAACAGAATGGTGATCAATTCATGATTGTGGCGACCCTCTTGAAGGTCTTTCTTATATTTCTTGAGACTTGAAATGATGAAGGAAAGCATAAAGATAGCCAGCGGGATAAAACCTGTCAGACCATCATAGAATAACAACTCAAGGTAGCCGTTGTGAGTAAGATAATGTTGTTTGATGATATAGGCTGAAGCATCATATTCTTTACCTAACTCATACCAATTTCCACCTGAATATCCAAATAAGGGACGTTTAGGGATAAAGGAAGCTGTTGACTGCCAAATAGCAAAACGGTTATTAGAGATATTTTCTTCGCTGGTGTCTGTTCTCTCAAGGGAAAGATTGTTGTCCCCATTTTGTCCATTTTCTTGGTTCTTTTGGATTTGAGCTGAGTGAGCTTTCAAGTAAATATCGCTACTATATTTGATACCATTATAGCCGACAAATACCAATCCTACTGTCACTAGAACAGTAAGAAGTGACTTAGTTTTTTTAGTCCAGTTAGCCGTCATTAAAGCATATAAGAAAGCAACGACTACCAAACAGATATAGGTTGTCCTTGAACCTGACAGTACAATATAAGCAAAATTTAGCAGAATTGATGAGATAGCCAGAGTTTTAAGGACGGTATTGTAGAGTGACAAGCGCATCCACAAATAAATAATCACCATCAAAGAAATAATAGAGAGATAGTTTGGACTGGCTAGGATCCCAAATAGACGAGATTCTACAAATCCTTGGCGGATCAATAAGCCCTTGTAATCAAATACGCGGTAACCTTGCAACATGAAGAATTGCCAAATTGAGACAAGAACACCTAGGGTATTTGCGACAGTGATGACTGAAAAGAAGACATCAAAGAGGGCACGCGCTTTTTTCACTGTGAAAGACTGAAAGACAGGGTAGAGTGCAAAGAAATAGATGAAAAAGACAACTAAGTTCTTTATGTTTGTTGAAAATCCATACTTTACAACTAAGACCGCGGTCAGGATATTCATTATAAAAAAGAGAATCAAATACTCAATTTTTCTGACAGTCAGATAGGCTTTTTTGATAAAGAAATTATAAAGTCCCAACAAAACGCCCATGAGGGTCATGCCAAGAGTGACAAATTTATTGGCCGAAATCGGCTGAAGTGGGACAATCAAGCCTGCCATACAGTAAAAAGATATAACTGATAAAAACAGCAGATTGATTTTAAAATAGTTTTTTTCAATAAATGAAATCATTGTTTCTCCTAACGCTTAGTTTGTGCAAGCAAGATTTTCGTATACAATTTTCGACTCAGGCACAAAGCTAAAAAGCTCACTTTTCTTGCTCTTGTAAAACGACTATCTAAAAGAATGTTCTTTGTGTTTTTCTTTAGATAGGCAATCAAACGGTCTTCTAAGACTCTATCCTTGAAATCTGCATCAACCAAGAGCCTATCCAATACATAGAAGTAAGCCCAGTTTAAACGCATGGTTGCAACAGCTGCCAGTTCAGGATAATTCTCTCTGATAATATCGGCGTTTTGCTCATAAGCCTCAATAACGTTTAAGAATTTCAAGGAGAATTTTTGAGTCGTGATACTATTTTCACGGTGAACATAGTAGTATTTCTTCTCATTTGTTGCGACAACCTTGCGACAGTGATGAATCAAGGCAATCATGATGAAGGCATCTTCTGCTATTTTGCCAATTTCAAATCGTAGGTGTTCAAAGAGTTCTTTTTTATAAAGTTTGTTGACAGCTGTGACCGAGAGGATTTTAGCTTCCATAACCATTTTAATGGCTTCTTGGGGAGTTAATTCCCAAGTCTGAATCGCTGCAACTTGCTTTTCTGAAATTTGGTGGTAGACATCATAATGTCCACACATAGAAAGATCAGCATTGGTTTCAAGCATTTGACGGTAAAGGGTCTCATACATATCTTCGTCAATGTAGTCATCACTATCGATAAAACCAATCAAATCAGAACTTGCCTCTTCAATCCCTCTATTTCGAGCGTCAGACAAGCCACCGTTTTCCTTGTGAATGACACGAATCCGTTGATCTCTTTGAGCTAATTGGTCACACAGTTCTCCACTAGTATCCGTTGAGCCGTCATTGACAAGAAGAATTTCCAAGTTGGTATAGGTCTGTTTTAAAATGGATTCGACACACTTCTCCAGATAGGCTTCTACATTGTAGACTGGAACGATAACGCTTATTTTTTCTCCCATCATGCTCCGTATTCTCCCTTGTACTCTGTGTAACTCTTGTCCATGTCTGCTATAATGGCATCATGATGTGGTACTTGCTTGTCTGCTGGTGGTGGCGTCATATAATCCCCAAAAGCAGTGCTGAGATAGGCATCATAGCCGACTGGGATGGGCATCTCAGTACCTTCAAATGGCAAGAAGAGATTATCTTCAAAAGATGCGATTGGATACTTGTTTCTCATGTAGCCAGGTCCTGAGCATAATTCCGTGATTCCACCACTCTCTGATAAAGTGTACTTGGTCATTTCTTTTTCAGCTTTTTTCCAAATGCGATAACGTAAAGATTTTGGAGTCAGGCCGAGTAAGATGCGACTTCCCCATTTCATGATGGCACCATGCTTTTCTGGGATAGTTTGGGCGCAAAAGAGTGAATAAATCAAGGCCCAACGAACCTGTTTCTTACGCTCAGCTGGATTTTTAGGATAATAATCCAAAGGCAACACATCCAAGGCCAAACCGTGTGGCAAATCCAAATCCTTCTGATAAGGCTTGATACAAGTGGTTTCCTTGTCACGAATGGTAATAAAAAGGTTACGGTCTACAAAATCTTTGTTACTCTTTGACAAGAAATAACGCTCATCTGCATAACGAGGCCATAGTTCTGCCAATTTTTCATAGTCCTCGCGAGGCATGAAAAAGTCTAGGTCATCATCCCAAGGAATGAAGCCCTTGTTGCGAAGGGCACCAATAGCCCCTCCACCACAGAGATAGCACAACAAGTCATGTTCTTTACAAAATGCGACGAAATATTCAGCCATTTCCAGACTACGAGCCTGAATCGCTTTCAAATCACTCATGTCTCTCCTCTTCTTTTCAAAAACGAGTTATATCGTTTTATTATACCATAAAAAAGCCTTAAAAAACCATCAGAGAGTAAGAAAAATCAAAGCCTAAACCACTTTTTCACTAGTGATTCAAACTTTGACTTTTTTATAGTATTCTATCTCATTCCCATTTGGGCAAGTTTTGTCTTGTATTTATTTTGGTCGACAAGGAGAGCCTGCCCTCCATAAACATCGTAGTCATCTACCCAGTCACCAAGTTCGGGAACAGTTAATCTTTCGATACCATTCTGAGCGCCTTCTATGACAGATAAACCATTGGTCAACAAGAAGCTATACGGTAAATTGGTCGAAGTCATCGCAAAGACTTTTCCAAGTGCCTCAGATCCTGTAAAGAGTTTGGTTGGATCTTTGATCTGCTCAAGAACGGCTGACATCACTTGTTGCTGACGTTTTGTGCGTCCGTAGTCCCCTTCATCATCATCACGGAAGCGAGCATAGTTCAGCAAGGTAGAACCATTCATCTGCTGTTTTCCAACTTTGATGGTTTGGGTTGGAGACTCTGTTTCTGTTGCATGAAGATCATCTCCGACTGTGGCTTCTGTCAGAGGTTGACCATTCAGAGTTGAAAATTGAGCATCGATAGTCACTCCTTCAGGGAAAAGGGTGTCAATAGCTGTTGCAAATGCCTGAAAGTCAACTAGGGCATAGTACTTGATATCTAAGTCAAAGTTATCTTTTAGAACCTTGCGGACCATTTCCGCTCCTTTTTGACCTTCTTGTTCCCCAAGTTCGTAGGCAACATTTAGTTTGTTATCCGTTTGTTTCTGGCCATTTACAATCTTACTGTACCCGTCGATATAAACCAAGTTGTCACGCATAAAGCTGACTAGTTTGATCTTCTTATCCGATCCACTGACATTCAGTACCATGATTGTGTCGGTACGGGTTTCTGCACTATTTTGACCGATACGGCCATCTGTCCCCATGACTAGGATATTCACACCGTCTTTGGTATCCTGACCGTTAAAGACCTCTACTTGAGCTGCCTTGGCGTCAGCTGGCTTATTTGTTGGATTGGCTGCTGACTGGAACCCTCGAAGAAACATAAAAATCATACCTACAACTACACATGTAATCAACAGCAAGAACCAAGTCAGTATTCGTTTGAAGCGAATTCTTCTCTTTTTCTTTTTGACTTTAGGTTGAGGAGCTACCTTTTCACGTTTCTTAGACCGGCTTCTACTGCCATAAGTCGGAAGATCAATATCGCTACTCCAAGTCTCTTCTTTTTCTTCTTGGTAGGAATGGTGAACTTCTTGCTTGGGTCCTGTCATCTTTTGCTGCAGGTAATCAAACTCCTTTCGCTCCCGATCATTGAGGTAGTGAAAATTCTTAAAGAGATAGTCATAACGTAACTGCTCATGATGACTTAACGGGCTTTCTTTGCTCATAGGCTCTCCTTTCCTAAATCCCTAATAGTGAAAATAGGGTAGGTTCCCAGTATCTTGTACTGGATACCAATTGTTTCTAGTTCTTGTCTGGCAAAATGAACCAGCTCTTTGGCACTATAATCCACATCTATGATGAAAAAGTATTCACCTAGTGCCGTTTTGAGAGGACGACTTTCTATCTTGGTTAAATCAATCCCTCGCCAAGCGAAGGTTGACAGAGCCTTGTAAAGGGCACCAGGAAGGTTATCCGGTAAGGTTAAGGCCAAACTCATTTTTTCAGTTTGTGATTGCATATGGATAGTGGGAATCTCAGACCCTAATACCCAAAAACGAGTGAAGTTGGCTTCCATTTCTTGGATATCTTCTGCTATCAATTCCAAGCCATATTCTTCGGCAGAACTTCTTGGTGCAATGGCTGCATAAGGCTGGTCTGGATGTTCCGAGATAAAGCGGGCTGCATAGGCTGTGCTTGCCGTCACTTCCAGCTTGGCTTCTGGATAGTGCTCATTGATAAACTTTTTCCCTTGGGCCAAAGCCTGAGGATGAGAAAAAATCTTTTCAATCTTAGTATGACCAGGAACTGCCATCAGCTGCTGATGAATGGGTTGTACTATTTCTGAAACAGCCTGAATGTCCGCCTGATGAAAAAGATAGTCCAAGCTTTCATGCACACTGCCTTCGATAGAGTTTTCAACTGGCACCACAGAATAGTCCACCAAGCCCTGTTCATAGGCCTTGATAACATCTGTGATATTGGCAAAAGCCTGCAATTCCTCATTAGGAAAAGCAGTCTGCACAACGTGGTGTGAAAATGATCCCTTGGGACCTAGATAGGCAATTTTCATCTCAGTTCCTCTATAATTTCCTCTGGGCTTAACTTGGTCACATCCAGAACTTGACTGGCTACTTCCTCATACCAAGCTTGTCTTTCATGGAAAATAGCTGCTAGTTCTTCCTTACTTTTGTTAAGAAAGAGCGGGCGCTGATTGTCCTTATCAGCTGCGATACGTTGGTAGAGGGTTTCAAAATCTGCTTTTAGGTAGATGTTATCAGGATTGGTTTTGAGCAAGTCACGATTTCTCTGAGAAATGACAACTCCTCCGCCAGTTGACACAACTCGGTCAGTTTTTAGTAAGTCAGCTAGGACTTCTGACTCTACTTGACGAAAGGCCTCTTCTCCCTTTTCAGCGAAAAAATTCGCAATGGACATGCCCAAACGTTCCTCGATTAAGGCATCCATATCGATGTAGTCTGGGTCCAATCCTCTAGCGATTGTCGACTTGCCTGCCCCCATAAATCCGAGTAATACCTTAGCCATGAATCAAGCTCTCCAAATCATCAAAGAAGCTAGGATAACTGGTATTGATAGCTTCAGCACGGTCAAGTTCCACTTCTCCATCTGCAACCAAGAGGGCTGCAATAGCTGTCATCATTCCAATTCGATGGTCACCAAACGTATTGACTCTAGCGCCATGAAGTCTTGATTTCCCTTTGACAATCATCCCATCTGCTGTAGGAGTGATGTCCGCCCCCATGCTATTTAAGGCATCTGCCACCACCTGAATGCGGTCGGTTTCCTTAACCTTGAGTTCTTCAGCATCCTTAATGACCGTTACACCTTGCGCTTGGGTCGCTAGAAGGGCAATAATAGGCAATTCATCAATCAAACGTGGAATCAAGGATCCACCAATCTCTGTTCCTTTCAGGTCTGAAGACTCGACAGTCAGCGTTGCAGATTTAGCGATTGGGTCGATTTCAGTTATTTCTAATTTTCCACCCATGGCACGAATGACATCAATAATACCAGTACGCGTTTCATTGATCCCCACATTCTGTAGCACCACACGAGAGTTTGGCACAATCAAACCAGCGATCAACCAAAAGGCGGCACTGGAAATATCTCCTGGAACAACTACCTTTTGTCCTGTCAGTTTTTGTGGTCCTTGGACTGTGATCTTTTTGCCATCCACACTTAAATGACCACCAAATTGCTGAAGCATATCTTCGGTGTGGTTACGAGTACATTCTTTCTCGAGAATAACGGACTCCCCCTGAGCCTGCAAGGCTGCAAATATCAAGGCAGACTTGACCTGAGCAGAGGCGATTGGCAACTCATAGTGAATTGGTGTTAGGTTTTTAGTACCTTTCAAGTGCAGAGGAGGCAAGTCTCGCTCTGTTTGACCAGAAATGCTGACGCCCATTTTTTTCAGAGGAATCGTCACACGGTCCATAGGGCGTTTAGAAAGACTATCATCTCCAAACATCTCTACTTCGAAGTCGGCACCAGCAAGGACACCTGAAATCAGGCGAATCGAAGTGCCAGAATTCCCCATATCCAAGGCGTTCTGCGGAGCTTTTAAGGCATCCATGCCTACACCTTGAATGGTAATAACCCCATCTTTGTCCTCAATTTTAACACCAAGGTCACGAAAAACCTGCATGGTTGAGA
>ERZ772906.2082-NODE-2082-length-10548-cov-3.492519_pt1 | contig 10548 bp, 9 predicted proteins | sample MGYA00511338_ERZ772906 | MGnify/ENA primary metagenome ERZ772906 (study PRJEB29015, sample SAMEA2738076) | human oral metagenome | biome: human oral; feature: human-associated habitat; material: saliva | place: China | collected 2212 ... | reverse complement strand
TATCGCTGAGGGACATGACCTTATTGTTACACACGGAAATGGTCCTCAGGTTGGTGTTATTAACAATGCTATGGGAGAGTTCGCTTCCGAGCACAAAGAGGAGCCGACTCCTCTTTCTGTATGTGTAGCCATGAGCCAGGCGTACATCGGTTATGATATCCAGAATGCCTTGAGAGAGGAATTCCTGAACAGAGGAGGAAAGGTACCTCCAGTAGTAACCGTAGTAACTCAGGTTCGTGTAGATAAGGATGACCCTGCTTTCCAGAATCCAACCAAGCCAATTGGTCCGTTCTATTCGGAAGACGAGGCAAAAACCGTCGCTAGCGAACGCGGCTATACGGTAAAAGAAGACGCTGGTCGTGGTTGGCGGCGTGTCGTTCCTTCGCCAAAACCTCAGACAATTGTTGAGGCTGATGTGATTAAGGCGCTGGTTCATGCTGGCGTGACGGTTGTTTCAACTGGCGGCGGCGGCATTCCTGTTTTGCAAGATGAAACTGGTCAATTAAAAGGCGTCGCTGCGGTCATCGATAAGGACTTCGGCGCGGCAAAATTGGCAGATCTTTTGGACGCTGACACTTTGCTGATTTTGACTTCGGTTGATGCTGCTAAAATTAATTTTGGCAAACCAGATGAACAATCTCTTGGTGAAGTTTCAATAGAAGAACTTCAAAAGCACATTGACGATGGGCAATTTGCGCCAGGTTCAATGTTGCCAAAAACTCAGGCTGCCTTGTCGTTCCTGGATGGAAAGTCGGGGCGTACAGCGATTATTACTTCGCTGGATAAAACCGCTGAAGCCATTAGCGGCTCGGCAGGCACGATAGTCAAATCGTAATAAAAATCAAGAAGTTCCTGTAAATGGCGCAGGAACTTCTTGTGTTTATGTATGTTTTATTTTATAATATGAAATTATGTTGCAATATCTTCGTTCGACAAATAATGATTCAATAATTAGCCCGCAAGAAAATTTGCAGTCTGGTTCGTGGGTGCGCTGCGAAAGACCGAGCGACGAAGAGGTTTCGCAATTGTTGACGCTGGGCTTGGACGAGGATTTGATAAGTGACGCGCTCGATCCACACGAGGTGCCGCGTATTGAGTTTGATGATGAGTGGACTTATTTGATTGCGCGACTGCCAGACACTGACGACGATTTTAACGATTTTACCACGCCGATTTTATTCTGCATCAATAAAGATCATATCGTGACGTTGTCTAGAGATAGTTTGGGACGATTGTGGCAGCCATTTATTGATAAAGTGCGAATTAGGACGGATCGACAAGTTGAGCTTTTGGTGGCGATGGTTGAGGCAATTTCAATGCAATATCAGCGGCGCGTGGCAACAATTAATCGCCAAATGCGAGCGGCTACGGACAGTATTCATACACTGAGAGTTAATGACATTGCCACACTGGCGGAGTATGAGCGCAAATTGAATGATTATCTTGACGCGCTAATTCCGATGAACTGGGCAATTGAGAGACTTTTGGCGACTCAGAAGTTGCGACTGAAAGCTGATGATAAGGAAGATGTTGAGGATATTTCGATTGATTTGGAGCAGGTGATTGCGCGCTGTAAAAGTTTGTTGAGGACGATTACTAATGTGCGCGACAGCTATAGGGCAGTGATGGATACGCGTCTTAATGAGACGATCCGTCTGCTAACCGTAATCACCGTAGCTTTGACTATTCCGACGATGATCGCTGGTTTGTATGGTATGAACGTGCCGGTTCCAGGTGCTGATAATCCATTGATGTTTTGGGGAATTACCGCAGTTAGTGTCGTGCTGGCATTCGTTGTGGGCTATTATTTCCTGCGCCGCCGATAAAGTTAATTGTAATTCGACAGATTGCTAATATCGCTTGTGTATATTATAATTTTCTTATGATGGTGGGCTATTTTGAACGCAGATCGTTGACTGAAAAGTTGACGCAAGCTCAACGAATGCATAAAAACGGTTGGATTAATTTGACCGGAAGTCTTGATGCTACTCGAGTTTCAAAGGCTTTGTCGCTGTCTGCCAATATTGTTCGTGATGTGATAGGTATTCATGAATTGCCTCGAGCGGAGTTCTCTGATGGCGTTGAATATATTTTTACGCGCATACCGTTTGGTCAAACTGATTCTGGCAAAACGGCGCCGTTTTTGATTGCAATTAGCGGCGGTCATTATATTACAATATCGCCTCATGTTAAATTTTCACCTCTGGAGGTTAGCGATTATTTATTTAGCACAACCGAGCGTCCAGCGGGAGTTTTTTCTGCGAATTTGGCGTATATTATTTCTCAATATGAACAGCGAGTACATTTGTTAACGGAGCAAATTAGCGATGCTCGTCGGCGATTAAGCCGTCATGAAGTTGAGAATTCGGATTTTATTAAATTTGTCGCAATTGAAGACACTCTCAATGAATATCGAAGCAGTTTGGAAGGCATGTCTCGCGTTATTACACAACTGATGGAAAATCGCCGCCATCTATTTAAGACTAGAGATCTGGAAGCCTTGGAGGACGTCGATTTGCACATCAGGCAAGTTTTAGTGGCAATCAGTTCCAGTACGCACACAATTTCCAGTATCCAAAACGCTTATTCGACGGTTGCTAATAATACGCTGAACCAACGCATGAAGGCGTTGACCGCCATAACAATTCTTCTGGCTATTCCAAACGTTTTTTACGGAATGTATGGCATGAATATAGCGCTGCCATTTCAGGGTGAGCCTTGGGCATATCCAGTTATCACCAGTTTTACAGTGTTGTTGATTTTACTTGTTATGTTTGTTGCTAAGCGACTTCGCTTGTTCTAATATAGATATAATAAGCATTTTCAAAATGTTTTTGCTTGACGCACCAATAAACGTTTGGTAACATTGTTAGCATGTCTCGCGCCGAAGCATTAAATTGCTGATATTAAGTGATAAAGGTCGAAGCGCGTGGGGCTGCACATAATAATAAGGAGTGCAAAACACATGCCAATAGCAATCAAATTTGTGCCATCAAGGCGCAAAAAGATCGCGGTGGATGTGGTGCCTGCCGAATGGCAAACATACATAGCACAATAAAAAGAGTGCAGTCGATCCAATGATAGAATAGGGACGACTATAAACAAATCCCGCTCCAAGGCACCGGAGCGGGATTTTGGTTTGTGTGAAAATGCGTTAATCTTTTACTTCAACGCCAGCTTTTTTCAAGGCTTCCTTGACTGATGATTCGATTGAGCCAGAGCTGTCCATCTCAGTGTTTTTTCCATTTATGTAGAAAGTTGGTGTTGCGGCAACGCCGTGTTTGCGACCGAGAGCCATATCGAAGTCGATTTTATTTTTAACCTTGTTGCTGGCAATATCGGTTTTATATTGATCGATATTAAGTTTTAATTGCTCAGCATAAGATTTGAAAATGTTGTCGCGCTCTGTAGCGTTGGCGTTTTTCCAAGCGTCCTGATTTGCATATAGAAGCTCATTCATTTCCCAGAATTTACCCTGTAAACCAGCAGCTTCAGCTACGGCAGCGGCAGCGCGCGCGTTAGGGTGTGAGCTGGCAATTGGGAAATTACGGAAAATTAATCGAACGTGATCTTTATATTTTTTAGCTAGCGCTTCGGCTTTTGGTGCAGCGGTGCCACAGCCAGGGCATTGATAGTCGGCGTATTCGATAATTGTTACTTTGGCGTCTTTACTACCAATTTCGTGATCTGCAATATTGCCATTTCTTGATTCTGCGCTGATAGCTGTGTTCAGCTGATCGTTATTGATATCGCTAATGTTTAGTCGATTTTGTGTCGAAATATAAATCATTCCACCAACAATTGCCACTACAATAATTGCGAAAATTATCCAGCTTTTCTTATTCATTTTCCCTCCATTTACTCTAGTAAGTATAGCACGGAATGCGGTACAATAAAACTATGACGATTGTGCTAATTTTTGGATATTTGGTTACTTTGGCGGTTTTGCTGATAGTGCTGGGAGTCCAGCCGAAAACGTCTTCGCATAGCCAATTTGAGCTGCGGCGGAGAAGTGGACTAGGCGATGAAAAGGCTAAAATTCTTTTGCGACAAAGAGAATTTTTACGAGATATTATTTCACTGCAGCGCGCCGTGGCTTCTCTATGTTTGGTAATTTTAAGTGTTATTAGTGTTTATTTGTTCAATTGGGCGGCTGGACTGGCCTTGTCAATTATAATAGCCCTAGAAATCGGAGCTGTCGCGCGAATTGGCTTGTGGCAGAAATATTCACAGCAACTTTATGAGAAATACGAACCGCTAATTTTAACGACAATTGAGCAACATCAAGTAATTTTGTCGCTAATCCGTTCGGTGTCGCCAGTGGTTGGTGATAGTCGGGTGATTGAATCGAAAGAAGAATTACTGGAAATGGTGGCTCAATCCAGCGGAGCAATTTCACCTTCTGAGAAAAAGCTTATTACTAACGGACTGAAGTTCAACGATATGAAAGTCGAGGAAATTATGACGCCGCGAAGCATGATTGAATCGGTACCTATGAATGAACTCCTCGGGCCACTAGTACTTGATGATCTTCATAAAAAGGGGTATAGCAGATTTCCTGTCATTGACGACGACATTGACCATGTTGTTGGCATGTTGAGGATTCAAGATTTGTTGACGATTGATCGCAAGGCAAAATCTCATTGTGCGGAAACAGTCATGAGTAAAGATGTCTATTATATTCGCGAAAATCAAACTCTACAGCACGCCTTGGCTGCATTTTTGAAAACGCAACATCACTTGTTTATTGTTGTAAATGAGTTTCGAGAAACAGTTGGTCTATTGAGCTTAGAAGACGTAATTGAAGCGCTATTAGGTCAGAAAATTATTGACGAATATGATGTTTATGGAGATATTCGTAAGGCTGCCACGGCTAATCCGCAGAAAAATAATTTGCCCACAAAAACTCGACGAGATGTTTAATTCTGGGAATTTGCCTAGATTATGCTATAATAACAGATATGAAAAATAGAATTTTGGCGGCAGAAACTTCTAAAAAAGTTGGTGAGAATATTACAGTTGCGGGCTGGGTTCATTCCAGGCGTGATCATGGCGGATTGATTTTTATTGATTTGCGCGACCATACTGGTTTGGTTCAGTTGGTTATTAACCCTGATAAAAAAGATGCTTTTTCTTTGGCGGAAAGCTTACGGGATGAGTTTGTAGTTCGTGCTTGTGGCGTGGTTGCGGAGCGTGGCGAAGGTCTGAAAAATCCGAATATTGCCAGTGGTGATGTGGAAATTGTTGTGGACAATTTGGAGATTTTGAACCGAGCCGAAACTTTGCCAATTCAGCCATTTGCTGAGGACAATCAAGCTGGCGAAGAACTAAGATTCAAGTATCGTTATCTTGATTTGCGTCGTCCAAAAATGCAAAACATGCTTAAAAAGCGCGCCGAAATGTATCGTCGAATCCATGAATATATGGACAATCGAGATTTTATTGAAATTCAAACTCCAATTTTAGCGAATTCAAGTCCTGAGGGTGCGCGTGATTTTCTGATTCCGAGTCGTTTGCAGGAAGGGAAGTTTTACGCCTTGCCACAAGCCCCACAGCAGTTTAAGCAGCTGCTGATGGTTGGTGGCGTGCCGCGTTATTATCAGTTGGCGGCTTGTTTCCGTGATGAAGATCCGCGAGCAGATCGCTTGTATGGTGAGTTTTATCAGCTTGATTTAGAGATGAGTTTTGCTGAAAATGGTGAAGAAGTTCGTGCTGAAGTTGAGCCTTTAATGAAGCAACTGGCAACTGATTTTGCTGGTAAAAAATTGTTGGATTTGAGCGATTTGGCGGTTGGTGATGGCAGTCCAATTCCGCGAATTTCGTATCGCGACGCCATGGAAAATTACGGTTCTGATAAGCCGGATTTACGATTTGGCATGGAATTGATAGAACTGACGGACGTGTTCTCAGAGACTGAGTTTGGCGTATTTAAAAATGCTGAATGCGTTAAGGCTATTTGCGTAAAAAATGGCGCAAGTTTGAGCCGCAAGCAAATTGACAATTTCACTAATATCGCTAAAAGCGAAGGCGCTGGCGGTTTGGCGTATATCACATATCAAGACGGCGAGGCGAAATCTCCAATTGCGAAATTCTTGAGTGAGAAGGAATTAGCTGATATTCAGCAGAAAACTGGTGCAGTTGATGGCGATGCAGTATTCTTTGGCGCCGATTCTCGCTCGGTTGTTAACGCGGTGTTGGGGCGCTTGCGTAATGAATTCGCCTCGCACTTTAACCTTAAGGACCCATCGGTCGTGGCGTTTGCTTGGATTATTGATTTTCCGTTTTATGAGTGGGATGACCGTAGTAAGAAGCTTGACTTTGGCCATAATCCGTTCAGTATGCCAAAGGGTGGCTTGCAAGCTCTGGAGTCTGCTGAAACTGACGCCGAAAAATTATCCATTGTTGCTGATCAATTTGACATGGTGATGAACGGCTATGAAATTTGTTCTGGTGGTGTTCGTAATCATAACCCAGCGGTGCTTTATAAAGTGTTTGGGTTACTGGGCTTTAGTGAAGCTTACGTTGAAGAGAAGTTTGGTGCTATGTTAGGCGCTTTCAAATACGGCGCTCCGCCTCACGCAGGCTGTGCTTTTGGTGTTGATCGTATTTTGATGGAATTGACTGACGAGCAAAACGTTCGCGAAACTCTGGCGTTTCCAAAGAACGGCTCTGGTGTTGATGTAATGATGAATTCACCTTCAATTGTCGATCCTGCTCAGTTGCGCGAATTGGGTTTGTAAGATTTACATTGAGTTCACGGGAGATGCTCGTAGAATGATGGATAATATTATTCTTCACATTCCTCATGCCTCGCCGTATCTACCGACCGATTTTTGGCGTGATATTACGGTAGATAAAGAAATTATCGAGAGAGAATTGCGTTTCATTGCTGATTATAAAGTTGATGAGCTTGTTAAAAATATAGATAGCCATAAAATTATAGCTAAATATTCGCGGCTATATTGTGACGTCGAGAGGTTCCGTGATGACGAAGCTGAGCCAATGGCTAAGCTGGGTATGGGGGCGACTTATACACATTTATCGGACGGTACGCAATATCGCAAAATAGGACTATCTCGCCGAGAGGAAATTTTGGGCAAATCATACGACTTACATCACAAACAACTAAACGCATTGAGTAGAAAAATTGTTGATCAATATGGTTTGTGTGTGATTATTGATATTCATAGTTATAGCGATGAATTGGTGCAAAGATTGTTTGGCTGGGCGGAAAATTTACCGGATATTTGCCTCGGCTATGATGAAAAATGGTTCAGTAAAGACAATGCATCAAAATTAAAAACATATATTGAAAAAATGGGATATAGTTGTGAATTAAATTATCCGTACTCTGGGGCGCTGGTTCCGATGGAATTTTATTACGATGAAAATCCGAAGATACAGTCGGTGATGTTGGAAATTAATAGGCGCGTCTATTTGAATGGTGATGTGGTAAGCGAAAATGCTGTGTGTAATATAGATAAAATAATAAATTTTATCGCAGAAAATCTAGATCCTAATCCCCAGCCATGCCGCCAAAATGTCGCCCGCGAAGTAGGCTAATCCTGCCGCAATCGCCCCAAGGAGTAACGTGATGCCTGCAGACTGCCAAGGTGATTGTTTGCTGACCTTACCTTTGATGAAGCCAATTGCTAAGAACGTTGCCGCAGTTAGCGCCGAGCTAACATAGAATAATACCGCGTTTGGCGCCTTTAAGTTTGCAATTACGTCAATCAAATATGGCAATACTGGTACGCTACCGACCACCACGAAAGCTAAGAATGTTACTGCGCCTATGATCTTTGGGGATGAGCGTTTTTGGCTATCGCGAACGGACTCTTCGTGTTCGGCGCTGGCTGCCAAATATGCGCTAGAGCCCATTGAGAATCCGTCGGCTATTAAATTAGCAATTCCTAATATAAGAATTACTGAACTGGATATTCCAGCTCCAGCTGAAGCCGCCACGACTGCAAATGTTGTTACTGTGCCGTCAACCGCGCCATAAACAAATTCTGGTATGTATCGTTTGAAAAAATCTTGCATAACCTTATCAGTTTATCATATTACGCAGACAGGCATTAGCGACGATGGCAAGAGGCTGTAAGTCGCACGCTTTTAAAATCATTGTACATTTTTATAAAAAACTATTGACATGGCGTATGCGCTTATGTTAATTTAAAAGCAATCATTACTATGTAGTGAAAACAAACAGTAAATTGGGTGAGGGACCAATGTCATGTAATATGCCAGAATAGGTATAAACTATTCGTATATAACAAAAACAAATTGGGAGGAAAAAATGTTATATAAAAACAAAATAAAAGTACAAAACATATTAAAGAGCGCAGTAGCTTTAATGCTTATGCTCACACTGTCTTTATCTACAGCTCTGTCACCACTGGCTAAAGCAGAAGAAGCAAAGTATACGTGGAAGACTTTAACGTCAGTGCCAGCCTCTAATAGACCAGTAGGTGTTTATTTTAGTCCAGACGGCTCAAAGCTTTTTATCCCAGAGTTAGATAGTCTTCATAATACAAGCAGCTTATGGATGTCCGCAGACGATGGGGCTACTTGGAGAAAAATATTTTCGAAGCAGACAGCAATAGAGAACGTGTCAATTAGCGCGAACGGGTCTAAGATAGTATTGAAATATGGATATTCCTTCAGTATATCAGCAGACGGCGGTCAGAGTTGGGTGGAGAGGGGGCTGTCTCCAGCATTTTCAGGTGCACTTATTAGTCCAGACGGTTCCTTTTTAGTGGGATGTTCTGGGCATACTGCTTCTGGTTATATAATTTACATCTCTACTGATGATGGTCAGACCTGGACTCAGAAAGGCGTTAATCAGACGCAGTGTCCTACTTATGTGACTAATAACGGGACAATAATAACCACAGACGGTTTCCAAAGAATAGCGAAATCAACTGATTATGGTCAGACTTGGACAGAAACTCCCGGTGTTTTAAGTGATGGCCGCAAAACAGCATTCAGTAATAACGGAAATTACATATTTGATGTAGATAGGATTTCGTTGGATGGTGGCAATCACTGGACTCCTTCAAACGCTCCAATCCCAGCTGGTTACACAATCATACAGACGGGTATTAGTGATGATGGTAAGAAGCTGTTTGTTACCACTATGTCGAATTCTGGCGCTTCTCCTCACGCAACGACACTTCTTACGTCAGTAGACGGAGGCAGGACTTGGCATTCGGAGATTGGTTATAACGATTATGATATGATGGCTATGTCGAGCGATGGATCTAAGATGTTTTATATGTACGACACTGTCTACCGTGTGGGCACTCTGACGACACCTCAGCCTGTAACTCCTGGAGCGGGTGCAGGTGGAACCGCTACTCCTTCAGCATCTACTTCTGCCACTCCTGGGCAGAAACCAGTAAAAGCATCAGGGCGTTTGGCTGAAACAGGAACTTCAACTTGGATGGTTGGTGGATTAGCTGTTGTGGCTGTCGCAGCTGGTGCGTTGGTACTGAGAAAACGGCTGTAAAAAATTAGGTCATAGACGGAGCGAGCTTTTGAGATTCAATCTCATGATCAGGCTCGCTCTTTTCTATATTGGAAAGTAGATAAATTGATAATAAAATAAGTTCGCTTTTTTGATTTGGTGTAAAATAACGGATTTTTCTGTTGATTCGTCGTTGTGCGATTTCGCCGGCAATGCTAATGAATTCCCAGAACAGGGCAGAAAGTGATTTTCTGAGGATAATTGCTGATGGTACGATAATTGCCCAGAAAATAACCATTAAAATTGCGGGCAGACTGATGTTTGTGAAGGGGATTTTTCCTAGGAAAAAGAAGAAAAATAGCTGGTCAATTACAAAAGGCGCGAGTAGTATCGCTCCGAGTGTTATAACTAAGTAAATGCCCAGCTTTCTCATAGATCTAACTGTAGCAAATAAGATATTGACTTGCAATCATAAGCGTAATGTGTTTTAACTCTGATTTGCGTCGATATTTGGACTGGAAAAAATTGTCAAAAACCTGTATAATATAGCGGTTATGTCAGAGGTGATTCGTATTAAAGGTGCTCGCGAGCATAATTTAAAAAATGTTGATATTGAAATTCCACGTGATCGGTTTGTTGTAGTGACGGGGCTGTCGGGTAGTGGTAAATCTAGTCTGGTATTTGACACAATTTATGCCGAAGGTCAGCGACGTTATGTCGAGAGCCTTAGTAGTTATGCACGACAGTTTCTGGGAATTATGGATAAGCCGGATGTTGATTATATTGAAGGCTTAAGCCCGGCGATTTCTATTGATCAAAAATCTACTAGCCGAAATCCGCGTTCAACCGTGGCAACGGTGACGGAAATTTATGATTATTTGCGTCTGCTATTTGCTCGTGTTGGTGTGCCACATTGTCCAGCATTGTTATCAGATGGCACGTATTGTAATAAGACGGTTCAGCGACGCACGGTGCAGTCTATTATTGACGAAGTGATGAAATTTCCTGAAGGTGCGAAGTTGATAATTCTGGCGCCAATTGTTAATCAAAAAAAAGGCGAGTTTGCTCACATTCCTGAA
>ERZ772906.2076-NODE-2076-length-10566-cov-2.679574_pt1 | contig 10566 bp, 8 predicted proteins | sample MGYA00511338_ERZ772906 | MGnify/ENA primary metagenome ERZ772906 (study PRJEB29015, sample SAMEA2738076) | human oral metagenome | biome: human oral; feature: human-associated habitat; material: saliva | place: China | collected 2212 ... | reverse complement strand
GCTGATGCTCGCCACGGGAAACACCCCTGCCCCGGCAATAGCGATGAGCGGCTGAACGGGCGTGTGCGGCACGCTAGGCACCCTTCGTCACGGTCTCGACGAGGGTTTTCAAGATGGACGGGTTAGCCTGCCCCAACACGCGGGATGCCACGCGCCCCTTCTCGTCCAGGATCACGGTGGTGGGCACCGCCTGCGCGGGTACGTATTTGCTGAGCGAGAGAAGAACCTTGCCCGTAACGTCTTTGAAGGAAGGGTAGGTGACGTTGAAGCTGCGCTCGAAGGCTTCCGCGGTGTTCTTCTCGTCGCGCACATTCACGCCGTAAAAAGCGATTTTATCTTTGAATTCTTCGGAGAGTTTCTGCAAGTCGGGCGCTTCGGCACGGCAGGGGGCGCATCCGGCATACCAGAAGTTCAGCAGTACCGGTTTACCGCGCAGGGATTCGGCGGTTACGGTTTTTCCGTCGAAGAGTTCGCCGGTGAAGGCGACAGGGTCACCGCGTTCGGCTTCCTGGTATTCGGTGACGGAACCATCGCCCGCGATATAGCCTTTGTTATCACCCGAATTTGCCTGTTTCGCTAGGGAATCATCGCTGGATGAGCACGCCGAGAGGAGCACAGCACCTGCGGCGGTGGCGCAAATACCCACACCCGTATGCAGAAGCGCGCGGCGAGTAAGTGGGGTATTTGGCGTCGTGGGTTTTGGCATAGGGTTCATGCTTTCCTTCCGTGCCAGCTGGTGGCGGCATCGGTGTGTGCGAAGGCCTGCGTTCTTAAACTATAGGAGACTAGCTTCCGGGAAGCTGAATCACGCCGCCGTACAGGGGCGAGGCGGGTTCGGAGTATCCGCTCACCTGCGGCATTTCATGGTCAAAATCCGTGCTCTTAAAGTCGAGGGAGGTGATCGAGGCAAGGTTGCACTGGCGTGTGCGCGGGTCGTGCTGCAGCAAGCGACCTTCTAACCCCAGGCGGGTGACCCAGATGGGCAGCTGGTGCGAGACAATAATCGCTTGTGCGCCTTCGCCGCCTTTGTCGTAGGCAGTGCGTGCCGCATCCTGAATAGCGGATGCCATGCGTTTTACCTGGTCAAGGTACGGTTCCCCCCAGGATGGGCGCAGAGGGTTGTAGAGTTTGCCCCAGTATTTACGGTTGCGCAGAAGGCCCTGCCTGGTGACATGCTCGCCCTCAAAATAGTTATCGGCTTCGATAACCCGCTGATCCGCATGTGCCTCCAGACCCAGCAACTCAGTGATTGGCGCGGCAGATTCGCGGGTGCGCAGCAGGGGTGAGCATACCAGATGCACAATCTTGGCACCGTCCTGCGCGCGCTGAGCAAATTCCTGGGCGCTCATGCGCACCATCTGCTGCCCCTTCTCGGAGAGAGCGTAGTGCGGCAGGCGACCGTAGACAATGCGTTCGGGGTTGTGAACTTCGCCGTGGCGCATCAGATGAACCGTAACCGTGGGCTGAGTAGTCATTCTCTCAGTTTCTCAGACTTTCGGCGCTACCCCAAAATATATTGCGAAGTGTCCGGTTAGCGGGCAAGTTTCTTGTCGAGAATCTTGCGCATGCGTTTGGGGTTAATACGCCAAAAATCCTTCGCTTCGCCGTCGATGCGCAGCACCGGAATTTCGGTCTCGTGGCGTTTGAGCAGATCTGGGTTATGGGTAATATCGAGCTCGGTATAGTCCAGCCCGTACTCGGCGCAGATTTCGCTCACGGTTAGGCGCGCATCCTCGCAGAGATGGCACCCGGGACGGGTCAAAAGTTCAATGACAGGTTCAGGCATAGTTCCCAGTGTATACCCGTGCAGCTTCTTGAGGTTCTGCCGCACTGGCTTATGTCCCCAAGTCTGCACGCGATATATGTCTGGTAGTTATATTCCCTCGTACCATGTGTTCTTGTTCCTGCATATGCTCGGTCGGGAATATATACAGGTCACAGCGCCACATCTAGGTTCATGCACTGGTACGCCAGAGGCAAAACACCCCGCATCCTTGCGGTTTAACCTGCTGGATGCGGGGCGCAGAAGCCTTAATTACTTCTTATTGCGGCGCTGGTGGCGAGTCTTGCGAAGCAGTTTACGGTGCTTCTTCTTGGACATACGCTTGCGGCGCTTCTTAATAACGGAACCCATAGGATTTCCTCACTTTTCTAGACCCGGCCAAACCAAACCGGTTTGGTAGCTACCCGGGTATGTTTATACCGGTATAAACGCTCTAAAAGGCATTTTAGGCACAGCAGTGCCCGGACGTTTTGAGAACGCTACCTTCCTAGGGTACAAGGTAATAGCCCATTTTCACCATTTGAAGGGCAGAAAACCTTCGATTTTGCGAGCTTTCTCTCCCCTGGTGTCTTTTCCACCGCAGCAGATATACCATGAGGCGGCGAGAACCACGGGTACATAATCCCGAGTTCCCGCCGCCCCAGATGGTGGCGCGATAGCGCTAGTGGCGCCTCTTGCGGTTCTTCTTACCCTTCGAGAGGGCACTGGCGCCCTTAGAAGTACCGTTCTGAGCCGGTTTTTTAGCTTCGCTTGCGGGGTTCTGCTTCTTTGCCTGCTCCTTCTGGGCAGCAGCCGCTTCCGCTGCGTGAGCACGCTCGACAGCTCCCAGGACGTCGAAGCCCTCAAAAGGATTCGGAGCACCGTTAGCGTCTACCGCCGTCAGAGCCTTCTTGTTAGCGGATGCAGACTTTGAGGCGCTGCCTGCTACGGGCGCAGGCTTTTTCGTCTCGGGTTTCTTCGAAGCCGGTTTTGCCGATGCCTGGGCAATCTCCGAAGGTGACGGGGCGGGTTTTACCGGTGCTTTCTCGGTATCTGCCTGAGCCTTCTGCTTGGGTTGAGATTCCACAGGCTTATTCTCAGTTTCGTTCACCGCAGGAGCAACCGGAGTCGAATCGACACCGCTCAAATTAGCCGTTTCCGGGCGGGCAACCGCTGGAACGGGCTGCGGTATGGCTGCAGCCGCAACCGAAACATTCTTCGCCGGAGCCTGAGAATCTGAAGCCTTGCGATTGGGGCGTTTAACCGCCACGGGCTCAGCGGTCGGGGTCGGCACCGAATCGGGCGAAGGCTCGTCCAGAGTAATCGCGCTCTGCAGCTCAGAACGTATCTCTTCCGGAGTTTCCTCCAACTCGACATTCGCCGCCGCCCTCTGAACGGGGGCATCCGAAGGTTCTGCCTTCACAGAGTCAGAAGAATCCATCTGAGGGGTCTCTGCGGCGGGTTTCTCGTGCTTCGCCGAATCTACGCTCTGTGCGGGGGCGGATGCGGGCTTTTCCGCAGGTGTAGCAGCCTTCGAACCTGTCTTATCCGAAGGTGCTGACTCCGGCGCGGGCTCGGCGCTCTTAGAAGTTGCATCACTCGATGGCTTCGAGGGTTTCGACGCCTCAGCAGGCTTGGGAGCCTCTGCCGCCTTCGCGGGCAAGGGCTCCGCCGCTGGTTCCTTCGGTTCTGTGGAGACTTTCCGCTCTTGCTCAGCCGCCGAAGATTTAGAGGTCTCAGCGGAGGCAACGGCAGGAGCATCCTCAGGCGATGAAGCAGAAGCGGACTTAGGCTCTACCTTGGGAGGTTCTGTCGCAAATTTCGCGTTGTCTGCGGCTTTCTGCTCGGCCGCCTCCTGCGCCTCAACCAGCTTGACCGCCTGGGTATGCGGCAAATCAAGACCGAAGTAATGGCGAACGCGGCGAATCAGGCTGATGCGCTCGCTCGCGGGCTTCTCCGCTTTCTCTGGCTTTTCGGACTTGCGCGGCGAAAACTGCGCGGGTCGCACGGGCGGCACGTTTCGGCGCAGGGGTGCACGAATAACATCGTCCTCCCCCTCAGCTTCGGCCTGGGTTGAGGTTCCGTTCTCGGCCTGCTGTCCCATGGTGCGCCACGGAATAAGGCCGGTCGCCACAAGCTCTTCGGCGGAGATTTTACCTACCGGAGCCTTCTCGACATAGACTTCCCTGACGGGTTCTTGTTCGTCGGGTGTCTCTTCAGCGTCCTTATCGTCGGTGCTTTCGGTTGAGTCTTCGTGAGAGGCAGAGTCGTCCTGTGATTTGCCCTGTGCCTCTTCCGAAGACTTGGATTTTTCGGATCCGTCAGCAGACTTGTCGGGAGCCTTTTCTGCCGTTATCTCTTCAGCAGACCCTTTGTCCTGTGCATCGTCAGATGCAGACTCACCGGGTTCGTCAACCGGCAGAACGTCATCCTCAAATTCGGGCTGCACGCTCTCAAGCTGGGGTTCGTGTGCCGCGGTTTCCTCAAGGGGATCGATCGGAGACTCGTGGGTGCTCTCATCGGTTTCCTGCTGCTCGGGAATGTCAGCCGTGGGAGTATCACCCGTGTTCTCGGCGGATGCGGTTTCTTCTGCCTCATCTTCCTCGAAGCCCACGGCCACCGGGGTCGGCACGCGCATACGTCCTTGACGACGGCGTGAAACGGTGGTTCCTTCACGAATAATTTTTGGAAGCTGCGCGGCCGGAGATTTCTCCTGCTCAGCCTTATATTCTGATTCGGGAATATTCTCGTCGGTATCCTGCTCCGGTTCTGTTTCCTCGTGTTCTTCCAGGTCAGCGTCGGATTCGGGCTCTTCGGAAGAATCAGTGCTTTCCTCGGAGTATTCCTCCTCCTGGAATTCCTCGTCGTCCTCGGAGGGGTCACCAGGCATACCGTTCGGGGTATTTGCTGCCTGATCCAGCTCTATGCCAGCCTCAGAATATAGCTCTTGCAGCTGATGGGCAATGAGTTCGCGCGCGGTGCGGGCATCACCGTCTTTAACAGCATCTACAATGGCACGGTTTTCCACCCGGATGCGCGTCATCGTGCTGCTCCACAGCGGCAAACGTCCCATAAGCGACAGCAGTGAATCGAAGGAAGACTGGCGGATCGCAACCAGCAAGCCCACGACCAGTTCGTTACCCGCCAAACGCACCAGCCGGTGGTGGAAGGTCAAAAGCTGATCAAGAAACTCGCCAATACTCAGAGTATCGTCTTGGAGCGTCTCAAGGGCCTCATCAACCTCATCAAATGAGACCTTGTCGGGGTCAATATTAGATACCGCCCAACTCTCAAGCAGGATGCGGGTCTGCAGCATATCGCGGGTTGGGTAACGCGATGTAGACATGTGCAGACGAATGGGCCCCGCAGCCGCAGCCGCCGGTTCCTCATAGAGATAAGGAATGATCTCTTTACCGCGCCCAGAGTACAGGCGCATCAATTCCATATCTTCAAGGGTTTTGAGTGCATCTCGGGTTCGGGAACGCCCCACACCGATGGCGTGGGCAATCCGCTGATCGTCAGGAAGGCTTTGACCGAGCTGAATATTGCCTTCAAAAAGCTCGGTCTCAAGCCAGCGCAGAATCTTGCGATGAATAGCCAATGAGAACTCCGTTTATACGAGTTAGAGGTGGGATGCTATGAGAACCGTCGTGCACGCGTGCGGTCTATACCGCACAACACCACGAGACGTATGCTGTGAAATATCCATGTTACCGGCGCCTTCCGAAAACGCGTGAAAGCAGCCCGCGCGGGGGTTCTTTCGGGGTATCTGCAGTGCCGAATGCTGAGGTGTATTCCGTCTGTGTCTGGTACGGAAGTTCCTCGTTCTTACCGGATTTTTCGGATGCCGCACTCTTCGTCTTGTCAGAGGCATCGGCTGCCTCTTCGTCCTCTTGAGGACGGGCACCCTGCACGGAACTCATTTCCGGGGTAACGACGGGCAGCACCGCCGTGAAGGTCACGGAATCTGATTTGACCGGCGCATTCTCGGCGAGTTTAGCTTCCACGGCCTTAGCTTCTTCGGATTGTGCCTGCGTCATATTCTGTGCGGCGGCAGGGGCGGCTTCCGCTGGGGTTTCAGCACCCGATTTTTGCGGTTCCTGAGCGGTTGACGATGACTCTTCCACCTGAGCCGCCGACTTTTTCTCGGGCTCCTGAGTTTTTGCTGCAGCACCTGTGGAGGCGGTACCTTTAGCAGACCTAACCGTTGCGGGTTTTGCGGGTTCCTTGGTATCGGGCGAGCCAGCGTTCCCCTGACCTTTCTCGGTCTGCTTTTTCTGCGCAGTACCCTGTACCGCACGTTCCCCATTTTCCGTGCTCTTTTCGGCAGTGTCGATGCCGTAGCTCACGGTAGAAGATGTGCCGGGCTGGGTGGCGGTTTGTGCGTTGGTCGCGGTGGTTTCGGCGGGCTTATCCTCGGGTTTCTTCTCGGATGCAGCCGCAGGCATCGGAGATTCGGCGGGTTTCGCAGCCTGGGCTGGGGTTTCTTGAGAGCCCGCGTGCGCTTCGGTTTTCGCACCGGGTTTTCCGGTATGCGCCTGCACCGCCCGTTCCGAACCCGGCTTCGGGGCAGAAACCTCTTCACGGACCGATTGTGCCTGAGCCGATTCTGTTTTCGCGGCAGTGTGAGCCTGCGGCGAAGGTGATTCGGGTTTCTGAGGCTTTGCCTGAGAGCTCTTGTGAGCATCCTTCACGGGCTTTTGCGCTTCGGCCTTCGCGGCGTGAGAGGTCTGTTTAGACTCGGCGGAGCTCGGCTTCACAGGCTTAGCACCCTCGGATTGCTGGGCAGGCTGCTGAGCGCCTGAAACGTGCGCGCGTTCTTGAGTCTGTGCCTCAGCGTGGAGCTGTTTCGTATCGTACGAACGCGCGGGAGCCTTAGTCTGCTCGGTGCCCTTCACAGACGATTCAGTGTCCTTCTGAGCTGACGCGTCCTTGTCGGTCTTCACTGCCTCCGGCTTTGCCTGTGCGGTGGTCCTATCCTGCGACTTTGACCGGGGAACAAAGCCGCGAGCCTCGGGTGAGAACCCCTGCTGACCGTCATCAATTCCGTCGTCATACCCATAGGACTGCTGCGGTTTCTCCTGATAGGAAGACCCCGAAGGCGTGAAAGGACGCATGGGAATAAATTCGTTTTCTTCAACGGTTCCGGCGGTTTCTGTGCCCTCTTCCGATGCGGCGGGTGCCGCCTGCTGGGCAGGTTTTGACACGATGCGCGCAGCGGATTTAGTCGAGGTCTTCGGTCCCAGACCGGAGGTCACCGAGCTCTCGGCAGAACGTGCCTCTTCATCAAAAATGGCGGGTTTTGCAATCGCGGCAGTCGTCGTCTTCTTCTTAGCCGACGATTCGCCCTCAGCGTGCGAATCATGAGCGCCAGTCTCGTGGGAAGCGCCCTGCCCATCGCGATCTTTCTGCCCGGAAGCCTTCTCGGCATCCCGCTCGCCCGAAAGGCTCGCTCCGGGCTTCACACCAGCGTTCGCGGAACCGGTAGAACCGGGGAAAGCCTCGAAACGCTTACGCTGCGAAAGGGTCTTGGATACACGTTCCTGAGGCGTCGGCTCGGGCTGCTCAACGACGGAGGAGGATTCTACAGGCTGGGCGGGCGCATCCGAATCCGAGGTCTTATCTCGATCTTGTACATCTTGAGCATGGGCAGTGGCAGCTTCACCAGCGGTTTCATCGGTGGTTTTACCGGTAGCTTTAGGGCGCTGCTCTGTATCTTGCTGTTTTTGCTCGTCGCTCTCAGACTCGCCAGCGTGCGCAGTTTTCTCAGCCTTAGCCTCGGCGCTGGGCTTTTCAGTCTTTTCGGTTTTCGCGGTGTCATCGTCTGAGGACTCGACAACATCGACAACCTCAATCACGGAAGCCTGTTTAATCTGCGACTCCCGCTGTTCCTTCGTGCTGTGTGCAATCGCCTGTATATCGGCAACCCAGGCGGTGATCTCGTCAAATACTTCAGGGTTCAGCGAATAGAGGCGGCGCTGCCCCTCGACCAGCACGGTGACTGCCCGTGCCTCACGTAGAACCTTAAGGTGCTTTGAGATAGTGGGTTGACTCATGTTCAAGTGCTCAACAACGGCACCAACAGTACGTGTTTGTTCAGCCAGAAGATGAACGATATTGCGGCGGGGGGGGGCCGCGATCACTGAAAAAACGTCTGATTGCATATAGCGATTATGACATATTTCGGCGTATGCTCGATACCTGTTTTATGGGTTCTAGCCCGAAACTACGCGGTTTTTCGCTAAGCTTTCCGCGTATATTACCAAATGCTCATAATATTCCGTTCTAGCTATATATCGTTTATGGCATATACACGCCCACACAGTGCATGCATCACAACAACCGTTCCAACATTATCCCTAGAAATACCTATGATGTTCCGCTCAGCTGCATGCCTGGGCGATACACTAGAGAAAGCTAAACATCCCCACCAAGACCGTACCCCGCCCAAACTCTGCGCACGATCGGAAAGGAGGCACCCGTGGGACGCTATCTACGTCGTCTGCGCGCGCATCAGCGCAAACGGGTGCGCGATTTTTCTGAGGGTCGCATCTCCACCGCTATCGGCAAAGTTCCGTCTACATCGCCGATGATGTATGAACAGGAAGAGGTCACTCGCCGCTTCAACCCCTTCGATATCCGAAGCTACGAGAAGCTGCGCAACCTTATTGATACGACTGTCTTCTCCTCACCTTCGCGAACCGCTATCGCATCCTTCTTTCTGGTGATCATTTTCTTCACCGTAACGTTGAGCCTGCCGATTTCTTCGGTCACAGGCGAACCTGCACCATTTCACCACGCATTCTTCACCGCCACCAGTGCGGTGACCGTGACCGGTTTGACGACCGTTTCAACAGCGGCCCAATGGTCAGTATTCGGGCAGGTTATGATTCTGCTCGCCTGTCAGATTGGTGGTTTAGGTGCGCTGACCATGACCTCGCTTCTTGCCCTGGCGATCGGGCGGAAAATGGGTTTGCGCTCTAAACTTATCGCGCAGGAAGAGCTCAGTATCGGGCGTCTTGGTGAGGTCGGCAGCGTGCTTCGTACCGTCGCTTATACCTCAATCGGGATCGAATCGACGATCGCCCTCGTTCTTACCCCGCGTTTTCTGCTTCTTGGCGAGAATCTGCCCACCAGCCTGTGGCACGGTATTTTCTACGCCATTTCGTCCTTTAATAACGCCGGGTTCACCCCGCATTCCGATGGCTTAGTACCCTATGGACACGATTTTTTCGTGCTCGCACCCGTCAGTATCGCCGTGTTCTTGGGGGCACTCGGATTCCCCGTGCTGATGACGATTCAGCAGAAACCCTTCCGCCCCCGCGACTGGACCCTAACGACCAAACTCACGGTGACGACCACGAGCATCCTGTTCGTGCTGGGTGCCCTGCTCTGGGGCATAGCCGAATGGGCAAATCCGCGTACTATCGGCAATTACGGCGCGGGCGAGAAGATTCTCAGCTCGATTTTCGCTTCCATCATGACGCGCTCGGGCGGGTTCAACCTGGTCGATATGAACGATATTCGCCCGGTCACCGGCCTCATAACCGACGTGCTCATGTTTATTGGCGGCGGCTCAGCATCTACCGCAGGCGGCGTGAAAGTCACCACGATTGCCGTGATTATGCTTGCAATTATTGCGGAGGCACGCGGCGATCAATTTGTGATGACCTTCGGGCGCACTATCCCGGTGTCGGCGCTGCGCATCGCTATTTCGGTGACGATGATGAGTACCGGAATTGTGCTTGTGGGCACCGGAGTTCTGCTGGCGATAACAGACCAGCCGCTCGTGCGCGTGCTCTTTGAAGTCATTTCCGCCTACGCAACCTGTGGACTGTCAAATGGGCTCTCTACGGAGCTGCCGCCCTCGGGCATCTATGTGCTCTCTCTGCTCATGTTTATTGGGCGAATCGGCACCATTACCGCCGCCACCGGTTTGGCGCTGAGGTCTCGCCGCCGCCTGTATAAGTACCCCGAAGAAAGGCCCGTCATTGGCTAGTAACCATAACGCCCCCGTACTGATTATTGGGTTGGGACGGTTCGGTTCGGCGACCGCTGCCCAGCTTCACGCCCAGAATAAAGAGGTTCTCGCCATTGAGAAAGACCCCGAAATTGCGCAGAAATGGACGGGCGTGCTCACCCACGTGGTCTCAGCAGATGCTCGCGATATTGACGCGCTCAGGCAGCTGGGTGCAAGCGATTTTGGGTCTGCGGTTGTGGGTGTGGGTACCTCAATTGAGGCTTCCGTGCTGATTACCGCGAACCTGGTCGATCTGGGGGTTGAGCGGATTTGGGCGAAGGCGATCACCCCCTCACACGGCAAGATTCTGGAGCGCATCGGTGCGCACCATGTGGTCTACCCGGAGGCGGATGCGGGCCGCCGCGCCGCGCACCTGGTGTCGGGGCGCATGCTGGACTATATCGAATTCGACGACGATTTCGCGATCGCCAAGATGCGCCCGCCAAAGGAAACTCACGGGTTCACCTTGGCGGAGTCGGATATTCGCGCGAAATACGGGGTGTCTGTGGTGGGTATTAAGTCTCCTGGCGAGGAGTTTACCTATGCGGATGCGGCAACGCGCATCCATTCCCGGGATATTCTGATTGTCTCGGGGCAGGTGGATCTGATCGAGCGTTTCGCGGCCCGCCCGTAGGTTCTGTCTTCCCCTTCTTCGTCATAAAAAGAGCCTTTATGTGAATAAAGCTGAATTTTTAACGCTTTATTCACATAAAGGCTCTTTTTATGTAGGGAGAGGTAGGCAGGAGGCGGGGGCTAGTCAGCCGTGTACTGTTCGCTCAGCTCG
>ERZ772906.2061-NODE-2061-length-10608-cov-4.538330_pt1 | contig 10608 bp, 8 predicted proteins | sample MGYA00511338_ERZ772906 | MGnify/ENA primary metagenome ERZ772906 (study PRJEB29015, sample SAMEA2738076) | human oral metagenome | biome: human oral; feature: human-associated habitat; material: saliva | place: China | collected 2212 ... | reverse complement strand
TGTCGGCCACCATGCGGCGCAGCTCGCGCTGGCCGGTGCGGGGGTCGAAGGGGGTGGGTCCGGGCCGGTCGCGTCCCCGCGCCAGTCCGGGGCCGCGGTCGGCCGGGTCGTCGGGGTTCTGTCCCAGGGCCCGGGCCAGCTCGCGGCGTTGGTCCCAGGGCGCTGCCTGCTGTGCGTCCTTGGCCCCGGTGCCGCCGGGCTCGCGCAGGCGGCGGACGGGGACGCGGCTGTCGCCCTTCTCCCAGGCCTGGGCGCGCTGGCGGGTCAGGGCGCGCTGCGCCAGGACGTCGGGCAGCGGGCCGTCGCCGGTGGGCGCGGAGGGCTCAGCCACGGGTGACCTCACCGTCGGCCACGTGGTACCGGGCGCCGGCGAGCTCGGCGGGGACGTCGTCGTCGACGGCGGCGGTCAGCAGGACCTGCTGGGCGCCGGCGACCATCTGGGCCAGGGCGCGGCGGCGCTGCTCGTCCAGGGAGGCGAAGACGTCGTCGAGGATGAGGACCGGCTCGCCGTCCCCGCCGTAGGCGTCGATGTCGGTGCGCAGCATGTCGTAGGAGGCCAGGCGCAGTGCGAGGGCCAGGGACCACTGCTCGCCGTGGGAGGCGAATCCGCGGGCGGGCAGACCGGTGAGGAACAGACTCAGGTCGTCGCGGTGCGCCCCGACGAGGTTCGCGCCGCGGTCGATCTCGCGGGCGTGGAGCTCACCCATGGCGTTCTCCAGGCGCGCGGCCAGGGCGGTCTCATCCAGGAGCGTCTCCTCGCCGGCGAGCCAGGCCGACTCGTCGTGGGGGTCGGGCTCCGGGACTCCCTCATGGGTCAGCAGGCTCGAGCGGTAGGCGATCTGGGCTCGGGAGCGCTGCCCACAGGTCCCGGAGACGGTCTCGTAGGCGGAGGCCACCCAGGGGCGCAGGCGCCGCACGACGTCGACCCGGGCGGCGATGAGCCGGGCGGCCGCCGCGGCGAGCTGGGCGTCCCAGACCTCCAGGGTGGAGAGCATGGAGGAGGTCGAGGAGCGGGCCGCGCGCGCGGACTTCAGGAGGCTGGCGCGCTGGGCGAGGATCTTGTCGTGCTCGGCGCGCACCCCGGCCAGGCCCGGGCGCAGCGTGACCGTCAGGTCGTCGAGGAAGCCCCGGCGGACCCCGGGCTCGGCGCGCACCAGGGAGAGGTCCTCGGGGGCGAAGACGACCGCGCGCAGCACCCCGAGCAGGTCTCGGGGCCGGCAGCCGCCCCGGTTGAGGCGGGCCCGGTTCGCCTTGCCCGCGATGATCTCGATCTCCAGGACGCTGGGTCTTTCCCCGTGGACGGCCCGGGCGCGCACGACGGCGCCGGCCGGCTGGGCCTGCCCCGGTGCCGCCCGTCGGACGAGGGCGGTGTCCGCGCCGATCCGGTGGGAGGAGAGGGTCGCCAGGTAGACGATGGCCTCGACCAGGTTGGTCTTGCCCTGCCCGTTGGAACCGACGAAGGCGCTGGGGCCCGGCTCCAGGGACAGCACCAGGCTGCGGTAGGAGCGGAAGTCGTCCAGGGAGAGGTCAGAGACGTACATGCCCCGTCAGGTCTCAGGCCCCGAAGCGGATCGGCATGAGCAGGTAGCGGAAGGAGGAGTCCTCGGTGCCCCCGATGGAGTCCATACCGGTGAGCACCGCGGGCTTCGAGGCGTGGGTGAAGTCGAGGCGGACGTAGGGCTGGTTGAGGGCGCCCAGACCGTCCAGGAGGTAGCCGGGGTTGAAGGCGGTGGAGATGTCGTCGCCCTCGAGGTGGGCGACGAGCTGCTCGGTGGCCTGGGCGTCGTCGCCCTGTCCGGCGTCGAGCTCCAGGTTGCCCTGGGTGAAGGACATGTGGATGGGGGTGGAGCGGTCGGCGACGAGGCTGACGCGGCGCACGGCGGCCATGAGCTCGTCGGTGCCCACGGTGGCGTGGATCGAGGTGGACTCCGGGAAGAGGCGGCGCACCGGCGGGTAGTCGCCGTCGGTGAGCAGGGAGGTGGTGCGCCGGCCGCCGGCCTCGAAGCCGATGAGGCTGGAGGCGGCCGAATCGCTGCTGAGGGCCACGGTCACGTCTCCGGAAGAGGTCAGGGACTTGGCGACGTCGGAGAGGGTGCGGGCCTTGAGCAGGGCCGTGGTGGACAGCTCGGTGTTGGACGGCGACCAGGTCAGCTCCCGCATGGCCAGGCGGTAGCGGTCGGTGGCCATGAGGACCAGCGAGCTGCCCTCGACCTCGATCTGGACGCTGGTGAGCAGCGGCAGGGTGTCGTCGCGGGAGGCGGCGATGGAGACCTGTCCGACGGCGCGGGCCAGGTCGTGGGCGTCGATCGTGCCGGCGACGGCGGGCATGACCGGCAGCGCCGGGTAGTCGTCGGCGGCCATGGCCGCCAGGGAGAAGCGAGCCGATCCGCAGGAGACGGCGACCTTGTTGCCCTCGACCTCCAGGTCGACGGGCTTGTTCGGCAGCGCCTTGGCGATATCGGCCAGGAGCCGTCCGGAGACCAGGACGACGCCGTCCTCCTCGACGTCGGCGGCCACCTCGCAGTGGGCCGAGACCTCGTAGTCGAAAGAGGCCAGGACCAGGCTGGAGCCCGTGGCCTCCAGCCTGACTCCGGCGAGCACAGGTACCGGCGGACGGGCGGGCACGGATCGCGCAGTCCAGGTGACGGCTTCAGCGAGGATGTCTCGGTCAACCCTGAGCTTCACGGTAGGTGCCTCCGTCAATCGTGGTCGGTCGGCCGGTAGGCGTCGTGGCACTACTGAGCCGAGAAAAAACGTGGTGCCGGCAGGTCGCCGGCGGACAGTCGTCATGGGAACGGCGTCGCTGGGAACGCAGTCCTGGGTCGAGAGTGTAGACGGTAGTCCGTGGGAGCCACCCTGTCACCAGCGATCACCCATGCTCATCCCATGAGCCTTTCCGAATGACAAGCGCCCGGGGCCTGGTCCGGTCTCGTTGGCCGATCGTGCTTCGCGATTTCTTGTCATCTAGATCTGTAGGGGTAGTAGCACGTGTGGATGCTGGGGATAACAGGATTTTTCGCCGTCATGACGCCAGTGGCGCTGGGGAATGACACGTGGGTGGTTCTGGTGAGTCAGGCACCGTCCCGGTGGAGAGAGCGAATGACATCCCTGTCATTCCACAGTGGGGGTGCGCTACCTCCACAGCGACACGCTCGCTCCTCCACGTGCCGTCCTCAGCACCGTCCACAGCTGCGTTGGATGCGGTCGGGGACGGTGTGTCGTCGGGTCAGGCGGGAGACTGGGCGGCCTGCTTGATGCGGCTGGTCAGCTCGGTGACCTGGTTGAAGGTGGAGCGCCGCTCGGCCATGAGGGTGCGGATCTTCTTGTCGGCGCTCATGACGGTGGTGTGGTCGCGCCCGCCGAACTCCCGCCCGATCTTGGGCAGGGAGAGGTCGGTGAGCTCACGGCACAGGTACATGGCGATGTGGCGGGCCGAGACCATGGTGCGTGAGCGGTTGGCCGAGCACAGGTCGTCGATGGTGATGCCGAAGTAGTCGGCGGTCTGCGCCATGATGAGGGAGGTCGTGATCTCCTGGCCCTCGGGGTCGGAGATGATGTCCTTGAGGACCATCTCGGCCAGGGTCTGGTCGACGGGCTGCTTGTTGAGGGAGGCGAAGGCCGTCACCCGGATGAGGGCGCCCTCGAGCTCGCGGATGTTGGTGGTGATGCGCGAGGCGATGTACTCCAGGACGTCGAAGGGCAGGTCGAGGCCCTCGGCGGTGCCCTTGCGGGAGAGGATCGCGATGCGGGTCTCCAGGTCCGGGGGCTGGACATCGGCCAGCAGGCCCCACTCGAAGCGGGAGCGCAGGCGCTCATCGAGCCCACCGAGGGCCTTGGGGGGCTGGTCGGAGGTGAGGACCACCTGCTTGCCCGAGGAGTGCAGGGAGTTGAAGGTGTGGAAGAACTCCTCGAGGGTCGACTCCTTGCCCTGGAGGAACTGGATGTCGTCGACCAGGAGGATGTCGACCTCGCGGTAGCGGCGCTTGAAGCCCTCCATGCGGCCGTCGTCCTGGTTGCCGTCGCGCACGCAGGCGATGAAGTCGGAGACGAAGACCTCGGAGTTGACGTACTTGACGCGGATTCCCGGGTTGAGGGTCTGGGCGTAGTGGCCGATGGCGTGCAGGAGGTGCGTCTTGCCCAGGCCGGAGCCGCCGTAGATGAACAGGGGGTTGTAGGCACGGGCCGGGGCCTCGGCCACGGCCAGCGCGGTGGCGTGGGCGAAGCGGTTGGAGGACCCGGTGACGTAGGTGTCGAAGGTGTATCTCGGATTGAGCTGGGAGACGTCGTGGGCCGCCGTGGGCGTCAGCAGCCCGGTGGGATTCTGGGGGCCGGTGCCCCCGGGGCTGTAGGTGCCGGGAAGTCCCGACCTGCCGGGAAGGGAACCCGACATGGTCGACGGCGCCGAGGCGGCGGAGGCCTGGGAGTGAGGCATCGGTGAGGGGGCGCTCGCCGAGTAGGGCAAGGGCTTGGCAAGCTGCTCACCGTAGGCGGGCACCGTTGGAGCGGTGGGCGCAGTCGACATGTCCGACACAGCCGATACGGTGGAGGGCCCCGACGGCTGGGGCGGGACCGAGGGGGATGGGGAGGATGCCGGTGCGGGGGCGACGGTCGCCAGGTTGACGGGCTCGGGGGCCACTGGGGGCATAGGTGCGCGCGAGGCCTCCGAAGAGGTGTCGACCGTGACCTCCATGGGCATGGGGCGGCCCCAGACCTGGGTGATGGCGGCGCTGATGGGAGCACGTGCCTGCTCGACGATGTCCTTGGCGAAGGCCGATCCGACGACGAGGACGAGCGTGCCGTCGACGTCGATGAGGTGGGTCATGCGGATCATGGACATCTTGCCCTGGCCCAGCTCTCCGGAGCTGGAGAGCACCTCAAGGGCTGAGAGCCATTTGGTGTTGGCGGCGTCGGGCACGACGGACTCCTGATCGGCATGGTTGGTGAACCCGGTGACTGCAACCCGACCGACGCCGGCCGGGGCCCTGTGTCGATGATGACAGGGTTGTGTGGAACTGGCGAACCGGAAGGTCTTGACCGGGCGTCCCATCATGCTGGTTCTCCACAGCCTTGTCCACACCTGGGGACACACCGAGCGATGACTCACAGATAACGTTCAGAATAAACTCTGAAAACAGTAGGTATGGATGGCTTCGATCATGTGCTGCGAGCCCGCGGAATGACAGATGTGTCGTCATTGACGGGGCTTTCGAGGAGGTACGCACAGGTCAAGGAGTTATCCACATATCCGCAAGGGTGTGGACGCAGCGCTTCCCACAGCCGTGGACACGGACGACCCCGGTTGTGGACGGAGTGTGGAGAGGATGTGGATGACGCCACCGGTCACAGTGGTCACAGTCGGCCACATTCGTTTGACCGGCAAGAGGGCCAAACGTAGGCTGTTGCAGACGTTCGCGCGGAGTCAGGTCCCGAACCATGGGGCAGCCGCACGAGCGACAGTGCCGCGAACCTCGCGATGCACTGTTCCGATCACCTCAAGCAGGAGTTAAGCCCGTGAGCAAGCGGACCTACCAGCCGAACAACCGTCGTCGTGCCAAGGTGCACGGCTTCCGTAAGCGCATGTCCACCCGCGCAGGCCGCGCCGTCCTCGCTTCGCGGCGCCGCAAGGGTCGCGCTCGCCTCGCCGCCTGAGGTGCTCGGCGCGGCGCACCGATTAGCGCGGGGTGAGGACTTCACTACCGCGATTCGTCGGGGTACGCGTTGCGGGAACCGCAGGCTGGTCGTGCACTACCACGCCGGCGGGAGAGGGGATGACTCCCCGGCTCTCGTCGGCGTCGTCGTGCCCAAGAAGCAGGTCCCGTTGGCGACTCACCGCAACCGCATCAAGCGTCGGGTGCGAGCCCTCATGGCGCAGCGGCTCGGTTCCCTGGAACCGGGGGCCCGCGTGGTCGTGCGCGGACTGGCAGGTGCCGACGGCGCCGACAGCAGCACCTTGGGACGGGACCTGGATCGGCTTCTGAGCCGGTGCCGGGAGCATCGGGCCGAAGGGCGCCGGCGGTGAGCCGGCAGGTCGCGGGTGAGCGATGAGCAGATGGCTGACAAGAGTCCTCGTGGCTCCGGTGCGTTTCTACCAGCGCTTCATCTCTCCGGCCCTGCCGGCCTCCTGTCGCTACTACCCCACATGCTCGGCTTACGCCGTCGCGGCGCTGGAGGTGCACGGTCCGATCAAGGGCCTGCTGCTGGCCCTGTGGCGTCTGCTGCGATGCAACCCGTTGACCCGCGGTGGAGTCGATCATGTCCCGGACAGGGGGCAGTGGCGATACCACCATCCCCGTGACGTTCCGAGGTTCACGGTCGAGGACCCCTGACCGAACCCGCTGAACCGGCGGACACGACGTCGGCTCGAGCCCTGAGCCCACACTGATACCTCTCGCACGAGAACCCTCATACAAGGAGTACGGATGGACACGTTGCTGTGGCCCCTCAAGGTGGCCGTGGCCTGGGTCATGGTCACGATCCACAAGGCCCTGGTCCTCATCGGGTTCCCCGACGGGCCGGGTATTGCCTGGGTGCTGTCCATCATTGGTCTGACGATCGTGGTGCGGCTGCTCATCATGCCGCTGTTCGTCAAGCAGATCCGAGCCTCCCGCGGGATGCAGCTCCTCCAGCCCGAGATGCAGGCCCTTCAGGCCAAGTACAAGGGCAAGAAGGATCCCGAGTCGCGCCAGCGCATGAACGAAGAGATGATGGCGCTCTACCGCAAGCACGGGACCAACCCCATGGCCTCCTGCCTGCCGATTCTGGTGCAGATGCCCATCTTCTTCGCCCTGTTCCGGGTTCTGGCCTCCCTGGGCGCCGTCGCCGGTGGCACCTACGGACGTCCCTCGATCGGTCCGCTCACGCAGCAGCTGGCCGAACAGGTCCAGGCCTCCAGCGTCTTCGGCGCCAGCCTGTCCTCCTCCTTCCTGGGCAGCTCCGACACGCAGGTCAAGATCGTCACGGTCGCCATGATCATCATCATGTCGGTGACGCAGTGGTACACCATGGCGCAGCTGTCGATGAAGAACATGTCGACGGAGTCCCTCAACTCCGACAACCCCATGATCCGTTCCCAGCGGATGATGCTGTACGTGATGCCGGTGATCTTCGCCGTCTCCGGCGTCAACTTCCAGATCGGTGTGCTCGTCTACTGGGTCGTCTCCAACCTGTGGACCATGGGCCAGCAGTTCTTCACCATCCGCAACATGCCCGCACCCGGCAGCGAGGCGGAGAAGAAGTACCGCGCCCGGATCAACGCCAAGCGGGCGCGCAAGGGCCTGCCCTCCCTGGAGGAGGAGGAAAGGGCTGAGGCGGTCGCCAAGGCCGAGACCGAGGGCCGTACCGGAGGCCAGCGGGTGCAGCCGGTGCGCAAGAACCGGCAGAAGAAGTCAGGCGGTCAGGGCGAGTCCCGCAGCGAGGCCTTCACCGACGACTTCGATGTCGAGCAGCTCGAGGACGCCGATGAGGACAAGGACTCGACGTCGGCCAAGAACGGTGGCCTCAGCGATGAGGAGATCGCTCGACGTCGTTATGAGCGCCGAGCTCGTCAGCGTCGCGAGGCGGCGGCTCGACGCAAGGCCCAGGCCAAGAAGAAGCACAACCGCTGAGACGTGCTCAGCGGCCAGATATCCCGGTTCCCAGCACAGATACGGATGACATGATGAGTGAGCAGCACAGTAACGACTCCTCCCAGCAGACAGCGGAGGAGGCCTCGAGCAGCCCCGTGAGCAACACCGTCTCGCGCCTCGAGGAGGAGGGCGAGATCGGTGCCGACTACCTCGAGGAGCTTCTCGACATCGCCGACCTGGGCGGTGACATCGACATCGACATCGACCACGGACGCGCCTCCATTGCCGTGGTCGCCTCCGAGGAGGGTGACGAGCGCGAGCTCGCCGACCTCGTTGGACGCGATGGTGAGGTTCTCGAGGCCGTTCAGGAGCTGACCCGTCTCGCCGTCCAGGCGCGTACCGGTAACCGCTCCCGGCTCATGCTCGACATCAACGGCTACCGCGCGGACCGACGCACCGAGCTGACCAAGGTGGCCCAGGAGGCGGTCACCAAGGTCCTCACCTCGGGAGAGGCCGTCAGTCTTGAGCCGATGAACCCCTTCGAGCGCAAGGTGTGCCACGACGTCGTCGCCGCCGCCGGACTGGTCTCCGAGTCCGAGGGCGCTGAGCCGCACCGGTACGTCGTGGTCTTGCCCGCCGATGAGGAGGGCGTTGATGAGGACGAGGGCGCCGAGGACGCGGCTGACGACTCCGCTTCGGAGCAGGCCTGAGCATGAGTGAGGAGCAGCGGGCCCAGGTGGAGGAGCCGACGGCGGAGATGCGGGAGATCTTCGGGGTCTCCTTCTCCGCGGCGGAGCACTTCGCGCAGATGCTCGCTGAGGAGGGTGAGCTGCGCGGTCTTGTGGGGCCGCGCGAGCTTCCCCGCCTGTGGACCCGGCACATCGTCAACTCGGCTGCCGTGGTCCCCTTCCTACCGGCCCGGGGAAGCGTGGCCGACGTGGGATCCGGGGCCGGCTTCCCCGGCATCGTCGTCGCGCTGCTGCGCCCCGACCTCGACGTCACGCTCATTGAGACGATGGAGCGGCGCACCCAGTGGCTCTCCGACGTCGTCGAGGAGCTGGACCTGGACAATGTGACCATCCGGCGGGCCCGGGCCGAGGAGGTCAAGGATCGCTATGACGTGGTGACGGCTCGCGCAGTGGCGAACCTGTCCAAGCTGGTGCGGTTGACGGCGCCCTTGCTCCGACCGGGGGGTGCCCTGCTGGCCCTCAAGGGCATGCGGGCACAGGATGAGGTCGACGACGCCAAGTATGTCATTAAGAAGGCGAAGTTATCAGTTGCCGTTGTTCATGAGGTTGTCACTGCCGGCGAGGAAACGACGGCTGTGGTTGAGATTCGCCGCCCGAAGAACCGTTGAGATACGGCGCGCGTTCGGTGTAACGCGTAAGGATCGACCTGCTCGCGTAGACTCGTAACTGCCCGACTGGCTCGGGCTGTTGGGTCGCCGTCCGAGGAGAAGCAGGTTTGTCCGGATCGTCTATCTTCGATCAGCTCCAGGCCGAGCACCTCGCGTTAGACGAGGTAGCGGGTGGAGAGTTCCCACATCCCGAGCGGACTCGTGTCATCGCAGTCGCCAATCAGAAAGGCGGCGTCGGAAAGACGTCGACGGCAGTGAATCTTGCAGCGGCTTTAGCTGAAGGCGGGTTGCACGTCCTGCTCATTGATGCCGACTCTCAAGGTAATGCCTCTACGGCACTGGGGGTGGAGCATGATGAGGACAGCGCCTCCATCTACGACGTCCTCGTCGACGCCATGCCGATCAAGGATGTCGTCGCCAAGACGCGATTCTGCGAGTCCCTGTGGTGCGTACCCGCGACTATTGACGTGGCTGCGGTTGAGATCGAGCTCATCTCCACTGCTGAGCGTGAGTCACGTCTGCGGCGTGCGCTGGTGGACTACCTGGTTTCACGTGAAACCGACGGTCTGGAGCCCCTCGACTACGTCATCATCGATTGCCCTCCGAGCCTCGGCATTATGACGATCAACGCCTTCGTCGCTGCGGACGAGGTGCTTATTCCGATGCAGGCCGAGTACTACGCTCTCGAAGGCCTCGCCCTGTTGACGCGCTCCATTGACAGGATCGCGCGTATTCACAATCCGGGACTGGGAGTCTCCATGATTGTGCTCACCATGTTTGACGGACGCACCACCCTTGCCCGTGAGGTGGAGTCCGAAGTTCGTTCCTATTTCCCTGATGCGACGCTGGACACCAAGGTGCCGCGTTCCATCCGTGTTGCCGAGGCCCCCTCCTTCGGTGCTCCTGTGGTGTTCTGGGATCCCCGGTCCACCGGCGCAATTGCGTACAAGAAAATGGCTCGTGAGGTCGCTCTGCGGGGCGCTCCCCGAATTGAAGGCGAGGAAGCCTGATGGCTCAGAAACGGCGCGGACTGGGACGAGGTCTGCAGGCGCTGATTCCCGAGGCGCAGAAGGAAAAGGTACCGGCTGCGTCTCGTCCTTCCGATGTGTTCTTCCCCGACTCCCGGAAGGACGAGTCGCGTGATGAGGATGCGGCGTCCCAGGCCACGCATGACGCACAGGAGCCTGAGCAGACTTCCGAAGCGCGCAGTACTCGCGATCTGGCCGCTACTCTCCTGGCTCCGTCTCAGCGGAAGCGTGGCTCCAAGAGCCGTTCGACTCGTTCGACGACAGCTTCCAAGACCGCTGCCTCAAAGACCGCTGCGCAGAGTAGGCAGACGAAGCCGGTTTCACGTGAAACCACGCCAGACTCGGAGACTGCTGCTCAGGCGACGGAGAGAAAGTCCACGAAGAAGTCGTCCTCTGCTGCCACGAAGCGGACGTCGTCGGCGGCGCCGAAGCGAGCGACCACGAAGGCGACAAAGGAAGCGTCTGTCGCGGTGGAAAAGCCTTCGCATGAGGCCTCCACGGTCGAGGATCCCCAGAAGGAGATTGCGCCGACGTCTGTTGCTCAGCCGGACGAAACGCCCGTGGTCCCCGAGGTTTCACGTGAAACGGAGGAGGAGCAGCCTGTCGCTGCCGATCATGGGAATGACCGTGCTGAGGCGGATTCGAGTGAAGAGGACCT
>ERZ772906.2056-NODE-2056-length-10620-cov-2.780786_pt1 | contig 10620 bp, 10 predicted proteins | sample MGYA00511338_ERZ772906 | MGnify/ENA primary metagenome ERZ772906 (study PRJEB29015, sample SAMEA2738076) | human oral metagenome | biome: human oral; feature: human-associated habitat; material: saliva | place: China | collected 2212 ... | reverse complement strand
ATTATATCGGTATGCCGACCTATCGTCAATTTACACTACCATTCGTCGTAAAAACTATACACTTTTCCCGACGAATATTCTTATCAACACCTTTATCCTTTTCGCACCAATACATGACTGAATAAAAGCCCTTTACCTCTAAAGCTGTACTGGTCGTTTCCTCCTGCATAGCCGCTATATTCCCCGTGATAACGCTTTAGAAATTTTTCAATGGATTCTTTAGTCTTATCTTTCTGATATGCTCTATAAAGTGAGATTCTGTAATCGGAATTGTTCTTTCCTCCTCTAAGCAGCTTCTCAATTTCATCTCTTGTTATGAAAAACTGTCTTTTAGGCTGAAAATCAGCATTTGCAGTAAACACCAATTTCTCTCTTTTAAGATCAATAAGTTTTGAAATAAGGTCTTTGGGTTCATGATTATGAAACCGAAGAATACCCTTATTTTTCTGATACTCTCTATCAAAATCGGAAAGTTCGTTGATAAGAAGGTCTATCTTCTCTTCACTTTCAAGAAGACTTTTAATTTCTTCACTTTCTTTGGGAAAGCCTTGCCTTTTAGCATATATTGCACTGATTATTGGAAGATATTTCCCGTCAATTTCTTCTGAAAAATCCTGTCTCAAATACCATAGTAACTGAGCAATTTCCATTTTCTCAAAAGAAGATGCTTTAGAAAGTTCACTCCCCGGCATATATCTTCCTAAATCCAAAAGCTCTCTGATTCGGACGCAGCCTGCTGCCATGAAAGATTCGGTTCTTTCCCTTTTACACTCTCACCGTACCCTATTCTGATTCCATTTTGGTCGTACCAAACAGAAACTTTCTCACCTCGAAAATATATGCCTGCTCCATTTTCTCCATAAACACCTTTCAAAAATTCAGCGTTTTCTTCTGCCGTTTTATCTTTTGCAAAATATGCGGCTATGATAAGCCTGCTGTTTTTATCATTAAAACCGATGCAAAGTACCTCATCAATCAGCTCCTGTGAGACGGTAAATACGCTTTTTATTGCTTCAGGCTCTATCCTTTGTATACCGGAAAAGGCTCCGTAATCAAAAAATGACAGCTGCATGCTGCCGGGATCCTTCGATATATTTATTGCACTTTTTTTATGATATTCGTTTTTCAGTATGAGCTGCGAAAGCCACTCTGATACAACATGCCAAGAAAATACAGACTCACTTTTCCTTGAAAGGTAACTTTCTTCCCACATAAGCAAGCCGTCTTCTTGAGCTTTATACCCTATCCTTTTATTATCTACTATGACTTCTGTGTAGCGATCCGGGTATGCAGATTTCACATATTCTGCCCGCTCGTTCATATCTTTATGAAGAGAAAAGAATAGTTCAATTTGCTCTTTTCTATATTTCAAATCATCTTTTTCATTTGAAATGATATGCATAATGAGATTCTCATCTAAAAATGCAGGAAGATTTTCTCCTCCTGCATCATTTGATGTTTCTTCCTCTGTTAGCTGTGTATCAGCTCCTTTAGTACGCTCTCCTCTGCTGCCTTTTGGATACTTGTCATTAGCCCTATCCATTTCATCTGATCTTTTTCTTTCAGACTCTCGGTCAGTCCCTCCTCTTTTGCCACCTTCTCTATTAGAATTTTCATTCTCTTTGTCGCTGTATCCTGAATTTCCTAAAGATGCTCCTGCAATTTCCCGCTGGTAAGCAGATTGGTGTATAGCACTCTCTTTGCCATTTGCGTTGCCAGTGTATCGGACAAATTGTCATTGTCATGCCATCCAAGAGCCGCTGTTAAATCTCCTTGAGGATCTGCATCCACAAGCAATACTTTCTTTCCTGCGTTCGCAAGTCCTACACCAAGATTTAGCGTTGTGGTAGTCTTTCCAACCCCGCCCTTTTGATTACATATGGCAATTACTTTTGTTTCAGCCATTAAAAATTCACCTCCTTTATTTTCTTATCTTCCTTTCTTTCTATTTTTTGAAAAAGAAAAAGCTATCTCCTTTTGGAAATAGCTATGTAAAAAGTATTCTTATGTATATCCTTGCTATCCCTTATTTTAAAGAATATGCAAGGCTATATATTATATGTATTCAATTTTTACTTTCTTTACAGGTGCATCCACAACTTTAAATATGAGTTCATCTATGCAATCTGTATGTCTGCCCTGCCTTATGAGCTGATTTTTCAGTTCTACAAGACTTTCCAATAGCAATCTCTTTTCTTCGTAATCCATATATATGTGGAATTTCTTTTCTCTCATTGTTGCACCTCCTCTTTTTTACAGTTTAATATGGATATCCAAACACTTCAAATGTACGATTAACATATTTTAAATAAGTTCGAAGTGCAAAAGTGCTTTCTTTATTACTTCGACTTTTTCTTCAGGTGGATGTGGTTTTCTATGCTTTAATTTTTCTTCTGACCTCACTTCTGTTTGCATGTGTATTCCCATATTTCGTTTCACTTCTGCAATATATGAAGTATGTATTTTAAAACCGAATTTTTCTTTTATATATGTTTGAATCATCTTATATGTAATTTTTTCTTTAGGTTTATATTTCTCAGCTCTATCAGCAATTTTGTCTATTGGAAACTTATCTTCACCCTCCACAAACTCAACTTTCACATTGATTTGACTGTCCGGTTTTTTGTGGGAAAGAAGTACAACCGTCTCCACATACTCATCATTGTCCAAACTAAATTTCTTACTATCTTTAAGCTCTAACAAACAAAGTATTCTTATCTAGAATAATTAAGCCCCAAATAGGTTTACAATATATTTTCCCGATTGCCTAAGTTTAATGAATCATATCTTTGTAAAATTCATCTGCGATTATAAGAGTATTTCCTTATAAAAACTGTCTAAAAAATATTTGTAATCCAGCCATTTCCCTATGCCGTTCAATAGTCCTTTAACAAATTTTCCAGCCATTCTATATTAGAAATCGATGAATTATCTACCGCGTCATCAGCAATATTTGTATGTGGACACGCAGAACATAATGGATTGTCTCCATTATTCCGTCCGCTATATACACCATTATTTTTAATTTCTTTTTCTATTTTCCCATTAACAATTTCAAAATGCAAAGAAGTTTCATCTGCATAGCCAGTATCTGGAATAAAACGCTCTGTAAAAGCAAAGTATTTTACCGTATTTCCTTCAAGAAACTTGTCGAAATAGTCTTTGCGGATAAAGACAGTTCCACCGATAGGGTCTCTATAATATGAATTCTTATTGTTGTTACATATTATCACTTTTTCTTTATCTTGAGTTTCCCATGATAAATCCGAAACATTCAATTTGAGATTAAAAAATCTAATAATATTCGATGGTGGTAATACTAATGAAGTCTCCTCAAAAACTTCAGATTGATTATTAATATTTTTTACATTCTTGCAAAGCCAAGGTTTTGATTCATTATCAAGATATGAATTCAAATTGCCAATATATTCTTCTAATTCAATGGTCAGATAGCGAGCATTACCATCATCGTATATTGTTTCATTTTCCGAAGAGCAACACCACAAATCATATGTATCTTTCCATCTTGTTTCATATTTATCTTCCTCATGTAGAGATACTCTACCAGCCAACATTATCCATTTTTGATGTTTTAATTCAACTGTTTCAAGAAGATGCAACACATTTCTTCTAGTTAATTCAACATTTCCTACCCAACAAACATCACGCTGCACAGGCATCTCTAAGGAATTTATTGCATAATCTCCCAGTCTCTCTATAAAATCTTGATATGTTGGAATTGGTGCTGTAATAATAACATCTTCTCCATATTCCAAAGGATCATACACCTCATATCCGATACTATTCTGAATATTATTATATGTTGCAAACTGATTTGTATAATAGTTACACATCAAGCTCCCATAATATAATCCTGTTGCAATATCTACCCCCTTCATATAGACAGAATGATGAAAATCTCCTTCACGAATATTCATAGATTTTCTATCTGCTGAGATATTGTAATATTCGAAAACATATCTAAAAACTTTTTCAAAGCTTTCCATAAAAGAATTCATATCCAATGTTTTAATCTCTGCTATAGACTCTATCTCTGGCATAATTCTATTTTCGAATGCTAACCAACCGCTGCATTTCCCACCACATACACAGGAGTATTTATTATAGAGATAATTATTTATACTTCTAATTTCATTCTTATCATTTGCAAGAAATTTCGTATACATATTAATATGATCTTTTCCCCAATATCTAAATGGTAGAAAATCTTTATTCATAATATCCACATAAAATAATATGTCACTTAAATAATCTGAAACAACTGCATCTTCATTATATTTAAATAAATTCTTCCTATTCCAATTTATATAAGAATAAGGCTTGCCAAAGTAAGCCGAAATTCTACGGAGACTTTTTGCGTTTAGATTATCCTGTTCTGCAATAATCTTCTTGCAGAAATCTATAATTTTACTGTTGTCCTTTCTCATTTGACTCAGAACATATATAACAGCCTCTTGTATATAAAAATCAAAAATTCTATTATATTCAAGAATAACCCTATCGACATAACACTCATTCTTAGAAACCACCTCATATAACAATTTCATTGCTAAACATCTAACATCCTTATTAGGTGCTGCACAGCAGAGTAATGAAAAATAAAATGCTTCGTCTTCTCTTTTGTCAGTTCTGTCATTTAATGTTGTAAAATACAACACATTTTTCAGTCTATTCTTTATACCATTTTGGAAATGATATCCAGCCAATATGTTTGATAGATCACATAACCTTTCACGGCTTTCACAATAATAATCAAATAAGTAGTTGCTACAGTTAAATGGTTTGTCAGTATATCCTCCCATCGACTGCAACAAATCACTATGGTCAATAGGTTTAAACATCTCCAGAAAGACTTTAATATCATCACGTTTAAAATGAATTTTAACCAATGTATTAAAATCCAAGTGTTCAATTAGCTCTGTATCTTTTATTAAATCCTTTATTTTCTTATAATCTGGAGATATATTATCGAATATTGCTATAATTAAAGCTTCTTCAAGATTGTACAAAGATTCTACTTTTGATTTTATAATACTAATCTGTTCCTCGTAATTTTTTCCACTAATATCTTCAAATAAGGAACGAGCAATCAAACAATCTGTCAAAGAATCAATAATAAAATAATAATACTTTTCATCATCACTTTCATAAGCATCCATAAAACCCATCTGTATCATGGATGAAAGAAAATTTTCCCCGGTTTTAATTACCGACAGTAAACTAGTCTCATCAATACGCTTTTTCGCATTTCTATACATCCATTGAGCAACTCTTTTTGTATCTTTCCAAACATCTATACCTTGACAAGTCAAACTGTCCTTAAATACCTTACCTATAGTTTTTTTTATATATTGCTCCAAAATAAAAGTAATAGACGCAATTCCATTTTCAGTTTTAGCGACAAGTTTTTGTGACGATAGAACATCACATAACATACTTAACAATAACGCATTATTCGAATACAAAATATCTTCGTACATATAAACATCCGACACAGATAGCCTTAGTATTTCACTTAATGCTGATTCAAAAGATACACCTGGAAACTTATACTCATATTCTGATATTTCTTGATACTTTTTAAGAATCACATTATCCATTGAATTTGTTCTGTATGATATTATGATTCGTATTCTTGGATATTTCTTAAGCTCCGTTAAAATATCTATTAAATTATTCTGTCCTTCCTCTGATATTTCATTTATTGCATCAAAAACAAAAACAAATCCTTCATCACTTGCTTTTATTATTTCTTCAACATTAATATTGTTTGTATTCTTTTCAAACTTTCCATATATGCATAAATGCTCAATATTATTCTGCTCCAATTGTTCTTCGAAACATTTTATAAAATAGCTCTTGCCAATACCCCCTTCTCCTGAAATTAAGCAAAAACTATGAAGACTCATATATGTTTCTATTTCATATAGGCTTAATCCGTGCCAAGATCCTTTCAAATTCTGTATATCTGAGATTTTTTTTGCAATTTCTTCTATGAAAGCTGACTTTTCAGAAAAAAATGCATCATACGTTGCCAACACTTTTTCTAACGATGATATTTCATGTTCTGCTTCCTTATCTTTTTGATATCTTCTAATTTTCGGAAGTTCTCCCATAAGATAATCCATAAACTCTGGATTTTCCCATTCCATGACATAAGCAGGATTACTAATTGCATTCATTCTATCTTTTTGATTTTTATTCAATACTCTGTAATCCATAAGAACCTCCTTCCTCCAAAATAATTTATATTTTATTTCATAAGCTGAACATACCTTAAGCTGCTATATTATCCACGTTTCATATTTCTCCCAAAATATCTAAGTGCCTCTATAATTAACTATTTCCTTCTCGGTTATACATTTATACTGCTTTGAATCCTCTAATTTTTGATTATTGTGGTTTTTTCCAGCATCAAGACAGCACATTCTCTCAACCTTTGAATATATTATTATTTCATATCAGGATATCATCTTAAAATACTTCAACGCACCAGGAATAGCTTCTTTCTTTTCAACTGGACACTGAAAAACTTTCTGATTCTCATTTTTTTGAAATATTATAGTGTTCCCTAACGTCTAAACCGTGTTTTCTCTTAGCCTGCGCAATGTAAAGTGTCGATGCCTTAAACCTAAACTACCTCGCTATCAAAGAGACTTTTTGTACAACTTCTTCATAAGAAGTTTCTTCCGAAATAATACTTTGTATTTCACTGATATGTATTTTCTTTTTAAACTCCTCTAATCTATTTTCATCATTGTTCACCTTTATTTCTTCCAAATAATTGCCCCCTTGTTTTTCGTATCCACAAGATTTTCGTTTTCTTCAATTTTTTTAATAAACTCAAGACACTCTAGGAGAATTTGTCTGTTTAAACCTGCCATTTCGGCAATGTACATTATCAATTGAGGACACTTCAAACTATTATAACTTGGTTTTTTATCCGAGCGATTATTTTTTTCATCATCAATATAGTATTCAAAAAAATGAAATGCTTGTGAAGGCTCAGCCTTACTTCTATCAATTATTCTTTTATATTTAGGATATTTTGCAACTTCAAAATATCCGCCTACTGTTTGGCCAAGTCCTTCCTTGACCATCATATCGCAAACAAGCTCATCATCACTACGATTCCTATGCCCGCCATATTTTTTTATCGAATTCCAAAAATCTTTATTATTCATGTTATGGCTCCTTTTTCATCCATCTCAATTCTTCACTACACCTTATACATCAAGCAAACGCATTTCACATGGCACGAGACGTGAGAAACGATGCGGGTTGTGTACGCACAGATGATGGCAGTTTTTTCGCCTGTTTGTGTAAACATATCCGCCCTATGACTTGTTCCTCATGACTGGATGTGCGTGGATAATCTGATACCGTCTCGCCCCCTGTCAGCCATCTTGGATTCTCCTTGAGAGTCCAGAAATCCCCAAATCATCTTCTGCTTGTTTTTCGGCCACTCAATCAGGCGTAAATAAACTTCCTCGGTTGACATCGTTACGAGAAGACATACCCGACTTTGTTTACGCCTATTACTCCTCGGCGCAGGACGGTGATGTCGATTGTCTCGTAGTCCGCTTTCTTTATTTCAGCCGCACCGATGGCGATTCTCGGTATCTCCGTGGTCTCGATTCTGGTGCGTGGTATCTCTATCGTCTCGACTCCCATCTCATGGAGTACGTCCTCTGGAAGCTCATAGTTCTGCTCTACCAGTCCAAAACAGGTGAAGCCGGTATCGACGCAGAACGAGATTAGCTTCTTCTTGCCGATGTTGTAGATGACGCAGAAGGATGTTCCTATCAGGCTGCCCAGCAGGTATCCGAGAACAGGAAGCTGGAATCCGAGTGTCTGACCTATGATACCTCCAATATGTGCACTAACGAGGTATCCGCCGGACACAACGACCATATCCACGAATGCCGCACCCATCTGCTGTGTGGTCATCTTTCCTGCAGCGACAAGAATGCTGTTCTTTGTGGTCTGAAAAACCAGAGCAACAACGGTGCCGAGAAGCGTCGGACTGATTCCCTTGAGGGCTTCGCCAAGCGCACCGCTCTCGCACATGATGAGAAGCGCAGACGATATCCAACCGCGAAGGAACCCTTCTGCACCTGCCGATATTCCTTTCTCACCCATGTGCTTGACTTGGGAAAGGTCGAGTTCTCCGTTCTTGATGAGGAAGTCGATGGCTTTATATATCTCCGGAGCAAGCTGAACGGCTACCGTTATGGCTGCCGTAGTGTATCCGGCTTTCAGAGCCTGCTTCAGCAGGTATTTCGTCTGGATCGCGCTCTCAGCTGTGACGCCATGCTCCCCTGCTTTGAACTCCTGCTTCTTGCTTTCCTTTGCCATCTTCTCGAGGTCTTTTCTGGAGGCAGATCTGGACTCCACACCCTCGTCGTTTGCAAGCTTGTCGGTCAGTCTCGACTCTGTCTCGCCGTAGGCTTTCGACACGTCCTCACGGATAGGTTCGTTTCGGAGTGCTTCCCGATGTGCGGTCTGTTTTGCGGCATCGAGCTGATCTGAAGGAACGAGCCTGCCCTGATTCTGATAGCTCGCCTGACCGGTGTCGGGATTGAAGCGAGCCTGTGCCTTGGCGGTCTGCTCGGCGGTTCCGTAGGACTTGGCACTGTAATCCGTGCCGGATTTCAGTTGAATGTCCACGGAGTCCTTCGCCGTGCTGTGAAGAACCGCTGCGCGGTCTGCCGAATCTGCCGCCACCGCATCAACGTTAAATGTGCCAGCTTCCCATTCCTCGAACATGTAGCCCTGCAGCTGCCCGATTCCAAGATTGCGGTACTGGTGGTTGTTGATATTATCTTCAAGCTGCTTAATTGCCGCTTCAACGGAACTGACGTATTCCGTGCCCATGTAGGCGCCTACGTCCGCTCCCATTATCGCTGCGGCAAATTCCCAGCCTTGTTGTACTTCGCTTTTCGTCTGCATCGATAGTTACCCTATTTGTTCATGAAGCTCTCAAGCTCATCTCTGTAAAGATGGACAGCCCCGTAGAAGAGCATCTGCCTTTTCATGAGGGATTTGTTCCTGAATATCTCTTCGGATTTGACTGCGACCTGCTCACTGACCTTCTCGAAGGCATCTGCTCCACTTTCGAGAATCTTCTTCGCCGCATTCAAGAAGGCAGGAGCCTTCTTCTCGCCGTCAGTCTCTTCTTGCTTGGCGATCTCTCCGACGGATTCCTCTCCGGCGTTCTCAACGATATCTTGCTTCATCGTCTTCAGGAAACTGGGAACTGGGAGGTCTGACAACTTCTTCAGAAACTCGTCGTAGCCCTCTCGGCTGATCAAGGCTTCCGGCTCAACATAGAGGACAGCCTGATTGCCTGCCCATCCGTATTTGACGCCGCAGTCATCGAACTTCACGTCGATGACGGGGATGAGCTTGTCTGTTCCCTTGATGTCGCCGAGGAATAGGATCTTTCCTTGTATGTTTCCGGCTTTCTTATTACCGAGCCACACTTTCTCCGTCCAAGACACGACGCTGATGGAGTTGTCCCTTGTGCCGACAACCTCATTTTCAGCATCATCATGTGTCTCGATCATCTTCTTGAGCTGATTCATCAGAAGCTCGTCCTTATAGACTACGATAAGCGTTTTCTTCGTTTCAAACATTGCAATATGTCTCCTGTTAACTCACGATGCAAACAATATGTGCCTCTATTCTACGTCCCGTAGAAGCGGAATGTAATACCTTCTATAAGTCTTTAAGTTTCACGCCTTCGTCTGTAATCCACATGGTTTACCCGTTTGATTCGCCGCCTACGATGCATGCCGCTGCGGCAGATGGGCTGCTGAACGCCGTATCTTCTGTGAAAACACCGTCCTTAACCGTTCCGGCATCAATCAGTTCCTTGCGATGAATCTTTATCCATTCCCGACAGGATGCACGTTCCTCCGGGCATATTTCCGAGCCCTTGAGCACGATAAAGGCATCCCCAGAAACGTATCCGTGCGCTACCGCTTTCTTGCCTGCAAGGTGAAGGATGATCGCATCGCCAGCATCTTCGGATACCATCGGCTTCCTTGCCGGTGCCTTTTTCTTTGCAGGAGGTGCATCCTCTGTCATCTCCTTTAGCAGGACTCCGTCGGCATTCTTCCATTCGATCAGCCCGTTTGAGTTCTTGCCGCATACGAACGATGACGCATACGAAGGGCTCCCGAAAGAAATGTCTTCTTGAAGGATGCCGGCCTTATTGATAATGGCCGCATGCTGTTCACGCGCCTTCTTCACTCCTGCAGGCAGATAGTCTGCAGTTTCGGGATAAATGTAGCTTCCTTTCAGCACCCAGAAGCCATCATCCTCGAGCTTGCCCGTTGCCTTACCGCCTTTGCCATGACTCCGAGAGAAATAAAGAAGGTCTTCTTGTTTCTCACCGTTGTCGTGCGAAGGCTGCGGTTCCAGAGCCTTATGCCCCAGCGCAGGCATGACGATCTGAGCGTTCATGATGAACTCTTCAAGAAGGTCTCTTGTCTTCTTGGGAAGCTGGGACTGAGTAGGTGTATTTGCGTTCTTGACAATGTATCGCTTCGCATCCGAGATGATCCCGTGGAAGCGATTCTCGAGGTACTTAAT
>ERZ772906.2051-NODE-2051-length-10627-cov-39.590049_pt1 | contig 10627 bp, 8 predicted proteins | sample MGYA00511338_ERZ772906 | MGnify/ENA primary metagenome ERZ772906 (study PRJEB29015, sample SAMEA2738076) | human oral metagenome | biome: human oral; feature: human-associated habitat; material: saliva | place: China | collected 2212 ... | reverse complement strand
GTCAGGAGTATTTGAGCCAAAGGATATTTTCAAGATTGGAGAAAGATAAACAAAGAGACAAAACACCTCACCTGCTTGTAACAAAAGAATATGATACTATACGACCGTGAACGTGCCATTCAGCGGATGAACACATTAGCTAAGGAAGGTAAAGACTTTATCTTTATCATCAATTATAAAGCTGATGGTGCATACATAGAGGAGTCTACGAATATTGACCCTCACGAATTGCTTTTTGACTTCCCAAGTCTTTCTAATGTCCCTGAGGGCGAAAGATACAGTAAAGAGGCTGTGGAATGGTTTACCGAACCACCAACAAGAGAAGACTATGAGCCACGTATCAATCTTGTTAAGCAAAGAGAGCGTGAGGGAGATAGCTATTTAGCCAACCTCACGTGCAAAATTCCTGTCCGTACAAACCTCTCCCTGCACGATATCTTCATGCGTTCAAAAGCCTTATACCGCTGTTGGCTGAAAGAGAAGTTCGTTTGTTTCTCTCCAGAGATATTCGTTCGCATTAACAAAGAAGGACTTATCAGTTCCTTTCCAATGAAGGGAACGATTGATGCAACACGCCCTGACGCTGAGAAAGAACTGATGGAGAATAAGAAAGAAGCGGCTGAACACGCCACCATCGTCGACCTTATCCGCAATGACTTGAGTATGATTGCCGAGCAAGTGCAGGTGAAACGCTATCGTTATATCGATCATCTGACGACAAACAAGGGTGAAATCTTGCAGACAAGTTCGGAGATTACAGGACAGCTTCCTACGGACTATCGCGAGAACATCGGTACGCTACTTTTCCATTTGCTCCCTGCTGGCTCTATTACCGGTGCACCTAAGCCACGTACCATGGAGATAATTGATGAGGCTGAGGGCTATGAAAGAGGCTTTTATACGGGTGTGATGGGTTGTTATAGCAAAGGACAATTAGACAGTGCGGTGATGATTCGCTTTATTGATCAGGATGATAACAGACAGTTCCATTATAAGGCTGGGGGCGGTATTACGGCTCAAAGCAATAACGATGATGAATATAAAGAGGTGATTGAGAAGGTTTATGTGCCAATATATTGAAACGATAAGGGTAGTAGACGGCTGTATCTGCAACCTTGCTTACCATGAAGAGCGATTGAACCGCACACGCAAGGAGATGTTAGGACTGACAGAACCGCTGCGTATAGCAGACCTTCTGCAGTCTGTTAGCTTACCAATGGAATGCTCGAAGTTACGCTTTGTCTATGATAAAGGGGGCATCCACGACATCACTTGTACACCTTATATACGTAAGGAAATCAACTCCTTGCGCCTTGTCTACGACAATAACATCAGCTATCCCTATAAGAGCACTGACCGCTCTCAACTTAACGAACTAAAAAAACAGCAAGGTGACTGTGACGAAATACTTATTGTTCGTGACAATCACCTTACAGATACATCCTATACTAACATTGCTCTCTATGATGGAGAACAATGGTTTACACCCTCTACGCCACTCCTTTGCGGTACGATGCGGCAACGACTGCTCGACTGTGGACTGCTTCAAGAGCGTGAAATCATGGTTTCTGATATTCCTAATTATCAGTATATAAGCCTCTTCAATGCCATGATTTCATTGGGAGAAGTTATACTACCAATCGATAAGATTAAGTAAACAGCGAATTATTTTCATGAAAATAATTCTTTTTTTTCACGTAAATAAATATTTTTCTTCATGAAAATAAATATTTCTTTTCATGAAAATAATTCGCAAAAGGCAGTCATCTACATGACGAAAGATGAGAATTACGCTACTTATTAACTTACTTTTTACAGCTTACAGGAGTGATTTTAAAAACAATTTGATGAGTATAATAGCAAGCAATATAATCACCATCACTATAAAGTTAAGAATGCGTTTGCTCTTTTTTCTTGGGTCATAAGGATTGCTGCTTGTAGCTCCGAGCTGACGTGATGATGTGTTGTCATTTGGCAAAACGTCAGCACTTTTCATCCTATCTTCTGTTGAATTAGAAAGATACTCACCCATATAAGCCTTATATGCCACCTCTTTTATATCTCCCTTACTTCGTTGTTGCAAAGAAGTATAACGACTAACAAAACGCTGATAGAGTGGGTCATCGGCTCCACGCACCATCTTCATGTAGTTCAGTTTACCCCTCAGAACAGCATTAAGAGGTACACAATGCTGATGCCCCTTTGTTTTTCCATGCTGCTGCCTGTAGCTCTTCCACGCAGCCTGACAGGCATCTTCATAACCGTAACGCTCCCAGATATACAGCAAGGAACGGATTTCACGCACGTAACGGCGGCTTACATTCACTTTCTCCGTTACCATCAAGCCCGTTACCTCCTGCCGTCTTCCACGACGTTGCAAGTGGGTTTTCTCTTCATTCAGTCGGAAACCATAACGCTCAACGATAGTCTTTACCTGCTGTACAAGCTCTCCCTGTGGACGAAGTATGTCTGCATCAGAACTGAAAGTGAGGTCATCAGCATAGCGGGTAAAGGTAATTCCTTGTGCAGTAGCTATACTCGCTATCTCCTTATCCATCTCCCGACAAATAAAGTTCGACAGTGTTGGCGATGTTGCAAAGCCCTGTGCTAAAACTTCTTCATTGTTCTTTGTGCGCACAGTAGCCAGTCCTGAGACGAGTTTTGCAGCCAATGACGAGAAGCCAAAAGGCTCTGTCGTCAGACATTCAGCCACCTGCTGGCGTGTAATAGTGGGGAAGAAATCCTTTAAATCAAGGTTTAGAATATAACGTTTTCCCACATGTGGACGTGCATTATCAACCACAGAACGACCACAAACAAAGCCATACGCCCAAGGAGTAGGCTTATCATAGGTTTGAAGCACTAAATTCAATGCCTGTAAGATACCACGTAGAGCTCCTTTCGGAGCCGTTATCTCGCGATAGCCACCGTGCTTCTTACGAAGTCGGAAAGTCTTACAACGTCGTTGGACATTATTGGTATCAGCTAAAAAACTTAGTTGTTTACCACGAAAGTCAGAATAATACCAAGGCGACTTCAACTCATTCAGCATAGCTGCAAGTTCCTGTGCATCTCTTAAATGGCGCAGTTTATTCTCGAAATCAGCCTTTGTATATTCCCTTCCGTTTATTGTTCTGGTTGCCATAGTGCGTTTGTTTTAAACAAAAAAATAGGAACGCTGTAAGGGAATTACTGTTATCGTGAACCTTCGTTAACGATAAAACGATACTTCGTATCAAACTCCAGCGAATACGCCGGAAACTACTTCTAATTCTTTCAGACGTTCCTATCTGTGGCAAAGATAGATATTATAATTAAAACAGCAAAACTTTTCAACTATTAAATTATAGTTTTATAATATTTGTTGAGACTTGGTAAAACGGTTATAAATCATTAGGAATCAAGTAATCTAATATTTTGAATGATGAAAACAAGTCTGTCTTGTATACTAAATAAAGCCTTCGAGGACTTGTATTTATCCTTATAAAACAATACTTTTGTACACGATAAATAAAATATTTTATCTCTATCGTGTAGTTTTTCATTTACTACGTGCGTCTAATGGGCAAAATAAACCTTTAAACAAGATGGACAACCTACAGAATGAACAAGACTTCTCACGTATCGTGAGAGAACATAAAAGCACCATCTATACCGTGTGCTATATGTTCTCAAAGGATGAAGATGAGGTGAACGACCTCTTTCAAGAGGTGCTGATAAACCTATGGAAGGGTCTGCAGAACTTCCGAGGAGAAAGCGATGTACGCACGTGGCTCTATCGCATCAGCCTCAACACCTGCATCTCTTGTGACCGAAAGAAACGGAAACGAAAAACAATTCCACTCTCAATGGATATCAATCCTTTCACGGATAGTGATGAAGACAGCCGACAGATACAGCAACTTAATCGTCGTATCAGCCAGTTAGGGGCTTTTGACCGTGCTATTATCCTACTTTGGTTGGAGAATATGAGCTATGAAGAGATTGGCGAAATTGTCGGTATCAGCACTAAGAATGTCTCCGTAAGACTATTCAGAATCAAAGAGAAACTGAAGAAAACAAGTGAATCAACAAAGGAGTAGGGGAGTAACCATTAAGGAATGGGATTAGTTTTATTGGTCTTATTAGCCCTATTAGGCCAATTGACCCAATTAGCCCAATACCCTACAAAACTTAACAATCACATTAAAAAGAAAACTACAATGGAAACAAAGCATACAGAGTTTGAGGAAATGCGCCAGCAATTAGGCATCCTCAAGAATAAACTTGATAACCAAACACTTATCAACGATAAGCTTATCAGACAGTCAATGCTCAATAAGATGTCGTTTATGAAGAAATATACTTGGGTTTCATTCTTAGCATTACTATTTATTTACTATGCCTATTATGAAGCTCGGGAGATGTTTAACCTCTCTTGGTCGTTCTACGGATTCACCGTTATATTTATGACTTTAAGTGTCTGTTTTGATGCTTATATCAACCATGTCAATAAGAAAGACTTTCTAAATGGTGACCTCATAGCAGCATCTCTACAAATGCAACGAATGAAAAAACTCCGTAAAAAGTCCCTATTATATGGTAGCTTCTTTATGACAATATGGGTTTCATGGTTATTTATAGAATTATACAATGGCTCAAGTGCTGCGAATGGAGGAGCAAATACTTCCTTATTTTATGGTGCAATGGTTGGCGGTGGTATTGGTTTAGTCATCGGAGTGGCTATCGGTATATCAATATATCTACGTATGCAACGCATTAATTCCGATATTATCCAGCAAATAGACGAGCTTACAAAAGAGACAGAATAGAGAGGAAGAAGACAGAGTAACAAAGAAAAGAAGACAGGGTAACATAAGAACTTATTACTTATTCTTATATTACCCTGTCTTCTTAACCCTTTGTCACCCTGTCTTTAACCCATTACTTTATCCTACAATACAAAATTCTAATAATAAATTTGTTGTTCAATACAAAATTACTACCTTTACAATTAAAAGATAAAGGAACCGTCATCAACATATAGGCATTGACAAGACTTATCTGGAAAATAAACACAAAACTGTAGAATAAAATCTCCTATCTGCTTAAAAAGAAAGTATTATGAACCTCAAACTGTTCTTTGTATTTTTATCTTTATCATGGACATTAACATCATCCGCAACGCGTCCTGACAGCATAAACAATAATCTGCAAGACTATCAATACCTCACACAGTTCACAGAAACCAACCTTGCCACTTTCCCATACATCTACAAAATGTACGGAAAGGAATACAGAAAACATAAGAAGACCATCAGAAAACACTTGTTGAAAGGACAAGATATAGAGACAGCAACTTGCGATTATGTCTTTTGGTTCTTTTCTCAATTCGATACGCATTTTATTGTTGACCGACATAAATTCTGGCAGGAATATGACCGAAAGATTCATACTAATTACAAAGAAAAGATGGAATATAATCCCCAACCACTTGCACGTATGGTTGATTCAGATACGTATCTGGTAAGAATACCATCCTGTGGTGGGCAGAATCCAACCTTTGCATGGGTTGACAGCGTGGCACAAGTATTTAAAAAGAGAAACTGCCCATACCTTATTTTAGACATACGGGGCAATACTGGTGGGAATGATGCTATTTGGGAACCTTTCTTTGAAATACTTGCAGACCATAAACCTGACAAGGCTTGGAAAGTATTATTCAGAAGTAGTCCAGCAAATATAGATGTGCTGAGGAAACAAGGGAACATGAACCTTGCTGAGAAAGCAAAGAAATCAAAGTCTCAGTTTGTACCATTAACAGAAGAGGATAACGATGAGGAAATGACCTTCTTATCAAGCAATTTAACTAAAGTCGCAATCCTCGTCGATAGTAAAACAGCAAGTTCTGGAGAAACGTTAGCCCGTTTTACCAAAGATTATTGCAATCGTGGGAAAATATATGGACAAGACAATACTAATGGAGCAAACCTGTCTGGTAATGTAACTCCTTTTAAACTTCCACATAGCCAAATTACCTGCTATTACCCTCTTTGTGTTGATGAAGATTTTGCTTTGCAAATTAAAAACAAAGAATTGGGTATCAAACCAGATGTAAAGATACCTATTCCATTTCCAACCTCTCTAAAAGACAATGTTGATACATGGGTGATATGGGTTTCCAAATATATTAAATCGAATTAGAAATATTATCTTTTAAGACGGAATTTATATTATAGGGTATGCTATATAAATTTTATCAGACAGCTATAATTAAAAAGGTAAATCATTTTTCCTGTCACATCTGTCAGTATTATAAAACACATATATATCTGGAAAATAAGCAATTAGTCTTAAATGTTAAAAGTGACAGCAAAATAGAATTAAAAATGTTCTTGCATATACATTAGTTCAATATTACTTCACAGTATTGTACAGTTGTGAGAATTATCAGAATAACTAAGTTGGATTAGAAAAAGCAAATTCTTATTTCTATGACATGATAAAAAGACAAAGTAACAAAGGAACTAATCTGAGTTGTTCACTTTGTTACTTTGTCTTTTTTATACTCTTTTTCTTCTTATCAACCTATTCTTTCAATCATTATTTGACCATACCAATTCTTGCAAGTTCTTGAAGAATTGGCAAGAATTGGCAGGTATTTGATAGATTGATTAAGCCTTATCCTTTCAATATCTTCTTAATATCATTCAGCTTATTAAGGGCTTCAACAGGTGTTAGGTTGTTGACATCAAGACCGAGGATTTCGTCACGAATCTGTGTGAGGACGGGATCATCGAGTTGGAAGAAGGAAAGTTGAACACCTTCTCTACTCTGATCAAGACGCTCAACAGCAGCCTTTCCGACACTACCCACTTGTGCATTATCCGCTTCAAGCTCTTTAAGAATGACGTTTGCACGCTTAACAATGGAACGAGGCATACCCGCTATCTCCGCAACATGAATACCGAAGGAGTGCTCACTACCGCCTTTCTCCAACTTACGAACGAAGATTATCTTTCCATCCACTTCCTTCACAGAGACGTTGAAGTTCTTGATACGTGGGAAATTCTTCTCCATTTCGTTCAATTCATGGTAGTGTGTAGCAAAGAGGGTACGAGCTTGTGCACGTGAATGTTCGTGCAAATACTCTACAATCGCCCATGCAATGCTAATACCATCATAGGTACTTGTACCACGACCTAACTCATCAAAGAGCACCAGAGAGCGTGAAGTAACGTTATTAAGGATGTTTGAAGCCTCTGTCATTTCGACCATAAAGGTTGATTCTCCCAATGAGATGTTATCCGAAGCACCCACTCGTGTGAAGATTTTATCCACCATTCCGATGCGTGCTCGTTCAGAAGGAACAAAGCAACCTATCTGTGCTAAGAGTACGATAAGAGCCGTTTGACGAAGCAAGGCAGACTTACCCGCCATATTCGGACCCGTAATCATCATTATCTGTTGGCGTTCCGTATCAAGCAATACATCATTAGGAACGTACTGTTCGCCTATCGGTAGCTGTGTTTCAATTACTGGATGGCGACCCTGTTTTATGTCTATAACCTCCGAATCGTCCACTACTGGACGCACATAACGCTGCAACTGTGATACCTTCATGAACGAAAGCAGACAGTCAAGATGGGCAATGAGGTTGGCATTAATCTGTATCTGCGGAATAAACTCCTGCATATCCTGTACCAGCTCCATATAAAGCTGATTTTCCAAAGCCAATATCTTCTCGTCAGCTCCGAGTATCTTCTCCTCGTATTCCTTGAGTTCAGGGGTGATATAACGCTCTGCCTGCGCTAATGTCTGCTTACGAATCCAATCCTCTGGTACCTTATCTTTGAACGTATTGCGCACTTCTAAGTAATAGCCGAATACGTTATTAAATCCAATCTTCAGTGAGCTAATACCCGTCTGAGCAATCTCTTTCTCTTGAATCTCTAACAGATACTGCTTTCCATTGTCACGAATAGAACGTAAATCATCGAGTTCTTGGTTATAACCTAAGGCTATCACATCGCCTTTATTGACCAACTGTGGAGGATCAGGCTGTATCTCTTTCTCTATTCTATCACGCAAAGACTCACAGAGATTCAGCTGTTCACCAATCCTCTTCAGCGTATCGCTCTTCGCATAAAGGCAAGCCGTCTTAACGGGTTGGATAGCCATAAGAGCATTCTTCAACTGCACTACCTCACGAGGTGACACACGGCCAACTGCTACCTTTGATATGATACGCTCCAAGTCGCCTATACGATGGAACTGCTCATTGATACATTCGCGGAAATCAGGCTCACGGAAGAAATAATCTACTACGTCTAAACGCTCATTGATAGGTTTCACTTCCTTCAAAGGGAAGACCATCCAACGGCGCAACATACGTCCACCCATTGGCGTAACAGTATTGTCGATAACGTTCAAAAGCGATGATCCACCCTCATTCATTGGTGCAATCAGCTCCAAAGAACGGATGGTAAAACGGTCCATACGCACGTATTTATCTTCTTCTATACGTGCCAATGAAGTGATATGATTGATTTGTGTATGCTGTGTTATCTCCAGATATTGAAGGATAACACCTGCTGCAATAACACCATTATTCAAATGATCAACACCAAAACCCTTTAAGTTCTTTGTTCCAAAATGCTTTAGTAGCTTCTGACGTGCCGTCTGATCGGTAAACACCCAATCGTCCATCTCGAATGTACAAAGGCGTGTACCGAAGTAGCGTTCAAAGTCTTGTTTCTTCGCACGGTCATAGAGTATCTCCTTTGGTTGGAAGTTACCCAATAGCTTTTCGACGTAATCAAAGGTGCCTTCACCGGTTAGGAACTCACCAGTAGATATGTCTAAGAAACTTACTCCACAAGCACCTTTACCGAAGTGTACCGCTGCAAGGAAGTTATTTTCCTTATAATTCAGCACGTTATCGCTCATAGCAACACCCGGTGTGACGAGTTCTGTGATACCACGCTTCACCATCTTGTCCATTGCCGACAGACCCTTCTTGCCTTTGATAGCCTCACGTTTCTTCTTTGGGTCTTCTAATTGGTCACAGATAGCCACACGCTTTCCAGCACGAATAAGCTTAGGAAGATAAGTATCAAGGGCATGATGGGGGAAACCAGCCATCTCTATCGAGTCGCCGCTACCACCATTATTACGACGTGTAAGGGTAATACCAAGTATTCTTGCCGACTCCACAGCATCCTCACCATACGTCTCATAGAAGTCACCACACCTAAAGAGCATCAATGCTCCAGGATGTTGCGCCTTCATTGAGAAGAACTGTTTCATCATCGGGGTAAGTCCCTTGTCGTCTTTTGCCATATCTTTTATTTCCTTATTAAGTCTATTTCTATTTTATCCTTAGACTTACAAAATTACAAAAATAAGGAGGAAAGCCCAAATAATTAATTACCTTTGTCAAAAATAAACACAAACATGGATATATTGATTATAGGATTAGGAGTTATCGGAACAACTTATGCTTCTGTGTTTAAAGAGGCTGGACACAATATTGAACATTATATTCGGGAAGGAAGTAATAAGGAATATATAAGCAATATTGAAGTTACATTATTAGATGGAAGAGAATCATCAAAAGGTATTCAAGTTAAAAAAGAGTATACAGTAAATCCACATTCAAAGAAAGTATTTACAACCGATTATTACTCAATATTTTATAGATAATAAGTCAGAAATATGGTTGTTATTTTTAATTGCACATTCTAAAAGGTGAAGATTTAACGCTTTTATTGATTATTAACTCAAAAAGGACATCAACTTGGGTCGTTTCTTCTCTTTTCCTTGCTATTCGTTTCCGATATTCCACTTTTGTTTTGGTCTATCTCATATGTACTGCAAAGGTATTGATTTTTGTTTGATATTGCTCCTTGCTTGCTCCTTGTCGTAGATTAATTTTCACACAGGAATTTTTGTTCTCTTTCTATAGGGGCTTGAAACAATCCATTTATTGGAAACAATTAAAGACGGAGCTGGTTTGCCCCAGTGCTTTTTAAGAAACAGGGCAATTATTTTATCTCCACAAAGGCTCTTGTTCCCAATTATGAGGAAAGCCTAATAAACGAGTTCTTACTGATGGGTATTTCGATAAAAGCTGCTTGAAATCTGCAACAAAAGTGTTGCCCATAGAAATGGAGTTAAGCCAATACACCACATAGCAGAGTTGCGGATAAAGTGTTTGTTCACGGAACGAGAAATCCGTAATCCATGTGTTTGGCATACGCATAGGCATCATTGGCTTGACAGGAAAGACCCGATTTGACAGTCTTGAATGATGGGCGCAGCAATTACGAAGTACGGGTCTGGGTACGGATTAAAAGGCTAAGTGATTATTTCCAGTCATTTAGCCTTTTTAATTATCTAATTTTTCCCCACATTTTCCCCACAGCTGTCTATTTATATATTTTAGAAACATATTTTTCCGTAAAGTTATGTACCTTTGTCGGCAAATAAAGATATTCTCGTCAAACAAATATAAATAATATAAACATGGAAAAAAACAGAAAAAAACAAATCGTAGTTTTGAGTATAGCTTTAGTTTGCATTTTCATCTTGGTATTTTCATTGTTCCATAAATCAGCGACAAAAGATAGCGCAAATCCTCCTTTAA
>ERZ772906.2044-NODE-2044-length-10645-cov-3.082908_pt1 | contig 10645 bp, 6 predicted proteins | sample MGYA00511338_ERZ772906 | MGnify/ENA primary metagenome ERZ772906 (study PRJEB29015, sample SAMEA2738076) | human oral metagenome | biome: human oral; feature: human-associated habitat; material: saliva | place: China | collected 2212 ... | reverse complement strand
TATGCAGGCCATACGCGCATCATCGACATTAAACCTCCTAAAATTGTGCTTAGCGCTGATAATTCTCAGTGGATGCAAGAGGTTAAGATGAACCAAAAACGCATTCTTAAGGCCATTAATGATTATTATCAAGGTGAGATTATCACCGAAATGGGCCTTATGATGCATCGTCAGAGCTTTGTGAAAGAATCGTCTGGTCCGGAGATATATCATATAGAAATGCCTGATATAGAAGGCTATATAGATATGTCAAAAATCATCTTATCCGATGATGATATAAATGTTATCGACAATATGGTTAACAAAATCTCTGATGACACATTAAAAGATACTTTCAGAAACGTAATTATTAGCAGTCGCAAAAAAGAAATCTATTTATTAGAACATGGCTATCATCGTTGTGAACGCTGTCGAATTCTGATGAATCGAGCTACTAAACATTGTGTTACCTGTGAATATGAAATTCATCGTGAGCATATCAACAATATTAAACGGCAAATTCGACGGATTCCTTATATAAAATACAAAGAATGTTGTAAATATATAAACTGTACTTTTGATGACTTTGCCATGGCTATGAGAGAACTTATTTATTTTTATTTAGACAAGGTATATCATGGTTCAACTAGCCGTAATCACATGTATATGGCAGCCATGCTCATTACCCATAAAAAACCTGAAGAATTAACAGATCAACATGTGATTAACCTGTGTAATAAACATAGATCAAAATTCTTGAGTGAAGAAAAACAAAAAGAGCTCAATATGCTTAGGGGTATATTGGAATAGCATTAGGCTGTATGAGGTGGATGGGAAGTACTTTCGCAGCGACTTTGGCCCTGCGGAGCCCGTAGGGCGTAGTCAGACCCGGCCGGTGGAGGTTCTCAGGACACGTCACCGCCCTCCCACCTTTAACGCAAGACATATTCGGTATATAATAGTAGTGTATTGTATAAAAACGAAAGGAGGGCCTATGGCTCAATATTTCACAGACCGCCTACAAAAGGTCTTCCACATGATTTTTATGTCTTATAATCAACAAACGGCACAAGAGGGTCTCCGCCTCTTAGAGTCAATTGTGAATAATCAATCGAGTGTCACAAAATCCTCTCAATATGAGTTGCGTAATGCTACTACTGTTCAAGGTAGTACTAGCGAGTCTAAATCTGAAGAGGTATATAAAAATTCCTTTTCTCCTGAGGAGCGTGAATTAGGCGATGCCTATGCTTTATTGGCACGGGTCTATGCAGGGCCTCGCTTTACGTGGGCCGAGTCTGGATTTCCAGAGGATAATATGCGCACCTATCAATGTTTACATGATAGCATTCGTCGCCATAGCCCAATCGGTACTTTACAAGCACTCCGCATAGCCGGCTCTATTACACCTACGGTGAGGCGAGACATGCAGTTATCCTTTGATGACGCATTCCGCATCGTTTGTGAGTATGCAGAGCAAAATGATGCATACTGCCAATATATTATGGGTAATGTATTTTTCTGGGGTGATTACCGTACGATTGATACGGCAAAACAACTGTTAGAACCAGCGCAAGCTCCATTTGGCCAACGGTTACAACGAGCATTTCGCAGTAAAAGTTTACGAGAAAGCATTGCTACTTTGCGAGGCACAACGGACGAAGAAACGCTGCAAACAGAAGCACGTGAGCATGCTAAATTTTGGTTTAATAAAGCCCTCAATCAAGGGCTAGCTATGTTCCAAGGGAACTTGCGCAATATTTACATCGACGAGGGCGATTATGAAAACGCCCGCCGTGTTGCCCGCAGTGCAGCTGAGCTAGGCAATCCAACGATGATGCTCTACACAGGCCTCGATCATCACGAAAAAGGTGAATTCAACGAGGCTTTCACGTGGTTTACAAAGGGCGCCAATTTAGGACAGCCTGAGTGTATTGCTGAACTAGCAGATTATTACTACCATTTTTACAAACAACCTATGTTGCGCGCTACGATTCCATACGACCCAGTTAAGGCCACGGAATTGTACCAACAGGCAGCAACAAAGAATTTTAGCGATGCAGGCTATGCAGCCTTGCAGGCCGCATTTAGCTATATCTTTCACATTGGACATCTCCCCCTCGACTGGGGTCTCATTGCCGATTTGACACATATGGCGGCCACTAAGGATAGATTCCTATTTGCGTTGCCCTATATCAGCTACATGCGCATTCACGGCATCGGCGTGACCAAGAACACCAAATTTGCGGTGCAGTCCTTGATGCGCGTCTTAGAAGAGGAAAATCGGGCCTTAGAAGAGGAAAATCGAGTTCTTTTTTACGATATTACCCGTGCTTTAACGCGAGTGGCCCTAGGCTATGCGTATGAAAAGGGATATGTAACGGGCACGCCTGACCTTGATTCTGCAGTGCAGTATTATGAAAGTTCCCATCAGTATATCTTATCTCACTTGGCTAATCGAAATGAAGAATCGAAAGATATTCCAGTAGATGATGAAGCCGCAGAGCGGTTAATAGCATTCGAACAGGTTAACGGTCATTGGCGCTACAAGGATTGTATTACTGAATCTACTACGACGGTTCGTCCTGCCCCAACCACTTGGCCGCATAAGGCGGCCCGACTGTCTATGAATATGAATGGTTTTCTATGGGATACAACCTTATATGATTGGAACACTATTGATAATGCATTATCAACACAAGATACAATAGCGCTCAACTTTTACAATCATTTCCTATCCATTTCAGATAAACTATCTAACATCTACAAAATGGAAACTAAACGTATGCCACGAGACACCTACTTAGTCCGCTTGCATGGCTACAACCCAACAGAGGGACACGAAATTGTGTACAAAGCATCGCTTAATGTCGAGGACACCCGTAATATATGGCATACACTCTATGAAAGCCAGCTCTTACCGAATCTTTCAGACTCGTGGGAAGTGGAAACAGATGAGGAAAAGCCAACATGGCACTATGTGCTCGACGTGGACCAAGAGCCGTTCCTACTAGAAGAGTATGATGATGCCAATGCGATGATACAAGCCTCCCTGGAGGGACTAAAAAACAACAGGTACGAACAAATCAATATTCGCACCCACGATTTCATTGGCCCATCCTATTTTATCTTTAAAGGGAAACAGTCAACACCATTTAGAGTACAACTGTATTTAAAAGAATCGGTACGGCACACTATTGATGAGCAGGGAAACCAAGAAAATGTTCCTGGCAACACCTATCTATTCGAACAATACTTTGGCAATGAAGTATCCTTGAATTATTGGATACAACGAACTATCAACACCTTAGATATTCCAGAGCTGGATAACTGGAAACCACTCAGCGTGCCAAAGGATTTACAATAATAAACAAAGATACACAAAGGAGCTAGTACACAGCGTACTAGCTCCTTTTGAATAAACTAAACTATTATAAATGATCATGAGGGTAATGAACGCGGAAATCCCCGTTTAGGTTGAGGGCCTGCATGTCTTGACGTTCAATCTTATCGAGCATTTTAGAACGAGCAGTTGTCATGCTACTATCACTATGTTTTCCACCCAAGAGAGCAAACTTAGATTTACCAAGGGTATACAATGTTTGTACATAAAACTCTCCTGAATGACCAAATGGTTTATCATAGCCCATGCCTACCGAAATGTGAGGTGTCACATTTACATTGATACCGGTCTTAATACCATTTTTATAGCCCCCATTTACACGGAATCCAATATTATAGTTATATATATCAGGGTTAGACCATTCTATGTCTCTAATCTCACCATTCATATGATTCCAGTGATAGCGGTCAATGTAGGCTCGAATATAACGGGCATTTTTAAAAGTTCGTGCGTATCCGATATCATATCCAGAGGCAACACGTTTTTCATGACTTTCACCAACAGAAACATCAACATCTGGCATATTATAAGGTGCTGGAATCATTTCATCGCGCTTAAATATACGATAGGATGACGTACCATTCCCTAGTGATTTATAGAAATTAGCATACAATTCATTTTCACCAGTTACATATTCTACACCTAAACTAGCACGCTTATAATGTTCTTTGAAAGCATAATCATAGAAGGCATTGATACCCACGTAGCTATGTTCTTCTTTACTTAATCGTCGATAACCAAGCCCTAGACTTCCCGTTGTGCCAATGGATTGTACCGATTGATTAAAGTCTATTTCATATATAATACCGCCTGCACCGCGTGTGGCATGATTCGCATAGCCATCCGCAATTTGACTTACACCGCCATGAGAACTAACTTTACCTTGTACAAACACTACACTCTTAGAATTGTTATCATAATGACCTATAGGTTGTAACGTCTCTATGCTATATTGCGGCTTGTGATTGGTTTGAAACTTCGCTGAAATATCAGTTCGATCAGCCCAATCTTGATAACTGCTAGAATTCACTTTCGCAGCAGTATCTGTATTAGCACTATCTGCTAATGCAATAGACCAACACATCGTACAAGCTGCTACACAAAGTAGCAGTCGTATATTAAACTTAGTATTAAAATACATGTAAATTTTACCCTTCTCTCACATAATTATTATTGCAATATTAAAATTACAAGTCTCTGAGCAATTTTAATACATTACAGCTTATAAGCCAACATCGACAAACTGCTGTTCATAAGTATTTTCCACAGTTTCTTGTACAACCATATCACTACGATGTACCTTATCAAGCATCTTAGAACGAGCCGTTGTAATCGCGCTTTCACTATGTTTACCACCACGCCAAGCAAACTTGGAGGTACCGATGGTATATTTCAAGGTCGCATAAGGACCACTCAAATGATGAGATGCCGTTTGGTAACCCGCATCAAGCGTAAGATGCGGTGTGATATGGAATTCTGCACCCACTTTAAAACCTTTTATGGCATCCCGTTTATTTAATCTTCCATAGCCTACTCTTACAGCCTCTCTACCACGCCAATTATAATAGTCCGCATGAACACGAGCCCAGCGAGCATTTTTGAAAGTTCGTGAGTATCCTACATCAAATCCACTGGCAGCAACCTTTTCTGATAGCATCCAATGATTTTCATAAGCAGCCACACCATAATTATAAAGACTTTGATCAGGATCCATACCATATGGATACAATCCTGCAGGATCACCCAATGCAACACTACGACCATGGAGACCTATATATTTTCTATCATCAGACCCCACATTTCGGTACAGATTAGCATGAAATTCATTAAGGCCTGCCACATATTCTACACCGCCACTAACGCGCTTATAACCACCTTTAAACACATGGTCATAGAACGCATTAACACCAACATAAGCATGTTCACCTTTGCTAAGACGACGATAGCCAATGCCAATATTAGCATTCATTCCTAATGATTCTTTTTTATCTATTTGCTCATTATGTGTTACAAACGTCCCTGCAGGTCTAGCTGGAACCAAATAATTATCTAATTTATAAGATGAAATTTTTTCTCCACTGCGCCCAATACGACCTTGTACAAAGACAACGCTTTTAGCATTTTCATCATAATGGGTTATAGGTTGCAAGGTCTCAATATACAATTTATTGATTTCAGTAGATTTTAAACTTTTCGAAGTTACAGTATGTAGATCAGTTCTCGGTGGTGAACCAACAGCATGGTGCTGTGTATGCATCTCTTTCGAATCTTTCATACCAACGCCGACTACCACATCTGTACGGTCCATCCAACTAGACCGAACGGCCTCTTTCCTAGCCGCATCTGATGCAATTGTTTGTTGTGCAGAATCTAGTCCATTTACATCTTGAACCTCTGCTGCCATTCCTATTGTATATATGCTGAAAGTCATAGTCCCTAAAACCATAGCTTTCAATAATAATTTACCTGACATTATATATAGTCCCCTCTCATAACAATGATAAAACTAACATTTTCTCCATATTATAAATGATCGATAGGTGCTAAATAATCGTATTCAATATCATCAAAGGATTCTACAATCATGTCTTGGCGACGTACCTTATCTAACATTTTAGAGCGAGCAGTAGTAATTCTATTATCACTATGTCTACCACCCCAGAAAGCAAATTTAGATGTACCTAATGTATATTTCACAGTACCATACATACCTTTAGACATATTATTAGCATGGTTATACCCAATATCTAAGGATATATGTGGCGTTAACTGTAATTCAGCACCGATTTTAATCCCCTTATAGTGATTTGCATCCCTCACTGAAAACCATGGAACGGACCAATGGCCTGGACGTCCCCAATTAAAATTTTGTTCATGGCCAAAACCTTGCCCCTTCCAGCGATATCCATTTACATAGGCACGAGCCCAACGAGCATTCTTAAAGGATCTAGTATAACCGATTTCATAACCATCTAGAGCTCTATCGCCTTTATAGGTATAATAATTCTCTGACGGAATAACACCATATGGGAATGAATCTGGATAACCATTAGGATACAAACGTTTAGGATATGGATTACCACCACCTCCTCTTACAACGTCCTTATTACCAATCCCCTTATACACATTGGCATATACTTCGTTAAGCCCATTTACATACTCTACGCCGCCACTAATACGATTGTAATTGCCTGTGAAAGCTCGATCAACGAATGCATTAACACCTATATAAGCATGCTCATTTCGACTAAGACGTCGATATCCAATACCAACAGTACCAATAATCCCTAATGTTTCTGATGATTTTTCATCCGTATTTATTTTAGTGTAACTAGATTGCCCATTCCGATTAATTATTAATTCAGGAAGAAGGTAACCACGCATCTCTTTCGAAGCTATTTTCTCACCACCCCGACCAATGCGCCCCTGTACAAATAGAACACTTTTACTGTTCTCATCATAATGAGAAATAGGCTGCAATGTTTCTATATAGGCTTTCGTTAAATTACCATAATCAGACTGCTTATTATAGATTGAATTTTGGTCATCCGTTAAAAAATGTCCTTTATCTAATTTGGACTGACCTCCGGCCTGTACACCTACAGCAATATCCGTGCGATCCATCCAATTAGATTGCACGGCCTCATGCTTTGCTGTATCGCTCACTTGTGGCGCCACATTGGCCGCTCCCACTACAGCACTTGTGCTACACACTATGGCCCCCATAACCATAGATGTTAATACTAACTTATATTTCATTACGAAACTTCTCTCCTTTTAGTTTTATAAATTATCATCAATTTTATAAATTATCCCAAGGCACTACCACCCAATACTCTTCATAACCACGGCCAATCATCATAGGGCTGCGTTTTACCTTGTCTAACATTCTAGCGCGAGCATTCGTAATAGTATCATCACTATGTTTACCACCATGCCAAGCAAATTTAGATGTCCCCAATGTATACTTAATAAATCCATAAGCACCACTAGCATACTTATTATCCGATGTATAGCCTAAATCTAAGGATACATGCGGGGTCACTTGTAATGTAGTGCCCACTTGCCAACCAGAACTATTCCCAAGATCAGAAATCGGAGAGGTCCCTCCACTATAGGAAGAAATGCCGAGACCATTCCAGTGATAAGCCCCAATGTGCACACGAGCCCAGCGAGCATTCTTAAAGGTACGAGCATAACTTATATCATAACCAGACAATACTTTTTGAGACTTATATACCGTGTAATTAGCAGTCCCACCATTCAATGGAAATGGTAGATGCGATTCAGGTACGCCCACAATATAAGATTGAGATTTTATATTTCCTAAACCTCTATATACATTGGCACGAACTTCGTCAAATCCGACCACATATTCTAAGCCTCCACTAACTCGATTAGCATTCTCGGAAAAAGCGCGATCTGCAAATACATTAATACCTACATAAGCATGTTCATGTTTACTGAGCTGACGATACCCTAAACCAATATTCCCCACAGTACCTAAAGATTTTGTCTCATCATGTCGTTCTGGTTTACTTTTTGTTTCTACAGTATTTGTAACTGGGTCGTATGGATACCAAACTCCACCACTTCCATCAAAATAATTAACCTTATGCTCTTGACCACCTTTATCAATACCACCTTGTACAAAAAGTACGGACTTAGAGTTTTCATCATAATGAGTTAAGGGTTGCAATGTTTCTACAGATATTTGCTTCCCCATCTTTGATTGTGTACCAATTTTAATATCTGTACGGTCCATCCAATCTGAAAGTACCGCTTCATGTCTGGCGATATCACGGATATCTAGTTGTTGTTTATTAGTTGGAGGGAGTACATTATGCCCCTCCACATCAGCCGCAATACCAGTAGCACTAATAGCACAGGCTATGGTCGCCAAGACCATAGCTTTCAATGCAAAATAATCTTTCATTGTATCGTCTCCCTCATTATTTATTGTGAACATGCGCTTCATTTTCAATTTACATTTCATTATATGCATATTTTTAGATGTAGTCAATGAAGGCAACCACATTTAAATCAACAATAAACATCATTTAAACCTTACTATTACATATCATTTTTGCAATTATGAGGGATACAGTATATAAAGAAAAAAACCTCAAAGCTAAGCATAAATGCTCAAGCTTTGAGGTTTTATGAGGGTTTTAGGGACTTTATCTTATTTGAATAAAGGCAAAAGTGCATTTGCTAAACCAGTAAGAGCTGCCAAAATGGCTTTGATAATTGCTGCTACCATGGTATATTCCTCCTTCTCATGTTCTCATACACTCATTTACTAAACTAACTATAAATATCATAAACGAGTATATTAACTTTAATATGAAATGTGAAAATTTTTACACATAAAAATTTCATGAGGAAAATGTCATATCGACAATTAACACCACATCTTTTAGGAGAATGATAGCACACAATGAATTCATAAATCTAAAAAGTTTTTAATTTTTTTGCTCCTTCTTGTATGAATTGACCAATCATATGTGCACGATCTATACCGAACTCCGGTTCTACTAGTTGATTATATCTATGTTCTACAATCTCCATACAGTGATTGATAATGCCATCCCAATCTACTTTCACAGCAGAGGATACATGTTTCAATTCCAGTGTATGAGTCTTGTTAAAGGCTACGGACGCATCAGCATTACGGTTTCGCATAACAGATGCCGCTTTATAACCTAATGAATTACCATTATCAAAAACAGGTGCAAGACCGATAAATTCTAGACTTTCACTATCACGAAGAGCACCAAAATTGCCCCAATGACGATCTTCATTAGCAATGAGCGCATCAAGCACAATCATTTGCTCTAACTGACGCGTCACATCAGTAAGACCAAATGAATGCAACTGATTCACATAATGCGCGTATTCACTCATATAATTTGGTTTTGTGTTAGCCGTCAATTGCCATGCAGGAATGTATTCTACATTGCGATTCGTAAAACAGTCACAAACCGATACATTCTCTGCTTCATCCGACATATAATCCAAATAGTACGTAATATAGGGTACATCAAAATATGCTAATATGTCACTAACAACGGCCTCGTTAAAAGGCTCTTGTTTAAACGTCAATTCTCCCGCTTTTGAAAGTAAAATCTCATCCCCACGGTGTAACCAAATCTGACGCAATGTCCCATTATTCGATGTATTCGGCGTCCGACGCCAAGGATCATATTGATGTAATGTATCAATAGCCCCAATCAACACTTGATCATCGGGAATGGGATTATCATAAAAATTCACATCAGCCCAAGTCACAGAACTATCACAAGGTTTAACCCAATAATGGTCAGAAATACTCACCATATATGATCGCAAGGACAATTCAAATGCATCTTTTGCCTTATACAAAACCTTAATGACATCATAATTAGAACGACTTTGCGGAATAAATCGATGGTCAATAAATTCATTTAAAGCACGCTCCCTATTATGAGGCTGCACAAGCATATTAACAGGTACATGAGCCGCATTCAGTACATCAACAATTTCAACCCAATTTCTTTCATCGAAAATAGAAAACTGTAAGACAGGCACATCTCTATGCATTAACATAAATTGCATAATAATCCCTCCCTCTACTAGCAGCCAATATTTTCATCATTGTAACACAAAACAAAAATACCAGAAAAGCACTCTAATTGCGAATGCAGTTTAAACGCCAATAAAAATATCCCCTTCGAGAAGCGACTATCTCTCCTTTCCTAGTGCTATAATCCCACAGATTGACTGAAATACAGAAAAATATCCCCTTTAGAAGGCGACTTTTGGCCCTGTTCCAAAGGAACAGACCCGGCCGATGGAGCCTTCTAAAGGGGATATTTTGATAACTGTATTTAAATCGATTGTGGAATTATAGCGCTTTTACTACTTCTGCACAACGATGGCATAGTGTAGGGTGTTCGCTATCTTGACCGACTGTATCACGGTGAATCCAGCAGCGTTCACATTTTTCAAGTTCAGATGGAGCCACTACTGTCGCTACGCCTGTTTCTTCGTCTTTTACAGCCTCTGCTGGTGCAGCGCCATTTACGATGTGAGCTTCGGATACAATAACGAGTTTAGCTAAACCTTCTTCACCAAGAGCATTCAATGCGTCGAATGCGGCGCCTTCAGCGTATACTGTAACGGAAGCATCTAATGGGTGACCGATTGTTTTATTTTGACGAGCAAGTTCTAATGCTTTTTGTACGGATGTACGCAAGTCTAACAATTGGTTCCATTTATCAGCCA
>ERZ772906.2033-NODE-2033-length-10674-cov-4.340522_pt1 | contig 10674 bp, 7 predicted proteins | sample MGYA00511338_ERZ772906 | MGnify/ENA primary metagenome ERZ772906 (study PRJEB29015, sample SAMEA2738076) | human oral metagenome | biome: human oral; feature: human-associated habitat; material: saliva | place: China | collected 2212 ... | reverse complement strand
CCCTATAAAACCCCATGAATTTTTTATAGGGAAGGGACGATTTTGCCTGTATTTGCCTGTGCCTGTATTTACTTTTTCCAGGCGTCACTGTGGATGCGCCAACCGGTAGTCAGCGCCCGCATCCCCATAAAAATGAATGCAAACGCCCCCCACAGCAGCATCAGCGCCAAGTTGTCGCTCAGGCCCTCATGGACGTTTACCAGCAGCAAGATCGCCGGCAGGTAAGGCACCAGGTTGATCACGCCGGCCACCGCCAGGTAGCGCCCGTCACCGGCTCCCATCAAAATGCCGTCGTACAAGAAAGCCACCGCCACCAGCGGTAACGACGCCGCCATGGCCAGTAGCGGCCAGAAAGACAGTTCGCGCACGGGCGCGTCAGAGGTGAAGAACCAGGGCAGCCATTTGGCACCCCCGGCCACAACCAGCCCCACAGCCACCCCCACGCCCAGGGTCCAGCCCATGCAGCGGCGCAAAATCCGGCTAATTGCCGCATCTTCCTGCGCTAAAGCAGCCTCGTCGCCACGCCGGCGCGCCTCGGCAGCCCGCCCTAGTGCCTGACCAATCAGCGCCTGAGCCGCAATCGCCAAGGCATCAAGCCCAAACGAGCACACCCCCCACAGGGCGTTAACCACCTGGTAGGAAGCCAGCGCCGTCGCCCCTAAAGCGGTAGCCGCCCACACGGTAGACAAAATGGCCACGCGCAAAGAAATATTGCGCACAAACAGCCCCAGCCCCTCCCCCATGGAGGCGCGCAGCCCCGCCAAGCGCGGACGCAAACTGACCTGCTCGGCGTGGGCCGCGCGGGCAATCGGGGCCACCAGCGCCGCCCCCATCGACAGCTCCGCCAAGGCCGTGCCCAGCCCCGAGCCGGCCACCCCCAGCCCCACCACATACAGGAAGAAAGCGTTGAGCAGCGTGTTTAGCACCGCCCCGGCCAGGGCCACAATGAACGGTGTGCGCGTGTCCAGCAGCCCGCGCAGCGTGCCCGTGGCTGCCAGCACCACCAGCATCCCCGGCAGCCCCGGCAGCACCATGCGCAGGTAGGCCACCGCGTTAGTCGCCACCGACGCCTTAGCCCCCATCGCCGCCACAATCTGGGGCGCAAACACCATCGCCACGCCGGCCACCAGCACGCCTATTATGGCCGCCAGCCAGATTCCGTCCAGCCCCGCTTTTAGCCCTTCTCGACGGCGCCCGGCCCCGAAATGGCGTGCGGTTGTGGCCGTGGTGGCGTAGGTGAGGAATACGAACAGGCCCACTGCCGTGGTCAAAATGGAGGAGGCCAGCGACAGCGCCGCCAGAGGGTCGGCGCCCAGGTGACCAACCATGGAGGAATCGATCATGACAAAGATCGGCGAGGCCACCAGCCCGCCCAGGGCTGGCAGGGCCAGACCCAGGATTTGGCGGTCAAGTTCGCGCCCGCGCAGCTTGTCAGCCGGGCTGGTAAAGGGCGCGTCGGCGCCGACAGCGGTAGCGTCGCCGGCACTGGTAGCGACGACGCCGCCACCCACCGGGTCACCCGCCGAGGCACCCACAGGGGCACCCGCCGCAAGACCGTCAGCGCTCTTGGCGCCGGCAGCGGTAGCGACGGCGTCGCTAGCGGGTAGCTCTGTGGAAAAGCCTTCGGGAGAAAAGCCTTCGGGAGAAGAGACTTCAGGGGAGGAGGAAACTGCTGTACTCATACTGTTGGTGAGCCTAACCCTAGCCGGCCGCGCTAACTAGTTGTGTCCAGCTTTTGAAAGCAGCTCGAAAACAGTTTTGCACCGCTGCGTCAAGTCTCGACACGCCAGTTCTCCCCAGGTTTGACAAGTTTTCCACAGATTTGGGGGCAATTTTTATCCACTCTACCCACAAGCACTTTTCATTGAAATAGCAACGTTTCTCAGAATGTGATCTGCGCTAGTCACATCCTTTTCCACAGTTTTCCCCAACTTTTTCCACATATACACAGGCGTTGCCCACAGGCTTTTTTGTATTACCCACAGCGAAGCAATTTTTCGATTTGCCAACTGCCCCTGGCACCCTCTACAGTGACCCAGCCGGTAGCTTAACCTCTGGTTGCCTAAGTGGTCAGTCTGGAAGGGGTGTTTTTGTCGACGACGTCGGTCGGCTTAGACTCGCTAGAGCTTGAGTCTGGATAAGATCCCCTCAAAGACTTCAACCCTCCACCAAAACAGCAGCCCAGAAAGGTCAGCCATGGAGCCGCGCGACACCGCAGATATCTTCGACCGCATCCCACCTCAGGATGAATCTGCGGAAATGAGCACCTTGGGGGGCATGCTGTTGAGCAAGGACGCCATTGCTGACGCCTTGCAGGAGATTAAAGGCCCTGACTTTTACCGCCACGCCCATGAGCAGATTTTTGACGCCATCATTAGTGTCTATTCGCGTGGGGAGCCGGCCGACCCTATCGTGGTAGCTGATGAGCTCCAGCGCCAGGGCAACCTGGAAAAGGTGGGCGGGGCCCCTTACCTAGCGTCTCTGATTGCTACCGTGCCGACGGCGGCCAACACCGCCTACTATGCGCGTATTGTGCGTGAGCGCGCCACTATGCGCCGCCTGGTGGAGGCGGGCACGCGCGTAACGCAACTGGGCTATGCAGCTGATGGCGGCGACGTCGACGAACTAGTAAACCTGGCCCAAGCCGAAATTTACGCAGTTTCTGAGCGCAACAGCTCTGAGGATTACGTGCGCGTGGGTGACATCCTTGATGACGCCAATTTAGAGATTGAAGCCGCCCAAAACCGTGACAATAAGGGTATGCGGGGCGTGCCCACGGGGTTCATTGAGTTAGATGAGCTCACCGGTGGTTTGCAGGCGGGGCAGATGGTGATTATTGCGGGGCGCCCGGCCATGGGTAAATCCACGCTGGCCCTGGACATTTGTCGTTCGGCGGCGATTCACCACAAGATTGCGGCCTGCTATTTCTCCCTGGAAATGGGGCGCATGGAGATCATGATGCGCATGTTGTCGGCGGAGTCTAATGTGCTGCTAAATAAGCTGCGTGGCAGCGTCAAAATGGATGATCGTGACTGGGAGCGCCTAGCTAAGCATTACGGCCCGGTTTCTGAGGCGCCGCTGTATGTGGATGACTCCCCCAACTTGACCATGCCGGAGATCCGCGCCAAGGCCCGGCGTCTAAAGCAGCAGTTCAACCTGGGTTTGATTGTTATTGACTATCTGCAGTTGATGACTAGTGGACGCCGCGTGGAGTCGCGTCAGCAGGAAGTTTCGGAGTTTTCCCGTGCCTTGAAGCTGCTGGCTAAGGAGCTGGAGATTCCGGTGATTGCAGCCGCCCAGCTTAACCGTGGCCCGGAAAACCGCACCGACCGCAAGCCCCAGATGAGTGACCTGCGTGAGTCTGGCTCGCTGGAGCAGGATGCGGACCTGATTATGCTGCTGCACCGCCCCGCATACTATGAGGAGGAAAACCGCCCTGGTGAGGCCGACATTATTGTGGCTAAGCACCGTAACGGCGAGACTCGCACTATCCCGGTTTCCTTCCGTGGACACGTTTCCTGCTTTGCCAATATGGCCCGGGAAGCGGTGGGTGCGGACCCTTACAGTGAGTAATTAGCGACGACGGCGCCGCCCGGCCCCGGCGTCGTCGCCACTACCGCCGTCGGTCCCAGCGCGCGAACATAAGCCCGCGCAAACGTGAGCCAAAGACGCAAATAGCCGCCCACCAAAACCGGTGAGCGGCCATTTAGCTGCGTTAATTACAGCGACTAGCTTCAGCGAGCCACGATAACGTTGATCTCCAGGGGAGCAGTCACGTCCTGGTGCAGACGCACGCTGGCGGAGTGACGACCCAGAGCCTTAACCGGGCGGGTCAGCTGGATCTTGCGACGGTCAATCGCGGGACCACCGGCAGCCTTAACGGCCTCAGCTAGGTCAGAGGTGCTTACAGCACCGAACAGGCGGCCGTTAGCGCCGGCAACGGCGGCAACGGTAACCACGTTGGAGGCTAGCCAGGCGCGAGCGCTCTGGGCGGCTTCCATGGACTCAATGGCGTTGCGGCGGCGAGCCTCAGCCATCTGGTCGATCTGACGCTGAGCGCCCTTGGTCCACGGGGTGGCCAGCTTGCGGGGCACTAGGTAGTTACGGGCGTAGCCGTCCTTAACGGTAACTACGTCACCGGCGACACCGAGGTTGGTGACGTCGTGGGTGAGGATGAGCTTGGTTGACATTGCTAGTCCTCCCTATCAGCGAGCGTTGGAAGAGTAGGGCAGCAGGGCCATCTCGCGGGCGTTCTTAACAGCCTTGGCGATCTTGCGCTGTTCCTGTACGGAAACGCCAGTCACGCGACGAGCACGGATCTTGCCGCGGTCGGAGATGAACTTGCGTAGGGTGGCGGTGTCCTTGTAGTCAATGACGCCGACCTTGATGGCCTTGACCGGGCCAACCTTCTTCTTCGGCTTGCGAAGTTGGGGCTTCGCCATAGTGGTACTCCTTGGTCTGAGTGCTTAGCACTCTAAAGATGAATGTCTGGGTGCCCTACCCAAATGATCCCAAATGGGCGGGCGTTGGTGACTTAAGCCGCCTGCGCTGGGCAGTCCCTGCGGCATGCAGGTTCTGCGGTAGGCACGGTGCACTAGGCACTGCGCTTGGCAGGTTTAGAACGGCGGTTCGTCACCGAAAGAAGAGCCGCCGGTAGCCCACGGGTCTCCAGCGCTGCCGCCTTGCGGGGCGCTGTTGTAACCGCTGTAGCCACCAGCAGAAGCGTTGTTGTTGGCGTTATAGCCACCCTGGGAGCCGCCATAGCCGCCGCCATTGCTGACGCCAGCATTGTTGCCGCCGTAGTTACCGCCACCGCGAGAGTTGCGGGTCACTTGGGCTTTGGCGTAGCGCAGAGACGGACCAATCTCATCCACCTGCATTTCAACCACGGTGCGCTGCTCACCCTCACGGGTGGTGTAGGAGCGCTGCACGAGACGGCCCTGCGCGATTACACGCATTCCCTTGGTGAGGGATTCGGCTACGTTCTCGGCGGCGTCACGCCACAAAGAGCAGCGCATGAACAGAGCGTCCCCGTCCTTCCACTCGCCGGACTGGCGGTCGTAGGTACGCGGGGTTGACGCGATGGTAAAAGAGGCCACAGCCGCCCCGGAGGGCGTAAAGCGTAGCTCCGGGTCGTGGGTCAGGTTACCGACCACGGTGATAATGGTGTCTCCAGCCATGTTTGCCTCCCTTGGCGGTTACTTCTCAGGCCTCAGGGCGCAGCAGCTTGGTGCGCAGCACGGACTCGTTCAGGCTCAGCTGACGGTCCAGTTCCTGAGCGGTTGCCGGGGTCGCGGTCATGTCGACGACGACGTAGAAACCTTCAGACTTCTTCTTGATGTCGTAAGCCAGGCGACGACGTCCCCAGACGTCCACCTTGTCCAGGCTACCGCCCTCAGCGGGAACAACCTGTAGCAGCTTCTCGAGCGACGCGTTGATGGTACGTTCGTCGGTCTCGGGTTCGAGAATGATCATAATCTCGTAGTGACGCATGCTTGGTACCCACCTCCTCTGGTCTGTGGCGGTCACGGTCCTTCCGTGACAGGAGGGTGATGCGTGCGGCGCACCATCCGGTGGACAGAGGTCCATCCGCCTGACGGCGCAGCCAGTTCGCCACATTACCGGACAACCGGGTGGCCCTGAAAGCCAAGACGGTGGGCCGACGACGTGCCATGCAACACGTCATCGGCCCACCGTCAGGTGACCACGGGAGAGCGGAGGTCAGCCGTAGGGCAGCGAGGCGCTAAAGGACGCCCTGGTCGCGGTTGTTGCCGCCTTGGCCACCGTTGCCGTTCTGGTCGCCACCATTGTCATCCTGACCGTCTCCGGGCTTCTTCGGGGAGTCCGGTTGCTCGGTCTTGTTCCCCTCGGGCTGGGGGGTGCCCTGCGGCGTCGGCTCGGCGGTGGGCTGCTGGGTGGGGGCCGCAGTCGCCTCCGGTTGACCGGTGGGGGCCGCAGTCGACTCCTCCTCCGGCTGGCCGGTGGGCTTAGCGGTCTGCGGAACCGTCCCGCCACGGGTGGCCAGCAGCTCAGCCGGCGGCGGGAACTCCTCAACCTCCAGCCCCTCGTGCGCGACATTCATGTAGTCGATGAAGATGTCCGCCGGGTAGGTCGAGCCGGTGATCTCGTCGTACTCGCCCCAGGGCTCGATCGACTCCTCCGAGCCGTCCGTCCCGGTCTGGTAGAGGGTCACCGCGGTGACCACCTGCGGAGTGAAGCCCACGAACTGGGCGGACTTGTTGTCCGACGACGATCCGGTCTTCGCGGCGACCGGGCGATCCATCTGGGCGGCCACCTTGTCCGCACTGCCGTTAGGACCGGAGACGACCTGCTGGAGGGCGTAGGTCGTGTCCGCCATGACGTCCTCATCGAACTCTCGATGCCCCTTGGTGTCCGCCGTGTAGCGGTCCGTGCCATCGGGGTTCTTGAGGGAGGCCACGATGTGGGTGTCGTGCCGGATGCCCTGCGAGGCGAAGGTGGAGTAGGCCGTCGCGATGTCGATCGTGTGCGGGGAGGCCGAGCCGAGCACGTTCTGGACAAGAGTCCGCTGCTCCGGGGTCTTCAGACCCTGGGTGTTCTCCGGGTAGCCGGCGCGGTTCGCCACCTTCGCCGTGACCCCCTCCTCAATGTCCTCGGCATTCATGAGCTCCTGATTGAGCTGGAGGTAGGGGGTGTTGAGCGACTGCTCCGTGGCCTGGGTGAGGCTGGCCCACTTCAGGGAGACGTTCTTGAAGTTCTGGAACTGATGGCCCTCAATGGTCATCGGCGAGGTGGCCGGATAACCGCTGTTCAAGGACCACCCGTTCTCCAGGGCGGCCACCAGCGCGAAGGGCTTGAAGGTGGAGCCGGCCTGCGCGATGGCATCAGTCGAGGTGTTGACCTGACTGGTCAGGTAGTCGTCACCCCCGTAGAGCGCCAGCAGACCGCCCGTCTTGGGGTCGATGGACACCAGCGCCTTGCGCAGGTTCGGCGAGGCGCCGGGGGGCAGGGAGTTGACCGCGTTGACGGCGGCCTCCTGGTCCTTCTTGTTGATCGTGGTGACGATCTTGAAACCACCGGTGTCGATCTGCTCCGGGGAGATCTTGGCCTTGTTCTCGAGCTCGGCGCGCACCATCTGCAGCAGGTAGCCGTTGGTGCCGGCGTAGACCTGCTTGGTCTGGGACTCCTTAAGGTCCGGCATCTTCTGCTTGGCCTCGTTGTACTGGGCCTGAGTGATGTAGCCGTCATCGAGCATGAACTGCAGGACTCGTCCCCACCGCTCCTTGGCCTTGTCCGGGTTCTCAGCCGGGTCCCAGGCGCTGGGGGACGGCAGGATCCCCGCCAGGAGCGCGGCCTCCGAGGGGCTCATATCCTTGGCGGGATGGCCGAAGAAGGCCTGCGAGGCCGCCTCGATGCCGTAGGCGCCACGACCGTAGTAGACCGTGTTGAGGTAGTCGCCCAGGATCTCCTTCTTGGGCTTCTCCCGGTCGATCTTGATGGCCATGATGGCCTGCTTGAACTTGCCGGAGTAGGAGCTCGTGGTGTCGACGTAGTAGTTCTTCACGTACTGCTGCGTCAGGGTCGAGGCGCCCTGGGTATCGCCTCCGCGCAGGTTGTTGATCAGGGCGCGCGCGATGCCCTTGGGGTCGACGCCCTTGTTGGAGTAGAAGGAGCGGTCCTCAGAGGCCACCACCGCGTTACCCACATAGTCCGGCAGGGTGGAGGCATCCACGGACTGCCGGTTGATCTCGGCGAACTTCCCCATCTCCGTGGTTCCGTCGGCGTAGTAGACCGTGCTGCTCTGAGCCAGCGCGAACTCACTGGGCTTGGGCACCTTGATGGTGTTGTAGGCCCACATGAAGGCGCCGACGGCGCTGAGCACCCCCAGCAGGAAGACGCCCAGGACGAACCGCCAGCTGGGGATCCAGCGGTGGATCTTCCCCTTGCCGGCGCGGGGGTAGTTGAAGAAACGGCGCTTGCGCCCCGAGGCGGCGTCCTTGGAGCGCTCGGCCGTCGACCGCTTGCGCCCCTTGCCGGGCTTCTTACCAGCCCCTGAGACCCTGCTCAGGGACTGCCGACCGGCGTTGGCCACCTGGGTCAGCTTGTTGCCGACGGGGCGGCTGGGTCCGCTCCCACTCGTGCCTTCTGCCACGCGCTCCTCGTTTCGGTTGACTGTCATGGAGGTGACTGGGTGCCGCGACGGCGCGGGGGATAACGCTCCGGTTGCGACATGAGGTCCTCATCATGACCGATGTTGGCTGCTGGCGCCGACTCACAGACCGGTCACCGTCCAGCAGGACCGCCGACGGCGATCGGGAGTGATCGCTGCGGACAGGCCGCATTGGGCGCCGACATGCGTCCAGTATGGGGGAACACGGGCCCGTGATGGTAGCGATACGGACCTGGGAACCAGCCATGACGCCGCCGACTCACGTTATCGCGTTGTCACCTAAATCGGCCTGAACAGTGCACTCATGCGCTTTGAGGGCCGTAGACAACGCACCTGGAGCCAGAATGTGAGTTCGCGCCCAGCCGGCAACAAGGCTCGGCCACAGTATCCGGCTGTATCCGGAGTAGTACCCTCCCGACCCACATGCGGACCCGACCGCCCAATCCGAGAGATGGTCAGCGGGTGTGACGTCAAACACGCCGTCGAAGCCGTTCGTCTGGGCAGAACGTAACAGGAGCGTGTCGTTTGGTCCGTCTAGGCTCGTGCCATGACAACTACAGACGCGGCCACCACTCCCGCCATCGCCCTGCGTTTGGAGCTGCTGGGACTCCCCGTTCCGGCACCGGTCAAGCAGAGTGAGGCGGACCGTCTCATGTCCCCGATCCTGGCTCGCCAGCGCGAGCTCTCCCGCCGGCTGGCTCACCGCCCCTGTGCCGCCGACCAGCGCATTCAGACCTTCCTCGACTCCTACCTGGAGGGCGCGGCCGTCACCCCGAGGCTGCCCCGCTCCACCTTCGTCCTGGACCAGCCGGGCCTGGCGCGGGCCCTGTCCCTGCCGGAGGACGCCACCAGCTTCACCTCCGACTACGTCGAGAGCTACCGGGTGCTCGGCGGCGTCCTGCACAACCCCCGCAACGACCGGCGCACCACCGCCGGCGTCTTCCACGTCGCCGAGGGCGGCCTGCCGATCCCCGATGACAAGATCGCCGTCCCACGCGACGTCTTCGCCCGCCTGCTGGCCCACGCCGTCGAGGCCCCCGAGGACCTGCTGACCCTGCCGTGGGCCTCCCGGCAGGAGGACCCGGCGCGCTGCTTCGTGTCCCTGCTGCTGCGCCCCGTCGTCGTGCCCGAGGTCCCCGGCTTCTCCGCCGAGCGCTCCATGGAGATCCGCTTCATCGCCCCCGGCGGCCTGGTCTCCAACCTGGACTTCGTCGAGGGCATCTTCGGCAACGGCGGCGACCCCTACCTGCCGGAGAACGACTCCTCCCTGGCCCCGGAGTCCTGGACCGGCCACACCGGCTGCGTCATCCTCGCCCCGCACCTGACCACCCTGACCAAGAAGGAGCTGGGCCTGCCCTCCTGGGAGGAGGCCACCGAGCGCCAGCGCCGCGACGGCCAGTGCTGGAAGGACGAGGCCGAGCTCTACAACGGCGGCAAGGCCTTCAAGTGCGTGGCCCGCGACGAGCGCGGCGTCATCGTCACCGTCATCGCGGACAACTACTTCGGCTACTGCAAGAAGGAGGTCAAGACCCAGATCGGGTACTCGGCCAACCTCTTCGGCTGCGTGGAGGAGGAGCACGCCGGCGGCGCCGTCGCCTACCCGCGCTACAACCTGAGCCAGGAGTACACCGACACCCACACGCCCGAGGGCCTGACCCTCGAGCACGTCGTCGAGCGCAACCCCGGCCGCTTCGAGCGGCGCGAGGACGGCTCCGCCGTCGCCATCGACGACCCGACCGTGGTGCTGGTACCCGCCGGCGCCCACTACTCGATGCGCAGCCAGACGATCACCTGGACCGGCCCCGACGGCCAGGAGGCCTCGATCCCGCTGCTGGTGGGCAACACCTACGTGGCCCCCAACGGCTACCGGGTCCACGCCAAGCACCGCGAGGGCGACGCCACCCAGTGGCACCTGGTGGGCACCGCCCCCTGGTCCACGCAGGCCCACAAGCCGGCCACCGTCTCCGGCGGCGGCAAGTCGGAGATCTCCAAGTCCCTCCTGGACGCCTTCGTCTTCGGTGAGGCCTACGTCGGCGACGTCGACGAGGACTTCGACGCCGTCCAGGCGATCCTCGACGGCAACTACGCCGACCGCTTCGTCGACCCGGCCAACAAGAGCGACAACCACCGCTCGATCCTCTCCGAGCGCCGCTCGCTGGGAAGCGTCATCAAGCTGCTGACGCCGTCGTCGATGTACACCGAGGAGTACAACGCCTTCCTGGAGTCGATCCCGGCCCACATCAAGGAGCTCATCTTCACCGTCAAGCGCTTCTACCAGCCCAGCTGGGGCCAGGACTGGCGCAGCCACTTCTCCGTGGGCATCATCAACGGCCGCAAGGGCAACTCCCTGCGCCTGGACGGTGAGGTCATCAAGGTCAACATGCTGCGCGTGGGCTTCGAGGACGACGGCGCCTGGCGCCTGCTGTCCCTGCGCCCGGACTTCTCCCCCGCCGCCAAGGTCCAGACCGAGGACGACATCACCTCCTCGATCGTGGTCCCCGGCGGCCTGATCTCCACCCCGGACT
>ERZ772906.2031-NODE-2031-length-10675-cov-14.218267_pt1 | contig 10675 bp, 10 predicted proteins | sample MGYA00511338_ERZ772906 | MGnify/ENA primary metagenome ERZ772906 (study PRJEB29015, sample SAMEA2738076) | human oral metagenome | biome: human oral; feature: human-associated habitat; material: saliva | place: China | collected 2212 ... | reverse complement strand
GGATGTTCGCGCCGAAACTTTGCCCTGCGTGCTGTTTCAAGAGCTTGGCGTATTCGGGTCGTCTGAAAAGTTCGTCCAGCTTCATGCGTTCGCGTATGGCGGCAAACTCCATTTCGGGCGTGATGATGCCGCGGCGCGCATAGTGAAGCTGGGTTACGTTGCTGCCGCTTTTCGCGCGGCGCGGGCGGGTGATTTGGTTGAAGCGCAGATGGGCGGTTTGCGGGGCGTGCGCGCGTTCGATGCCGTATTCGCTGGAGAGTGTGGGCAGGATTTCGGTATCGCCGCGTTCGTCCAGCCATGCGGTGCGGACGTGCGGCAGGCCTTGTTTCAGGTCGATGTGCGCCGCCGGATCGCCGTACACGCCGCTGGTGTCATAGACGGGAATCGGCGGGTTGGCTTCCGTGCCTTGCGCCGTGTATGTGTCGTCCTGACGGATTTCGCGCAAAGGCACGCGGATGTCGTCGCGGCTGCCTTGCAGATACACGCGCTCCGAGTTCGGATATTTGAAGCGGATGCCGATGTCTTCGCTCAAGTCGGCAAGCTCGCGTGCTTCGTTGCCGGAAGTTTTGGCGGTTTTCTTTGGCGTAGTCATAAAAAATGCTCCTGTTTTCTCGTTTGAAAAGAAGAAACAGGAGCGTTTTGCTTTTTCAGACGGCCTCAATATCAAAAAAAGCCGTCTGAAAGACAGAATCCGTGAAAACTCCCCACGCAGGTATTATCCCGATCGGGTGTAAAGGGTATTTCTCAGCCGCCAGAACATCAGGCAGCACCCCTGTTTCGTACAAGGAAGGATTATAAACCACGATTGGGGTTTATTGGAAATCTTAACAGGGCTGACATCGGTATTTTAAGGAATGAATGGCTTGAATATCGAGGGGATAGCTATATTGCATTTCCATAAATCGAAACTTCGTCTGAAAAGCAGGACAACTTTTTCAGACGACGTTTGGTATGCACAAATTTAGGATAACGGGTTCCGTTACCCTAAATCTACGGCTTATTTATTGTTCGGATGGGATTCCATTGGTGCTGATAAAGGCAGTTCGGGCATGGTGCGGGCGGAGTCGGAAACATTGCCGGACAGGGTTTTCAGGAAGGCAACGATGTTGTCGGTGTCTTCTTTAGATAAGTCTTTGCCCAGTTGCGCTTTACCCATGATGGTAACGGCTTTGTCCAATTCCCAAACGCTGCCGTTGTGGAAATATGGATAAGTTTTTGCGACGTTACGCAAGCCTGGGACGCGGAAGAAGAATTCGTCTTCGGCTTTTTTGGTTACGTCGGCACGGCCTTTGTCGTGTTTCGGATCTTCGATGAATTTCCAGTACGGGCCTTCAACCAAACCGAATTTTTGGAAGGTTGCGCCGCCAAGGTTGACGCCGCTGTGGCAGGCGATACAGCCGTTGTCCATAAAGGCGCGCACGCCTTTGCGCTCTTGTTCGTTCAGGGCGTTGACATTGCCTTTGAGGTAGTCGTCCCATTTGGTCGGCGTCAACAGGGTGCGTTCGAATGCGCCCAGTGCGGTGGTGATATTTTTGAAGGAAACTGCGCCGTCTTCGGGGAAGGCGGTTTTAAACAGTTCTTGATATTCGGGGATTTTGGCAATTTTGGCAGCGGCTGCTTCTTGCGAGTCGTTTGCCATTTCCACAGGGTTCACCAACGGTCCACCGGCTTGTTCTTCAACGTCAGCCGCGCGTCCGTCCCAGAACTGCATACCGAGCAGGGCGGCGTTTAAAGCGGTCGGGGAGTTGCGTCCGCCGAACTGTCCTTTATGGCCTTGGCTGGTCGGCAGGTTGTCCACGCCTGCGGTGGCAAGGTTGTGGCAGGAGTTGCAGCTTACGGTGTTGCCTTTGGAGAGGCGCGGCTCATACCATAATTGATGGCCGAGTTTGACCTGTTCTTCGGTAAACGGGCGCAGTTTCTGCATTTCTTCGGCACTCGGCAGCGGTTTGAAGATGCCTTGCGCGCGTTTGAGCAGCTCTTGGTCTTCAGGAGAGGCATTGCTGTCAACGGCTGCTTGGGACGCTGCTGAGGCAGTTGAAGCAGCGTCAGGGGTCGTCTGAACGGCAGAGGCCTCGGTCGGTGCGGAAGCAGGTTTTTGTTCCTTGCTTTCCTGTCCGCCACAGGCGGCTAATGCGGATAAAACAGCAAGCGACAGGAGCAGTCGGGTGTTGCGGTGGTTCATGGCGTGTTCCTTTTTGTAGTGGATATTATTATGAGTAAGCACCGTTTCCGTTGATTGCCGTGATGAATGGCGGGCGAAAATAGGGAATGGCATTCCGCTTTGTTTGCGCCCGTTTGATATGTCCGGCTTTTTTTGTCCGCGAAGTATAAACAGCGGGCGTGGTTTGCCCTTTGCGGTAAATCAATATTGGATTTTCAATAGAGATAAGCAATATATGCGATAGCTTCTGTATTTTCATGCGGTTTTCATGTTGAATAGACCTCTATCGCTTGCACTGCCAAGCCGATTGGTTTAAATTAAACGACAATTTACCGTTGGAAGACACACAATGAAAATTACCGTCATCGGCGCAGGTTCTTGGGGTACAGCCCTTGCCCTGCACTTTGCCAGCCACGGCAACGAAGTCGCCCTTTGGACACGCAATCCCGAACAAGTCCGTACATTGCAGGCAGAACGTGAAAACAAACGCGGCCTGCCCGGTTTCCCTTTCCCTGAATCCTTAACCGTTTATGCCGATTTGGGTGATGCGCTCAAAGACAGCGGGCTCATTCTTGTCGTAACTTCTGTCGCAGGTTTGAGAAGCAGCGCAGAACTCCTCAAACAACACAATGCCGACCATATTCCCGTCCTTGCTGCCTGCAAAGGCTTTGAACAAGACACAGGGCTGTTGACCTTCCAAGTATTGAAAGAAGTATTGCCTGAGAACAAAAAAATCGGCGTGCTGTCAGGTCCGAGCTTTGCCCAAGAACTCGCCAAACAACTGCCTTGCGCCGTGGTTGTTGCTTCAGAAAATCAGGAATGGATTGAGGAATTGGTACCGCAACTCAACACCAACGTAATGCGCCTTTACGGCAGCACGGACGTGATCGGTGTGGCTGTCGGCGGTGCCGTCAAAAACGTTATGGCAATCGCTACCGGCCTTTCCGATGGTCTCGAATACGGGCTCAATGCGCGTGCGGCGCTGGTGACGCGCGGTCTCGCCGAAATTACCCGTCTTGCCATGGCTATGGGTGCGCAGCCCAAAACCATGATGGGGCTTGCCGGCATCGGCGACCTTATCCTGACCTGTACCGGCGCGCTTTCGCGCAACCGCCGTGTCGGTTTGGGTTTGGCAGAAGGAAAAGAACTGCATCAAGTGTTGGTGGAAATCGGCCATGTTTCCGAGGGTGTCAGCACCATCGAAGAAGTGTTTAATACCGCTGTGAAATACCAAATCGATATGCCCATTACCCAAACCCTGCTGCAACTCATCCGCAAGGAAATGACCCCGCAGCAAGTGGCAGAAAGGCTCATGGAGCGCAGCGCGCGCTTTGAATAAGACCAAACGGCAAAGGTCGTCTGAAAACATCAAGCCAAAAAGTTTCAGACGACCTCAACATTCGGCAGCGATTGACATCCCTGCATCATCATCCTAATATCCTGACCGCCTGCCACCATGCGGCAATACGGAAGCCTATACATGAATCAATCACTCGACACATTGGAAGTCAGCGTTTACCAGCTGGCCCAAAAATTTGAAACCCTTGTTGGTGAAAACCGCCGCCTTAACGAAGAAATCGACCGCCTCAAGCTCGAGCATGAGCAACAAAAGCGCGAACACGAAGCCGCCGTTGACGAATTGAGCGAAGCGCTGCTCGTACAAGTCGGCAAACTCAAAGAAGACCTACAAGGCAAAATCGACAACCTTACCGCCGAAAAAGAACAATACCGCAGCGCATTGGAGCAGACTGCAGAAAAAATCCGCCGGCTCATTTCCCGCCTGCCGCAAGAAACGCAATCATAAGGACACGCCATGAGTATCGAACAAGTCAGCCTCGACATCATGAATGTCAATTTCACCATCAACACGCCGAGTGAAGAAAAAGATACCCTGCTCCAAGCCGTTGATATGCTCAACAAAAAAAGTGCCGCCATCAAAGAGAGCGGACGCATTGTCGGCAGCGATAAAATCGCCATTATGACCGCGCTCAACGTCGTCCACGACCTCCTTAAAATCACACTCAAAGACGATTTGGCAATAGGTGAATTTGAGCGTAAAATAACCGACATGAACAACGCTTGCCAAAAAGCTTTGGCGCGGTTGGAACAAAACTGATTTTTCTTTTTCCCTGCGGTGTCCGCGAAGGCATATATTCCTTTGAACCAATAAGTTCGCTTAAGGTTGCCGGGAGTTGCAGTGGGCGCGAGCGTCTATCCTTAGATGCACCCGAAACTGCCCGAGGTGACCGCCTTGTCAACAAGGTTCAAGCGGATTCAGCCAAAACGGCTCTCGCGGGGATTCCCATATCAAGCCATGCCCGATTGCGGCATGGCTTTCATTTATCATCGGCTTCGACGTCGTCTGAAAAACCAAACTTAAAATCAAAAAACATATCCCGATATTTTGAATCAACAGCAATGTTTTCCAACCTAAAAACAACATTTCCCAATGCATAAAAACTCCATCATAGAAAAAACACTTTCAGACGACCCCAATCCGATTGACAAAAGCCAATCCCATCTTTAAAATTCACAACTTTCTATATCTATCTGGATTTCCACTATGAAAACCTTTTCAGCGAAACCCCACGAGGTGAAGCGCGAATGGTTCGTTATCGACGCCCAAGACAAAGTCTTGGGTCGCGTTGCAGCCGAAGTCGCACACCGTCTGCGTGGCAAGCACAAACCTGAATACACCCCCCACGTTGACACCGGCGACTACATCATCGTCATCAACGCGGACAAACTGCGTGTAACCGGTGCCAAATTCGAAGACAAAAAATACTTCCGTCACTCCGGCTTCCCCGGCGGTATCTACGAGCGTACTTTCCGTGAAATGCAAGAGCAATTCCCGGGTCGCGCTTTGGAACAAGCCGTAAAAGGCATGTTGCCTAAAGGCCCATTGGGTTACGCCATGATCAAAAAACTGAAAGTGTACGCTGGTGCAGAACACACCCATGCCGCACAACAACCCAAAGTTTTGGAATTGAAATAAGGACACGACATGAACGGTAAATACTACTACGGCACAGGCCGCCGCAAAAGTTCAGTGGCTCGTGTATTCCTGACTAAAGGTACCGGCCAAATCATCGTAAACGGTCGTCCCGTTGACGAATTCTTCGCCCGCGAAACCAGCCGCATGGTTGTTCGCCAACCTTTGGTTCTGACTGAAAACGCTGAAGCGTTCGACATCAAAGTCAACGTTATCGGCGGCGGTGAAACCGGTCAATCCGGCGCTATCCGCCACGGCATTACCCGCGCCCTGATCGACTTCGACGCTGCGCTGAAACCTGCCTTGTCTCAAGCCGGTTTCGTGACTCGCGATGCCCGTGAAGTTGAACGTAAAAAACCGGGTCTGCGCAAAGCACGCCGCGCAAAACAATTCTCCAAACGTTAATTCGTTTTTGGAATCTCAAAAAGCCCTGCAATGCAGGGCTTTTTTGTGTGAAGCTCGTGACATCTAAGTATTGAAACTATTAAAAGAATAATGAAACCCTCTCCAAAAAATGGATTTCAATAAGTAGGAGATGCCTGTTTTTAAGATGCAGGTATGTAATAGGAATGTTTGGGATGCTGCTGTGAATTTTAATTTCATGAAGCTACATTTAATGAAGTGTTGTAAATTAACTAATATGAATAATAGAAAATGTACCGTTTATCCAAATAAACTAACGCTTATCTTATATTCTGAGCAATTTATTCAAAAAATTTCACTTCTTAACAGCATTTAATACTAATGCTTGTATAATGCAAAGTGCTGACACACACCGCTCTTTTATCCCTTTTGGGCGGTGCAGCAAGTAAGACGTTTTCCCGCAATGTATTGGCCATTCATACTTCTCCCTTGGTATGAATGGTTTTTTTTTATCTAAGTTTTTTATGTTGCCTTATGAAGATGAAAAGTCATCTGAAGAGACCTTTGCAAAAATAGTCTGTTAACGAAATTTGATGCATAAAAATGTGCTAAAAAATTTTCAATCGACTAAAACATTTCTGATATTGAGAAAAAAGTGGGAGAAATCAGGGAGGTTCTTCATTTTGAAAATGGTATTGAGCATAAAATTTTAATAACTTATGTTATTGAAAAGGTCTCCTGAAATATATTTTTCAGACGACCTTTGTGATTTTGTATCCTGCCTTATTTGAAAAATTGTCCACAGCATGCCTTGAATTTTTTTCCTGAACCGCAGATGCAGGCTTGCTTCATTGTCGGGAGCGGAACAGTTGGATCAATAAAGTACCAGTATCCATCAATATTGACGAATGTAGATAGTTCATGATGACATGCCGTTTCAGCTCCATCTTGAAAATGGGCATTAAATTCAACTTGGGCGTGGCGTTTGCCGATGAGGGTATGGTGGATTACTTCTAATCCCAGCCAAAGGGTTCCTTGGCTCCATTGCTGCATTTCTTCTTGATTCAGCAGATTTTGCTGGGAGGGAACTGTGGTGGCAACGATATAACCAATATTATGTAATACATAGGCACTGTATCTTGAGTGCATCAGTTTTTCGGCAGTTTGCGGATGAGTTTGATGAGTATGGAAGGGGTGACAGCATTTAGAGTAGGGGAGAGAAGGGGAACATGGACAAAGGGTAGGGGGCATAGGGGATGTCCTATTAATGTTTATTTTATTGAGAGAATAAAAGTTTATTTGGTAAGTCGTCTGAAACAGAAATATCCGAAATGTTCATTTATTCGGTATTATTTATTGCGTAGGAACATTATTTTACAGGGTTTTTTGATACAATATCTCTACTCCGTCCCGACAATGCCGGAATGTTATTCCGCGTCCGCTCGGACGGCCTGTCATAAATAAAACAGTCATTTCCCAACAAACATCAAGGCCGCCCGCTCTATGCACGAAACTTTTTCCCTCGCACCCATCGTTATCGTCCTCCTCGTTTCCGTCATTACGGTAATTTATTGCCGTAAATTCAATATCCCTTCCATGCTCGGTTATCTTTTGGTCGGCTTTATCGCCGGTCCGGGTATGTTGAAGCTGATTCCGCAAGGTCATGCCACTGATTATTTGGGAGAAATCGGTATCGTATTCCTGATGTTCAGTATCGGTCTCGAATTTTCCCTGCCCAAGCTCAAAGCCATGCGCCGTTTGGTGTTCGGGCTGGGCGGTTTGCAGGTCATTGTGACCATGCTGTCGATTATCGGCATTTTGATGCTGATGGGCATCAGCTTTAATTGGGCGTTTGCCGCAGCAGGGGCGATGACCATGTCGTCCACGGCAATCGTCAGCCGCATCCTGTCCGAAAAAACCGAATTGGGACAGCCGCACGGTCAAATGGCGATGGGCGTCTTGTTAATGCAGGATATTGCCGTCGTGCCGCTGATGATCCTGATTCCTGCGTTGTCGGGCAATGGCGAAGAAGGCAGCCTGTGGGTTGCGCTCGGTCTTGCCGGATTGAAAATGCTGGTCACGCTGGGCGTATTATTCGTCGTCGGTAGCAAGGTGATGTCGCGCTGGTTCAGAATGGTCGCCAAACGCAAGTCGTCTGAATTGTTTATGATCAACGTCCTGCTGGTAACCTTGGGCGTAGCTTATCTGACCGAACTGGAAGGCTTGTCGATGGCATTGGGCGCATTCGTCGCAGGTATGCTGCTTTCGGAAACGGAATACCGTTTTCAGGTGGAAGACGACATCCGCCCGTTCCGCGATATTCTGCTTGGTTTCTTCTTTATCACGGTCGGCATGAAACTGGATATCCAGGCTTTAATCGGCGGCTGGCAGCAGATTCTGATTTTGCTGGCAATCCTGCTGGTATTGAAAGCATTGGTCGTCTTTTTCATCGCTTTGCATATGAAGCATCCGATTGCGGACAGCTTGAAAACAGCCCTCTATTTAGCACAAGGCGGCGAATTTGGTTTTGTGATGTTAAACATCTCCAGCAAAATCAATATGGTGTCGCCAGAGCTGGAACAGGCGGCTACGGCAGCGATTCTGTTGTCCATGATTATCGCCCCATTCATCTTGGGCAGCAGCGATGCCATCGTCAGCCGTTTTGTCAAATCAAGCTGGGATATGAAGGCATTGGATTTGCACAGCATGTTGGTAGAAACCATGAGCAAATCCGACCACGTCCTGATTATCGGTTTCGGACGCGGCGGTCAGACCGTCGGACGCGTCTTGGCTCAGGAAAACATCCCCTACTTCGCCCTCGACCTTGATATCGGCAGGGTTCAGGTGGCGCGCAATGCGGGCGAGCCAGTTTCGTTCGGCGATGCCAAGCGGCGGGAAGTCTTGGAAGCCGCAGGTTTGGAACGCGCCAAAATGGTGGTTATTACCCTGAACAATATGCACGAAACTCAGCATGTTCTCGACAATATCATGTCCTTGCATCCGAGTATGCCTGTGTATGTTCGGGCGACCAATGACGATTACGTTAAAATCTTCACAGATATGGGCGCAGAAGAAGCAGTATCCGATACCAAAGAAACTAGCTTAGTGCTGGCAAGCTACGCCATGTTGGGCAATGGCGCGACATACAGCCACGTTTATCAAACCATTACCAACATCCGACACAGCCGCTACGCCTCTCTGGAAGGCTTGTTTGTCGGCAGCGATGATGAAAACGGATTCGGTGAAGAAGGCAAATCCATATGCCGCCACGCCTTCCCCCTGACCGGCGAAGCCTACGCCATCGGCAAGACCATCCGTGATTTGCCTTTGGATAACGCCGGCATCAAACTTCTATTTATCCGCCGAAACACAAGCAGGATAGAAAACCCCGACTTGGATTTCCAGCTTCAACCAAATGATATTTTGGTCGTCGCAGGCCGACAAGAGGAAATTATTTCTTTTGAAAACTGGAGTTTGCAAGGAAATACCTGATACACTGAAAAATAAAGCTTGCGTGGCGGATGCTTTTTTGATTTAATAGCGTCTTCGCAAATGCAGCGACAAGGGTGATTAGCTCAGTTGGTAGAGCGTCTGCCTTACAAGCAGAATGTCGGCGGTTCGACTCCGTCATCACCCACCAAGTTTCCTTTTCATTGTCTTTGACAGTGGATGCGCGGTGGTAGCTCAGTTGGTTAGAGTACCGGCCTGTCACGCCGGGGGTCGCGGGTTCGAGCCCCGTCCGCCGCGCCAAATTTTAAAAATACCGGCTTTTGCCGGTATTTTTTACGTGTAAGAAACGAACGTGGAGAGGGCTGCTATTGGGCCTCAGGCGACATCTTATAGAGATTTCACTTTAAAGCAGGATAGGGTAGAGAAGTGGTCGGCTGTATAGAGAGTCTGCAGTTGATTACCTTGTGCTTTCGAACCTTAGTAAATCGTGTTCTCTTTGAGTTAAGGTGAGGTAACGTTGTTTTGGTTTGAAGTTAAACCATTGTAGGTTCTAATTTTGTTTAAGGTCGTCTGAAAAACAGAAATCCATACCGGATTATGCTTTTCAGACGACCTTTATGATTGGTAGGAACGATAGACTTTCCAAGCCTGACGTTTAACGCCACGCGGCGACAAACTCGTTCCAATGCTGCTTGTCCTGAGCCTGTCCGGTCAGGTAATGCTTCAGCCGTTTGACTTCCACTTCATACTCATCCGCGTCCAAAGCGCCGCTCATCAGGCGGAAGCGTAGGAACATCAAATAAGTGTTTGCCGCATCGGTTTCGCAATAATCGCGGATGTCTTTCAGACGACCTGCGTGGAACGCCTCCCAAACTTTACTGCCGTCCATGCCCAGTTTGCCAGGAAAGCCGCAAAGTTTCGCCATATCGTCCAGCGGTACATTAGCACGCGGTTGGTACAGGGCGAGCAGATCCATCAGGTCGCAATGGCGGTTGTGGTAGCGGCTGATGTAGTTGTTCCACTTGAAATCACGGCTGTCGCCGAAATCGCCCTCGCCCATATCCCAATAACGCGCCGCCGCAATGCCGTGTATCAGCGCACGGTAATGCAGGACGGGCAGGTCGAAGCCGCCGCCGTTCCAACTGACCAATTGCGGCGTATGGCTTTCGATAAGGTCGAAAAATTTGGCGATCATTTCCTCTTCGCTGTCGTGCATTTCGCCTATGGTGCCGACGTGTATTTTGTCTTGCCCCCAGCGCATACAGCAGGAAATGGCGACCACTTGGTGCAGGTGGTGCTGCATAAAGTCAGAGCCGTTTTGGGCGCGGCGTTTCTGCTGGGCAAACAAAACGACCTCGTCGTCCGGCAAAGAAGCAGGCAGGTCGTACAATAGGCGGATGCCGTTCACATCAGGTACGGTTTCAATATCGAAAGCCAAAATCGGGGTCATGGGCGACTCCTCAAATTCAATCAAAACAGATTAAAACAGACAACAGGATAACGGCATTGTGGCATGTTTCCGCATTTATTGACAGTCAAATCACACCGCCGCCCCACCATTCCATCTGCCTGTACACCTACCCAAAACACCGTCAAAACAGTAAAATCCCCCTTTTATCCCAATTCGAACCATAAGCCATGCTCACCTTCCAACAAATCATCTTCAAACTGCAAACATTCTGGGCAGACAAAGGCTGCACCGTCATCCA
>ERZ772906.2030-NODE-2030-length-10676-cov-11.420394_pt1 | contig 10676 bp, 9 predicted proteins | sample MGYA00511338_ERZ772906 | MGnify/ENA primary metagenome ERZ772906 (study PRJEB29015, sample SAMEA2738076) | human oral metagenome | biome: human oral; feature: human-associated habitat; material: saliva | place: China | collected 2212 ... | reverse complement strand
GTGGTGACGGATTTACATTTGAATATCTAGAAAAGAATGGTTTCATTGTTTACGCAGATACATTAGAAGAACTCGCTAAGAAGTTAGATATGGATCCTGCAACATTACAGGCAACTGTAGATGAATTCAACAAGAGCGTTGAAAGTGGAAACGATGAATTCGGAAGAACTCTATACTCCACAAAACTTGAAAAGGGACCATGGGTTGTAACTCCTCGTCAGGCTTGCGTTCACCATACAATGGGCGGTGTAACAATTGACCCAGAAGCACGCGTACTCAATGAAAAGGGCGAAGTAATCAAGGGCTTATACGCTGCTGGTGAAGTAGTTGGTGGTATCCACGGTGCTAACCGTTTAGGTGGTAACGCTGTAGTAGATACAGTAGTATTCGGTAAGTTATCTGCTGATACATTACTAGCTGATACAAAATAGTAAGTAATTAGAATCAATAAGTTAAGGTCTGAGTTTGCTCAGACCTTTCTTGTAAATAAGGAGAAATGAATATGAATAAACTTCTAAAAGCATTTCTTACATGTACGATTATTTTTATGACAGGGTGTAACTTATTCCGGGAACCTAGTAAGAAACCTGTTATTTATCTATATCCTGAGAGTACAACTGAGGTAGATGTAAAAGTAAATCTTGATGGGAAATTCACTGCAACATATCCAAAGTATCATGATGGTTGGAAAGTTGTGGCAGAACCAGATGGAACGATACATTCATTGGATAACAAGAATTCATATTACTGCTTATTCTGGGAAGGATTTGTAAATTATACTCCAGACTTTTCAACTGGTTTTGTTGTGAAAGGGTCTGAAACAGAGGCTTTCTTGGAAGAAGCACTTACAAAGTTAGGACTAAATGATAGGGAGAGAAATGAATTTATCATCTATTGGTTACCACAGATGCAGGATAATGCATATAACTTAATATCTTTTCAGAATGAGAACTATACGAATCATGCGACACTCGATATTTCTCCAAAGCCAGATACAGTCATTCGTGTCATGATGGCATGGAAACCGTTGAAAGAATCAATGGCGATTCAACCACAGAAATTAGACAGTGTAGAACGTAATGGCTTCACAGTTGTTGAATGGGGTGGAACAGAGTATAAATAGTAATATTTCTCAAAAACCATACTTCTGTTATACTAAGGAACAAGGAGAATGAATAAATGAAGATAAGAAAGTTTTTACTTGGCTTAATTGCCATGGCACTTCTTTGTGTAATTTCACCTGTACATGCAGAAGAAACAAATGCTGATTTCGATCAGTTTATGAAAGATGAGTTCATTGAACAGATGGAGAGTGATTATACATCACTACATTTCGCATTAAAGGATTATGAGAAATATGGTATTACAAAGCCAGAACCAACGATTGGTGAGCCACCTACAATTGATAACTCAGAGAGTATTGCGAAGGTGGAAGAGTCTTTAAAGAAATTAGAACAGTTTGATTATGATACGTTGTCTGATGTACAACAACATGACTACGATACATATAAGTATTACTTAGAAAGTACTCGTGAGTTATTGAACTATCCAATGTTTAATTTCCAGTTCTTACCAAACCATGGTATTCAAAGTAATTTGATTACAAACTTTACAGAGTTTATTTTCTATAAGCAGGAAGATATCGATGATTATTTATCTGTATTAGAGAGTGTTCCAGCATATATTGAAGGAGCATTAGAAGTAACTCGTACACAGGTAGCGAATGGATACTTCATGACTGATGCAGCTTTAGATAGCACATTAGATGGTATTGCAAAGTTTGTTGCAAAGACTGATAACAATCCACTCATTCAAATCTTTAATCAGAATATTGATAAGTTTGAAGGTTTAACAGAGGAACAACGTGTTGCTTATAAAGAAAAGAATCGTGATTTTATCTTAAATACATACATTCCTGAATACCAGAAACTTGCACAAGAACTTGAAACATTCCGTGGAACTCGTACATCCTTAAGTTTATATGACTTACCAGATGGAAAAGAATACTACGCAGCATTATTACGTTCTAAGTCTAGTTCATCTGCTACTTTACAAGAATTATTTGAATTAACAGATGAACAGTTAAAGAAGTTAATTGATGAAGCTAGAAGTTTATACTTGCACGCTAAGAAGTCTGACAACTTAGAAGAAGCATTACCAGAGAAAGATCCAACTGAAATATTAAAAACATTACAGGGACAATTACAGGAATTCCCTGAAGGTCCTGAAGTAACATTTACAGCAAGCTACTTAGATCCATCTGTTGCCAATGATGGTATTGTGGCATATTACATGCAGCCACCAATCGATGACATTGTAAACAACGTTATCAAGATTAATGGTGCTAACGTAAATTCAACGAATGAAATGTTTACTACTTTAGCACACGAAGGTTTCCCTGGACACTTATTCCAGATTACTTGGTACTTGAATACAAATCCAAATCCATTACGTACACAGCTCAGCAATATTGGTTATACTGAAGGTTGGGCAATGTACTGTGAAGATGTTGCTTGGGCATATTCTGAGTTAAATGATGGTGCAAAGGAAGAAAACCGTATCAATACAAACCTAAACTATATCTTACCTGCACAGGCTGATTTCTTGGTGAATGGCCTAGGTTGGGATGAGAAGAAGTTAGGCAAGTACTATGAATCATTAGGATTAAATGCGGCAGCAGCATCCAATGTTATTGCGGCTGTAACACAAGAACCAGCTTCTATAGTTCCTTATGGTATAGGTCTAACATATTACCTTCACTTCCGTGATCAGGCGAAAGCTGCACTTGGCAGAAAGTTTGATGTAGTAGAATTTAACCGTATGTTATTAACACATGGTGATCGTCCATTTGATATCGTACAAAAGGACTTAGAGAAGTATCTCGAAGCAAGTGGTGTAAGTGCTACAACATCAACCTCTAATAAGCCATTTATCAATCCGGGTAAGATTGGTCTTTGGGTATCGTTAGCAGCTACAGTATTAATTTTAGTTGTTGTATTTATCCGCAAGAAAAAAGAAAATAACTATCAATAAACTAGTGAAAAATCATACCGAAGTGGTATGATTTTTATATAAGAGGAGTACGTATTAAAATGGATAATCAATGGACAGAATGGTTGCATCAAGAGTGGAAGAAAGAGTACTTCTTGAAGCTATCGGATTTTTTAAAGAATGCCTATGAAACAAAAGAAATCTATCCACCAAAACAGCAAGTTTTCTCCGCCTTTCATCATTGTGATTATAAGGATATCAAGGTAGTCATTCTTGGCCAAGATCCGTATCATCAAAAAGGACAGGCTCATGGTTTGTGTTTTTCTGTCAATCCAGGGGTAAAGATACCACCAAGTCTTTTGAATATGTATAAAGAATTACAAGCAGAGTATGGCTATCCAATCCCAAATAATGGTTATCTTGTACCATGGGCAAAACAAGGAGTATTCCTATTGAATACAGTGATGACTGTAGAAGATTCTCACCCACAGAGTCATGCTGGCATGGGATGGGAGACTTTCACAGATCATGTGATTCAAAAAATTAACGAAAAAAATGAACCGGTGGTCTTCTTGTTGTGGGGAAGAGCAGCCAGAAATAAAGCATGCATGATTGATACAACGAAGCATCTTGTATTAGAGGCTGCACATCCATCACCACTGTCTGCATACAATGGTTTTTTCGGCTGTAACCACTTCAAGAAAGCCAATGAATTTCTAGAAAATAATAATCGTAAGACAGTTGATTGGCAGATTAAAGATATTTGAAAATTTCATCAAAAAAATGAGTGAAAATCTGTATATTTTAAGTGTTGGTAATGTTCTGATTATCAATATTAGTTTATAATGTAAGCGTATCCATAGTTTTAATAAGGAGGACTTTATGAGATCTAATGCAATGGTTGCGATGATTCTTGCCGGTGGCCGTGGAAGCCGTCTGCATGATTTAACAAAGAAGGTCGCAAAGCCTGCAGTGCATTTTGGAGGAAAGTATAGAATTATCGATTTTCCACTGAGTAATTGTGCAAATTCAGGTATTAACACAGTAGGTGTACTAACACAATATGAATCAGTTTTATTAAATGCGTATGTTGCAAAAGACCAGTTCTGGGGTCTTGATACAAATGATGGTGGTGTATTCGTGCTTCCACCACGTGAAAGAGATCAGAAGGGTTTTGAAGTGTATCGCGGAACAGCGGATGCAATTACACAAAACATTGACTTCTTAGATAGCATGGCACCAGAATATGTGCTGATTTTATCAGGTGACCATATCTACAAGATGAACTATGAAAAGATGTTGAAGCATCATATCGCAAAGGGTGCTGATGCGACAATTGCTGTATTACAAGTTCCATTAAAGGAAGCTTCTAGATTTGGTATCATGAACTGTGATAAAAACGACATGATTCAAGAGTTTGAAGAAAAGCCAGCACATCCAAAGAGTAATTTAGCTTCAATGGGTATTTATATTTTTACATATAAGACATTACGTAAATACTTACTTGAAGATGATAAGAATGAGAACTCCTCACATGACTTTGGTAAGGATATCATTCCTGCATACTTAGATGATAATAAAGTTCTTGCGGCATATCGCTTTAAGGGATATTGGAAAGACGTTGGTACAATCGATTCACTTTGGGAATCTAATATGGATCTGTTGAAGAATGATAATGCCCTCAATTTAGGTGATCCTGATTGGAAAATCTATACAGAAGATATCAACGCATTACCACAGTTTATCGGCGAAAGAGCGGTTGTACATAACAGTTATATCACACAGGGTACTGTTGTATTAGGTGAGGTTAACAACTCAGTATTAGGTACAAATTCCTTTATTGATGAAGGTGCAATTGTACAAGATTCTGTTATTTTAACGGGTTCTAAGATTGGTGCTGGTGCGAAGATTACACGTTGCATTGTTGCAGATAATGTGGAGATTGGACCAGGTGTTGTCTTAGGCTCAGCAGATAGTGATCATATTGAATTGATTGCTAAGGATGTTACGGAGTAGGAGGGGAAATCATGAAAGCTTTGGGTATTATTGCATTTGAAGACAGTTCCGTTAATATTGAGGGACTTGGTGATTTCAGACCTGTTCCAGCAACAGCGTTCATGGGAAGATATCGTATTATCGACTTCATTCTCAGTAATATGACAAACTCTGGTATTGATAGCGTTCAGGTTTACTGCAAAGAAAAACCACGTAATCTAATTGATCACTTGGGAGATGGTCGTCATTACAACATCAACTCTAAGCGTGGTAAGTTACGTATCTTATTTGGTGAAAAGACATTCTCATCACCTGTATATAATCATGATATTGCAAACTATATCTTGAACATGCAGTACATTGAGAAAGATACGAACCCATATGTTGTCATCGCACCAAGCTACTTTATCTATAATATCGACTTTAGTGAAGTATTAGATACACATATTGAAAGTGGTGCAGATATTACAGCATTGTATACAAATACATCTGATGCTAAGACAGCATTCCATGGATGCGATACATTCACAATGGATAAGGATAAGAGAGTCCTTTCGATTGATAAGAACCGCGGAAAGTACAAGACACGTTCTGTTTCCTTAGAAGCATACGTGATGAGAAAAGACTTGTTTATTACATTAGTTAAGACGGGTGCTGAAATTTCATCACTATACTGGTTCAAGGATGTATTACGTGAAGTAGTAAATGAGGTAGATATTCGTGGATATGCAGTTAAGGGATTTGTTGCATGTATCAACAATCAAAAAGAATACTATCGTATTAACATGCAATTGAAGGATTACAGGGTTGCCTTTGACTTATTCAAGTCAAATTGGCCGATCTATACGCATACAAATAACTCTAGTCCATCCTTGTTTACGAAGGATTCTGATGTTACTGCAAGCGTAGTTGCCAATGGTTGCGAAGTAGATGGTACAGTTAAAAATTCAATCATCAGTAGAAATGTAAAGATTGGTAAAGATGCTGTGATTGAAAATAGTATTGTATTACCAGGTGCTGTCATCGGTGATGGTGTTCACCTTGATCATGTCATCGTTGATAAGTATGCAACAATCCATAAGGTTAAAGAACTTGTTGGAACAGAAGATAATCTCATTTACGTAAAGCGTAGAGATTGCATCTAGGAAGCGAGGAGTATTCAATGAGCAGATCAGTATTGTTTGTGGCAGGAGAAGGCTTACCATTTATTAAAACGGGAGGTCTAGCTGATGTTATCGGAAGTTTACCAAGAACATTAGCAAAGCGTGGTCATGATGTACGTGTAGTCTTGCCTTTGTACAAAAAGATTATTGAAAAACATTATGATAAGTTAGATAGACTTGGTACAATTCAAGTTCGTTCTGGATGGATTGATCAACCAGCCACGTTCTATCGTTGTGATGTAGATGGAGTTGTATACTACTTTGTTGAACATCAAGGATATTTCGAAAGAGATGGACTATATGGCTATGAAGATGATGGCGAAAGATTTGCCTTCTTCCAACGTGCTGTATTAGATATGATTTATTTCATCAACTGGTGGCCAAATATCATTCATGAAAATGATTGGCAGACTGGTATGATGCCATTAATGGCACATGCATGTTATGCGGATGATTATCGTTATCAACAAATCAAGCATGTTTATACAATTCATAACATGGCCTTCCAAGGAAACTTCGGTGTTGAAATGATGGAGAGTTGTCTAGGTCTTGATTACAGTTATTTCGATAATGGTTCCATCAAGTTTGACACAGGTATCAGCTTCATGAAGGCTGCAATTGTATATGCTGACAAGATAACAACAGTATCTCCAACATATGCCGAAGAGATTCTGACACAGAGCTATGGTGAACGTATGGATTCTGTATTACGTTACCGTCGTGGAGATTTATGGGGTATTGTAAACGGTATTGATACTGTAGATTGGAATCCAAAGACAGATATACACATTGCAAAGAACTACGATCTCAAAAACTATGTATCTGGTAAGAAGGAAAACAAGAAGGCTCTACAGGAAACTCTTGGCTTAGAAGTGAAGAGTGATGTTGCGTTAGTTGGTATTGTATCTCGTCTAACTGAGCAAAAGGGTATCTATATGATTACAGAGAAGTTGCGTGAGATTATGGATCAAAATATTCAGTTTGTAGTTCTAGGTACAGGTGAAGTAAACGCAGAAAATTCATTTAAGTGGTTAGAGTCGGAATATAAGGGTAGAGCAGTATACTATTGTGGATACAATGAAGATCTTGCACACCTAATCTATGCAGGTTGTGATATGTTCCTTATGCCTTCCATCTATGAACCATGTGGTATTGGTCAGTTAATTGCCATGCATTATGGTACGCTACCAATCGTACGTGAAACAGGTGGTCTAAAGGATACAGTTCACCCATATAACCAATATACAGGTGAAGGTAATGGCTTTAGTTTCTGGGCAGCAAATCCTAATGACATGATGTATACACTACGCTATGCATTAGAACAGTACTACAACAATAAGACCGGTTGGAAGGGCTTAGTAAAGAGTGCAATGAATACTGACGTTAGTTGGGATCAAAGCGCTAGCCAATATGAACAGTTGTATTACTCAATTTGTAACTGGGACTAAGTATTCGCTTTTATATAAATAGTAGAGGCAGGATTTTGTATCCTGCCTCTTTGCTTTTTAGAATGATATTGTTTTATTAAAATTTAATTGACTTGTGTCATTATGCTGAATTACAAGAATAATCTTATCTTGTTTTGAGGCTATATGATTTAACAATGAATAATATATCTTTTTTGCGTCCGAATCTAGTTCTGAATCTACTTCATCTATTAAGATTAAAGATACTTTATCTTCCAATGCCATTAATTTTGATAGTAATACCTTTTTCTTCTCGCCACCGGAAAGTTTTCCTTCATCAATATGGTGTAGATTGGACATTTCCAATTTAGAAATAATTTGATTTAATGTATCGGCTTTAACTGAAGAATGAGAAATTTCCTCTAGGTATTTTGTAATTGATGTATTCAATGTAGGTTCATGTTGGCTGATATAAGCGATACAGTCATAATAAGAAGAAATGTTATATGACTCAAGTCTTTCATTGTTAATCAATACTTCTCCTGATGTAGGAGAGTACTGATTCAGTAGAATTCGAAATAGAGTTGTTTTGCCAATACCATTAGCTCCAGTGACTAATGCAAAATCTCCTTTTGTTAATTGAAGAGAAAAGTGATTGAGAATATTTTTGGATTCACCTGGATAAGAGAAATGGATATTTCGTAATTCAATCGAAGTAATATCGGAGATAAGTCTACTACCCTGTTGTGCTGGAAGATTTCGAATTTCCGAAATATTGGTGAAGCATATCTTGTTTCTATTAATTTGCTGAAACAACAATTCCATTCTCTGGCCTTGTGACATTAGGAAGTTAAAAAGAATAATATAGAATGCTAGATTTGGTAATGAGTTTTGGTAAACGGGTAACGAAAGTAGTATTGATAAGATAAATTGCATTAATGAATTATAGTTTTGTGTGAATGTACTGAAGAAATAAATCTTCTTATCTTCTTTTACGGAAGAAGAGATGAAATTAGCAATTCTAGTTTGAGTAATATTAGAGAAATAGGATAATAAATTATTTGTTTTTATGTACTCGACTTTATCGGTATATTCATGCAGGGTATTATGATATTCTTTTAATTTTTCATTTGTAGATATTGATGATTCTACAATAATTTTTCTAGAGATATATGAAATCATAATTCCTACAATTATGGACAAGAGTAGAAATAGGGATATAAAAATATCAATGGTAGTGGAGAGAATCAGAAGTAAAATAATAAGAATTGCTGAGCAAAGTAATGATGGAATAAAGTTTCCTACAACACGGAAAATATTTAGAATATCATTGTATAAAGCATGAATAATTTCTGAAGAATTAACATTTTCAAATTTTGTACTATTAATGGATGTTTGACATTGATTAACTAAATAGGCAATATATTCTCCACCAAATTTATCTAAAGAAATTGACCATAAAACATTGATGAATGAAGTGGATACTAACAATAGACATAAAATAATTAAGTCTGTGATTATCTCGGTTAGGCTTATAGAGATATGATTTAAAATGAGTCTAAAGTAGATGATGGTTGCTAGATTTGCAAGGGATACTAGTAGTGTCATTAGAAAAGATTTACAGAATGACCACTTAAATTTCTTTATTGCTTCAATAAAATAAGAAACAATTATCTGCATAAAGTAACCCTCCAATCAACAAATATAGAATATGATTTAAGAACATTGTATCATTGAAAGTGTAAAGATTTTCTTATTATTTAGACAGTGGCCTGTATAAATCATGTAAGAAGAAATGGAGATATCTATATGAAGAAAGCGATACTATTTGATTTAGATGGTACATTACTACCAATGGACCAGGATATATTTGTCAAAACATATTTTGGATTAATGGCAAAGAGAATGGCTCAGTTTGGTTATAAACCAGATGAGTTAATTCATACAATTTGGACAGGAATAAGTGCAGTTATTAAAAATGATGGAACACTAACAAATGAGGATTTGTTTTGGAAGTGCTTTGCGGAAGTGTATGGGGATGAAAAAGCACGAAATGACCGTGTAAAATTTGATGAGTTCTATCGTGAAGATTTTCCAAAGGTGCAGGGTATCTGTGGTTTTCAACCACTCGCAAATGAGATTGTTCAATATGCAAAGCAGCAGGGATATAGGGTTGTGCTTGCAACAAATCCTTTATTTCCAAGAATCGCTACAGAGGAAAGAATTCGTTGGGCAGGGCTAGATCCAAATGATTTTGAACTGGTTACTACTTATGAGAATAGTCATGCATGCAAGCCTAGCCTATTATATTATCAAGAGATATTAGATACCATTGGTTTAGAGGGTAGTGAATGCCTTATGGTTGGCAATGATATTGGTGAAGATGGTGTTGTAAAGCAATTAGGTATGGATATCTTTTATATTACAGATTGCTTAATCAATCCAGATGAGGTTGACATTGAACATGAATTGCATGGAAGTTTTGAGAATTTGAAGGAGTATATTCGAAGAGTTTAATAGGAGATGAGATTCATGGCGAAAAGTAGAGTGGTGATGATAATTCTATTAGCTGTTTGGTATATTTTGTTTCCGTTAATGCTAGTAGATACTGCATCGGCAATCTGTCTACTTCTTTTAATCAATCCTATCCTTTCTATTATTAGTGGACTGATTTATGGGAAGCTGCAAGGCTTTGATTGGTTGATTTTGTGGTTGGTTGCGTTCATGTTTATTCCTGTTATCTATTTCCATATGGACGGTCAATGGGACTGCATGATTTATCCAGGAATTTATATCATTTTGATGAGTCTTGGAATGGCAGTTGGTCAGATATTTCAGAAGAAAAAAGTGGTCTAATCAGAAAGTTTGATTAGACCACTTGTTATTTTTTACACAAAATAAATTTTATAGTAATTTTGGAAACGCTTACTTTTTGATAATCTTTAAAAAATGTCTTAAAACACTCATTATTTGCGTTTCTTCATTTTCAAGTTTGGCTCGCAAGTGTTATAATTTCTGCAGTACATAGGAGGATAATTCAAATGTCTAAAGTTACTGTAAAAGACTTAGATGTTAAAGGAAAACACGTCATTGTTCGTGTTGACTTCAACGTTCCACACAA
>ERZ772906.2026-NODE-2026-length-10694-cov-4.390638_pt1 | contig 10694 bp, 8 predicted proteins | sample MGYA00511338_ERZ772906 | MGnify/ENA primary metagenome ERZ772906 (study PRJEB29015, sample SAMEA2738076) | human oral metagenome | biome: human oral; feature: human-associated habitat; material: saliva | place: China | collected 2212 ... | reverse complement strand
AACCACAACGAATATTGCTGTCTTTTCTTCGCCAACCATGTCAAGGTGCATACTGTCATAACTAAATATCCTGCTTACAGCTTTTGTTCTAAATGGTGCAAGTCTTGCTACGGCAGAAATTACTATTGATTTGGCAGTCTTACCGCTTGCTTTCTGCCTAAACTCTTTCCACTGTCTTACGCCAATATGGTCGCTTCCATGTCTCATTTCAAAAAGTTTTGCAAAATAATCCAGGTCAGAATCATAATTGTCTTCATCTTCAGCAATCTGAAGCATCGCAATAAGTTCCATAACCGTATTCATTGTGCGTTCTTCTTCTATAAAACCGTTACAGGTAAAGAAGAATATTGCCTGCAAAAACAGTCTTTCAGCTTTATCCCAAAAAGGATCGGAACCGCCTTTTTTCTCACCGCCATCTGTATTTATAATTATTGTTTCGATAAGCGAAAGGATTCGTTCCTCATATCCATCCCTTTCAGGGTGGATATAAGTAAAAGGATTATATCCGTCTGACATAGTCTTTTCATCAAGATTTAATACCCGGAGTTTATACCCTTTTATTTCTGAAAGAAAATAACCGGCTTTTTCAAGAATTTCTCCTTTTGGATCGGTTATTATGTAAGAAGAGTGAGCCTGCAAAATATTTGGCATTACATAGCCCCTGGTCTTACCTGAACCTGAGCCACCAAGTATAAGAGTGTTGTTATTAAGTTTCCAATTATAAAGGCTTATTCGCTCAGTCTTAGTAAAGAGCATATCTGCATCCTTATACTTTCTCTTTATACTGTTTATTCTTTTATCAGTATCAAAGAAAGCATCTAAGTTCTTTTCATATTCAGCTTTTGCTCTTAACTTTCTCTCTTGCTTTTCGCTGCTGTTATATAAAGGACTTTCTTCAATCTCATTTATGTAATCATTATAATTACACTTTAACAGATATGGTTTCCAGGCTTGTTTTTTAGCATCAACAATCTCTTTATCCGCTTCTGTACCTGACAACTGAAATTCTACATGGATTATCTTAGGTGTATTAGGGTTCTCATCTTTATTAAGGGTATATTTTACCTTCTTATTTACAGGTTTCTTATCTGGTGTATACTCATAGCGATGACCACTCTTTGAAACAACACGAAGCTTAACTGTTTCAAATTCGAATGATAAAGGCGCATCAACAACCTGTTGGTTATCAATTTTACGGTTATCAGTAGGATCCTTTTTAATATTCTTCACCTTGTACCACTTCGAACCATCCTTACTGTATTCAAGTCCAACGATGTAATCCTTGCTGTAACGTCCAACGAGGATTCTAAAGTTGTCGTACGAGAGCGACTGCTTGTGAATAACCTTTGCCTTTATTATTTTCTTATCACCATAAGATTTTAGGTCGTTTCCATTTTCAATAGCTTTGCCGTCCTCATCTGTGATGCTGAGTCCATTGGCTGCAAAATCTTTCCACTCTGCTTCCCTAACAGAGCCATCTTTCTTAACAATCTTAACCTTAAGTTCCGAGAAGTCAACGGAATCACCCCTATTAACTTCTACTGTCTTAGTCTTTGGCTCAATAATTGAAATATCCTTTACATCAGAGTTAGTCTTATAATCGCTAGCCGACTTATTCGTAGCTTCCTTTGTCGCCGCCGAAATTCCGCTCGCACTTATCGTAGCTCCGCTCACGCTATCGAACATCTTCTTGCCCTCGTAACGGTCGCTCATGTAAGCCTTTACAGTTCTTGACATGAGAGTGAGGTCCGATTCAGTATTCTTTCCTGATAGGCCATTGAGCATGCTCACATACTTGTCGCCAAATAGCTCCTTGACCTTCACCTTTGGATCGCTACTCTTTCTGATTGCTTCAAAATACTCACGGTATAGTCCCATCTTCGCGATGTTCCAACGACCTTCCTTACCCTGTAGGAAAGGTAGCACTTTCTCCGCCTTGCTTCTAAATGGTCCCATATCGTCGCGATAATCATCGCCTATTCCGACTCTGAGGCTAGATATCTCGCCATTCTTTACCGTAATATAAGTCTTAATTCCGCCCGGATTAAGGTATCCGATACCAATTCCAGTGTATTCTCCATCCTTGAGTTTATCTCCCGGATAGTGCTTACGAAGAGCTGCATCAACGTATTTTGGCTCTCCCGTCTCAGGGTTAACCGATGGGTTTGTATCATCTGTGTTTGGCTTTTTGTCACCTGTGCTAGGCTTGCTAGTATTGGTGACGTTAGTCTTGCCAGCACCTGCAAGTGCATTTCTCACCGCATCGATGATTCCACGGCTGGAATATGTAGCTCCAGAGACTGTGTCTACACTCTTGCCTGGACGTCCTAGCAGTCTACCGATAACAGCCTTTGCACGATTAAAGAATGGTGCATCGTCACTGTGTGAAAGTATCTCGACATTGGTAATATTACCACCAGAAACAGTTACACGAACTCTAATTGGTCCGTTGAAGCCCTGACCTGATCCAATATAAACACCATCTTTTAGGTTAGCACTTCCGATTGCAAAAGATCCTGCTACATTACCTTTTCTTCCCTTAGCGGATTTAGCGTCTTTCTTGACTGGCGTTACCTTAGCCTGCTGCTTCGATCCAGCCTTGCGCAGGGCATCAGCAACCGCCTTCTTGATTGCATTTGAAGAGATAGTCGCTCCTGAAACAGAGTCAACGTTCACATTACCACTGCTCAGAATCTTGCCTATTACAGCTTTCGCCCTGTTAAAATACTCTGGTGTTTCTGTCTGGGATATAACCTTGATATCTGTCAGCTTTCCACCCTTGACGGTGATGCGAACAGTAAGGGGACCACCATAACCGGTTGCAGTACCTTCGTATTCTCCATCTTTAAGACCGTCTGTGGAAACCTCTGAACCAATTGCCTGAGCTTCCTTGGCAGCCTTTTCTTTAGCAGCGTTGTTCTTCTCGACGACCGTAACAGCCGAATAAGCCATAGCGGCGGTAACAGCCACGGCTACGACAAAGGACAGCACTCCCTTGAAACCAGTTGTCTTCATCTTTCCTCCTATAAATGAGTGTGAAAATTTTGAATAAGTTAGATATATTTTACAAAAGTTAGTTATATTGAACTAATACATATTGTATTTTAATTCAAATAACATAAATACGCAATATTTTTTTAACCAATAATTTTACTTGTTTAGATTATTTTTTTAGATGGATAGCACAATTTAAAAGAGTGAGCCATGGCTCACTCTTTTAAAAGTGTGCGTATAAAAAAAGATAGGAATTTATCTTGATTATAGCTAATTAAATTATATATCTTTGTTGATAAAATATCCGTACTGAACTACTCTATCGAAGGCTATCTTCTGCCATTCTTCCTTGATTGAATCTCTATCTGTAAGGAAGAAACCTGGTTCCATAAAGCGAATAATTATAAATTCAGAGTTCTTTTGATCCCAGTTGTTACCTCTGCTGAAATCTATTCCTTTACCTGTATTCTTTGTAACTATCGCCTCTAGGAGTGGAGCAGTTACGGAATTAATCGGAACAACCATATCCGCCTTGTCGAACAATCCCTTTTTGGTCTCACTAGTGTGTATACCGAAGCTACCAACTGCACTAACCGCACATACCACTCGCTTAATATCATTGATATCAACCTCATGCTTAGTACCGATAATCTTGTTACCGCGGAGCTTTATCTGTTTCTCCTTGAGAGTCGTGCCAAGTGTGAGATCTAGCTCACCGATATTGTTTGGAAAGTCCTTAGTGAGTTTGTGAGCAGCAAATGCTGTGAGCAATGTCTTAGTCTCCTTGATATTATGATTCTCATAGCCATAATCCTCATCCAAGGTTATGTCTATCATCTTCTGCTTAGGATCTACACTAACCAGGTTAATACTGTAGCTACCATTGGAGGTGAAGTAGTTCGTCGTGATAATAGTCAGTATATCGTCGAAACTAACGTTAAGCACACCCTTCTTCTTGTGCGTATAGGTGACACCGTCATTACGAACCTCTAATGTGTACTTAGGCTTTTCGAAAGTCACAATATCGGTATCAAAGATGCTAATCATAAGGGTCTCCTCACTTATTCTCATCTCACTACCATGCTTGCAGGTGCGAGAAGTTTACTGCGTGATAAGTTTTATAGTTCTCATGTAGGTAGTATAACCTTATTTTTATACTTTGTCTGCATGTTTTCGGAAATAGTGAATATTAAATCAAAAATTGTGCAAAATATTCCGTTTTTTGGTACTTTTTGTCTTGCACTATTCACACTCCACTGATTTCAGAGTGTTTTTGAGCTTTCTGGGGTGATTTCAATGGAATATTGCATAGTATTTTTTCATGATTAGTAGGTATTATAATATGATTGCACATAAGTAAAATGTGAACAAATTATAGTTATTATGTACTCCTGGGATGAGACAATCCAATACAAAATCGCCACTGCTCACGCGGGCAGACCCAGTCTAATAAACATGAACATTGTTCATGTTTAGGTATACGAAAAATCATTTTAAATTATCAAGAATGCGATTAATTGTGATATTTTATACTCTTCAATGATTTGTCTATTTCCTTTGAGATTCTACTTTTTCGCAATTTCCCCTGTAACATGAATTTAAATAAAACTAGGGGGTTAAGACTGTATGATAATTGGATCTTATAATAATTTATCCATTCAATCACAGCAAATCCCCAAATAGCGAAAGAAATAATAGTTGCAAAAGATTTGCTGTCATTAAATATTATTATAGCTAATCCTATACACAATATAATTAAATCTAATACTTTGAAAACATTATAAATCTTGCCTGTATATTTTACGGCAAACCTCGGTTTAGAAATTCTTTTTATTAAAACACACCAGAATGCCGATCCCTGTACAAGTATAAAACTAAGAACAAATAAAGAAAAAGAAATAGGACCTAGTGAATTTGTGACAATAATCATTTTTTTGAATATGAAAAAATTAATCCAAAAAACTATTACTGAAACTAACTCCCCTGCAGCGAGATTAAACAATTTTTGTTTCATTTGTTTTTTCAATACCCTATACTCCGTCCTATATAAATTTAATCTATATCTGATATATCATCATGAAATTTCCAGGAAGCTATATACTATATATTTTACTATACAGTCTTCATCATATGCCTAGACGTTGTTAAGTGTTGGTTTCATATTATCTAATTCTTAATAGTAATATCACTTTGTACATTTGTAAAAAAATTTGGGTACGAATATGCACCCAATCATTTTGTTATTATTATGAGACCATGTAGCGAAGCAATCGCAACTACTCACTCAGTTTAGTTATCGCCTGATCATACGATATGCAGAGCGCACCATCAAAGCTGAACTTCTTCCATAGCGACACGTTATTTTCGTCCCTATAGGTGCTGAAGATGATGGCTTTGTCAAGTTGTGCGAACGAACTTGTAAAAGACTTGCCACCCTGTGCATTGGGCACGGTTTTACCGTCCCTTTTATATACATCCGAAGTATTTCCCGAATCATCTTGGCTAACACGGTTAGATAGGGTTTCAACCAGCTCAAGCTTCGAATTCTTCATTGTGTACTTGTGGATATTGTACTGCATGTAATCGTCGCCGCTCGAATCATACATGTATAGAGTATTTGCTTCCTTGCCCTTATACACGACATACGAAGTGCCAGCCGCTGCCATCACGTCAGACAATCTGCCTCCATTAACATCATCATTAAAGCCAGCATAGCTGAGCTCTACGGCCTTCTTACCATTGAACGTATATATATGCAGTCTTGCTATGCCTTGATTCTGCGAGGTGAAGAAGAACAGCTCTGGAATCCTGTCACCATTCACGTCGCACAGTGCTATAGGTCTATCTATACCTCTAGCATTATATGTATTCTTGCCTGGGACGGTCTGCCATGAGTAGGCTTTTATCGTCATACTATTCTGCTCGATGACGGTCTTATACGCACTATATGCTGCTTTTCTGTTCTGCTCGTGCTTCTCAGCGACTTTTTGTTTTGATGGCTTCTTCTCCTCTTTCTTAGGCTCTTTCTTGCTGCAGCCTACAATAGATAGAATTAGCAATGCAGATATTACAATCGCAATCGTTGATTTTAGCCTCGTCTTGGTATTCATGGTATTCCTCCCTTTTGATAATCGCTCTGTATATTTAATCGTATTATGTCTACATTACACATCCTAATTACGGAATGCTTGTGCTATAGTTCTGCATTCTTATTCAAATAAATAAGATGTCATTGAGATTGATCCGATGTTCCTTACGTTGTTAAAGACCTGAGCTGTACTTTCCTCGCTTGCTCCGAGTATGTAGAGTAGCGGGTAAAAGTGATCCTTTGTCGAAACGGCGTAATTGTAATCGCTACGACGCTCTATGCCATTTATAAGAGTGCTGTAATCACCGCTTAACACGATGCTTTTTACAACATCATCGAAGTCGTCGGCAAGCTGACTGCCGCCAGCGTTGCTCCAGTCAACCAGTGTGAGATTATGTACGATGTTACCGCTACCCACAATCAGGTAGCCTTCTTCTCTTAGCACAGAAAGTTTGCGTCCCATCTCAAATGCTTCTGCTTCTGTTAGATTTCTATCAACACTCAGCTGAACCACTGGGATGTCCGCAGCTGGGAACATATGGACTAGTACAGTCCAAGCACCGTGGTCGATTCCCTATTCGTCATTTGTTGATACTTCATCGCTTAGCAGCTCTTTCACCCTATTCGTTAGTTCTGAACTACCTTGTACTCGGTATCTCACTTTATATAGATCCTGAGGAAATCCGTACATATCGTAGATTTGCTGAGGCTCTTCTGCGCTTTCTATTAATGTACCGTTTGTGTACCAGTGCGCGGAAATCATAAGGATTCCTTTTGGTCTACCGTATCGTTCTATTATATTGCGGCCGATGCTTCCGAATTTTTTTGTTATGTTGTTATCTTCGAGCGCAATAATTGGGCTTCCATGTCCGACGAATATCGTTGGCATCTTCATGTTATTATCCACCACCCCTATTTTAATATCTCTATCTATTATGGAGTATTATACTAGAATTACGGAGTAAAGGGAACTTGGCTGATTGACGGTATATGTATGCGAGGAGTTATTTGCACCAGATGGTTGAAAATGAATGTTAATGAGTTTACTCTATAATCAGCAAATATTGGATACATGCCTAGTGGTATGGGTCAGGAGGTTAAGATGCTATTAATCGGAGTAAGAACAGATGGGAATTGGCTATTGTCGCAGTGGGATCTTACGTATGCTACCGGCTGGGATGGAATATGCAAAGCTGCTGCAAAGATGTACGATTACTATGATAGCAAGGAGATGCCAGCTCAGATATTAACGGATGATCATCTAACAGGTGCTCATTCGAAGGAAGATATCATGAATATAGAGGAAGCTAGCTATCTAACTGTTAGGGGATTTTCGACGGTATTCAAGCTGCCGCTGATGATTACTTTTTATAACCAGTCTAAGACTGTGTATGTCAATATTGCGCAGGCTACTGAGGAATTTGCGTATGCTGATTATGAGAAGTTTAATAAGTCGCTATGTCAGTATCTCGATAGCGTTGAGATGGCGATGTGTGAGTAGGGTTGGATAAATAAGATATTAGATATGGTAAGGAAAAAATCAGGCGTGGGCCTGATTTTTTTGTGGTATGTTATATGACGCTTGTGACTACACCTACTGCGCTACAAGTTCTGTTCCGCTCCTCAATATGCTGATATAGTCATTATAGCTATATACTTTATTCCTGTCTTGTTTATTTGCCAAGCTCAATATGCCAATCGCCTCAAATCTAGCTACTGCCGAGGACACTGTATTGTATGACAAAGACAAGTCCTTAGCGGTTTTTCCTATCTCGATAATTGGATGAGCTTCTAAGTAGCTGAATACCTTTATCATGGTCTCATGCGTTCTCTTGGTGTACTTTTCTGACTCTAGCCTTTCTAGATTAGAATTCCTTAGAGCAATCAGTTCATCTGCGGTTTCTATAGCTGCTTGTCCACTCACATAAATCCCTTCGACAAAGAACTTAACCCACTGCTCATAGTCACCACTCTCTCTTACCGCTGTCATTCTGTCGTAGTATTCGAGGCGATTTTCTTTTAGATAGAATGATAGATATAGAGAAGGTGTTTTCATCACTTTTTTCTCAAGCAAATACAGCACTATAAGCAGCCTTCCCACACGTCCATTTCCATCTAGGAAAGGATGAATTGTCTCAAACTGGTAGTGAATCAAGGCAATTTTAATCAGATCATCTAGTCCGCCATCTGTATTCATATATTTTTCTAAGTCTGACAGAGCTTCCTGCATGTATAGAACATCTGGCGGTATATACCTTGCTGTTTTGATAGTTGAACCAGCGCCACCAATCCAGTTCTGACTTTTCCTAAACTCTCCAGGATTCTTTTCTCTCCCTCTCACTCCAGATAGCAAGACTTCGTGGGTTTCTAAAAGCAGTCGATTACATAATGGCAGTGTGCCTAATCTCTGTATTGCATATTTGGTTGCCTTTATATAGTTAATGACATCATCAACATCTGAATTTATATTTTCAGAGATATTTGGATTAAAGATGTCATCTAATGTTGCCTGCGTACCTTCAATTTGTGAGGATAAGAGCGCCTCCTTTTGAACGTACATGGAGATAAATAGATCTATATTGGGTATATGCATCGCTCTATCATCGAGGATGGCTAACACTCTGTATGCTTTGATTAGCTTCTCAGTCAGTTCTCTATCGATTTCTATCTCTGGAATCGGAGGTAGCTTAGACGGATGAAATGAATAATAAGCTAGCTTACCTGACAGCTGCTTTACCGCTTTACCCGCTCTTTCTTTTGTCATCTGTGTCTCTCCTTTTTTGAAATAGTAATAAGAATATAGCATCTTTATTTCAGAAAATCAATTGTTTTTGAAATAAAGATGCATTTGTGCAAGTGTTGTTTCAGAAAGTATTTGTGGGAAGGTAAAAAATCAGGCGAGAGCCTGATTTTGGGTACAGTATATTTTTAGTTATTTATCTGCCTCAGACACACTTCGTCTAATCTGAAGTAACAATATCACCATACTCACTGTTAGTAGCATATGATCGATTCCTGCCATACCTGAGATCGAAGCATTTAGTCCAGACTACCGGTTGCTTCCTAGAACCTGCGTTATACCACGAACTACGAGCATTACTGCTATTAGATTGAGACCGATATGGTATGATATCAAAGCCTTCTTGGTTTTGGCTGTGTAAATGCAAAGTTCTTTTCTAGTAATAGCAGTAAGATAAGGAAGACCATGCCGAGCAAGAAATAATGTGTATACACTACACTGAGATATATCTTACCTGTAAAATCATGGTATTTGGTAAATTCACGGTAGAATACGCCTCCGAGCATTGCTAGGAGTACATATATTATGGCGGAATTCATGTATCGTTTCATGTGGTTCTCCTTTGTTGAAATAGTTTTAAGACTATATCATCTTGGGGGAGGAATGGCAACAACGGGTATTATAACAGATAATTTTTTTACTTAGTATGCGGTATGCGCATCTTCATATACAAATAATTTTTTTGATTCCATATCACTATTTATAATAATTAACATATTATTTCTTAAATATACCTCATTATACTCAGTAGTGTTAGAGAGTTTAATAAACTGCTTTTCTATTGAATCATACAATCTTTGCATTGTGATATGACTACTTCTCCATGCACCTTTATTATAATAATGATATATGATAATCGGGACTCCATTATCTATTGAATGACGTGCTATTCTCTCCCAAAAGTACTTATCAGTTTCTCCTATTGACATGCCATATATTATTATTAAATTAGCCTCATTGATTAGTTTGAAATTTCGTTCATTGTGATTCTCTCTACTAGCATCTATTGCTTCCTTCTTAACTAGATAATTTGCTAAATCGAGATTAAAGCCATCATAAATCTGTGATAAATCATTAATGCCAAGAATCGGAATATTATCAAGTTCGCCATGTGCATGTACAATCGAATTTACTGTCGTTTTTCCTTTATCAGATTTTAATGATCCGCTAAAAACTTTTTCAGAATTTTCATAAAGGATATCTAGTCTATTTGTATAATTAAATGTCATTATTGAAATGGTATCCTCTATCAAATTATTATTATCTATACAAATATCCCACCTATCTTTGTCCTTGGTATATAGGTGCTCAGGTATGGTTTTTATCAATCTAGAAAGATCAACACATTTATTCGTCGGATCAAATTTCAATTGAGCTACTTTTAGATATTCATAAAAATCTAAACAAACTTCCTCAAAGCAGGAGATATAATCTTCTTGTTTTGATAATGTATCAACTAATTCTGGTTTCTCCTTTGTTAATTTCCCAATTTCAAATTCTAAATCTGACCAGTTTTCAGCTACTTTATCTTCGCTACCACTGATAAAATGATTATATATCTCTTGATAAATAATATTATCTTTATTATAACTCCTCTTTTGATTATCAAAAAAATCTGTATATTTTGTTTTTAAACCATATTGAAGATCTAATCCATTACCAACCATAAATAAAATATTCAATATTGACCTCCTGACAGTCTCCTATTTATTATAAATTAAACTACTTCCATTTGAAATTTATTAATATATCGAAATTTTTATTATCATAAATTGCAATTGCAAATTGAACACTAACTAGCATTTTGAACCT
>ERZ772906.2022-NODE-2022-length-10703-cov-10.634579_pt1 | contig 10703 bp, 9 predicted proteins | sample MGYA00511338_ERZ772906 | MGnify/ENA primary metagenome ERZ772906 (study PRJEB29015, sample SAMEA2738076) | human oral metagenome | biome: human oral; feature: human-associated habitat; material: saliva | place: China | collected 2212 ... | reverse complement strand
GGTTTCCATGGTGTTGCAGGTGCCGTAGCGCGAGGTTTTGGCGTTGAAGGCGATGTTGACGGCTTTTTCGGCGTCGGCGGCGCGGTCGATATAGACGTGGCAGATGCCGTCGAGGTGTTTGATGACGGGCACGCGGGCTTCGGCGGCGATGCGGGAAACCAGCGACTTGCCGCCGCGCGGGATGACGACGTCGATAAACTCGGGACTTTGCAGCATGGCGCCGACGCTTTCGCGGTCGGTGTTTTCAATCAGGCTGACGGCTGCTGCGGGCAGGCCGTTTTCAACTAACGCCTGCGTAATCAGTTTGGAAAGCGCCATATTGCTGTTGAAGGCTTCGCTGCCGCCGCGCAGGACGCAGACGTTGCCGGATTTGAGGCAGAGGGCGGCGGCATCGACGGTTACGTTGGGGCGGGATTCGTAAATGATGCCGACAACGCCCAAAGGTACGCGCATTTTGCCAATTTGCAGGCCGTTTTCGCGGGTGCGGAATTCGTCCATTTCGCCGACGGGGTCGGGCAGGGCGGCAATCTGGCGCAAACCTTCGCACATGGCATCTATGGTTTTTTCGGTCAGCCGCAGGCGGTCGAGCAGGGCGTCGTTTAAACCTTTCTGCGCGGCTTGTTCCATATCTTGAGCGTTGGCGGCAAGGATGGCGGTTTGATGGTGTTTGATCAGTTCGGCGGCGCGCAGGAGCGCGGCGTTTTTCTGCGCGGTCTCGGCGGCGGCAACAATATAAGATGCCTGCTTGGCGGCGGACGCGGTGCGGCGGACGTAGTCTTGGATGTTTTGCATGGTGTTTCTGCGGGACAAGTGGGAATGGGTTGATGATAAGGTCGTCTGAACGGGAATTCAATACAAAACAGGGTGGAGGCGGCTAACTTTCGGTTTGTTTCACGGCAGTATGAAGTTTCGAGGTCAATGGTGGAAAGGTCGTCTGAAAATTTGGAAGTGGGTTTCAGGAGGCAGTAGGTCGGGCAGTTATTCCCACTTCTGCATAGGCAGGGACGGGAGTAATGATAGTGGATAAACACTGTATCGGGAATCGGTAGATTTCGTGGGCAAAACCCACGCTACTTCTGTCTGAAAAGATAGGGTGAATGAAAATAAGAAATCTCTATACCATCATTCCCGCGCAGGCGGGAATCCAGACTTTGATTTTAATGTTTAAAGATTGGTACGGCTTCAAGACTCTGGATTCCCGCCTGCGCGGGAATGACGGCGTGGGTATTGCTATTTTAATCTGCTATAAAAGCAGGTTTCAGACGACCTTTTACCATATTTACTCAGATTCCGTTTCCGCCAATTCCTCCGCTGCTTTTTGAACCATGTCCGGCGTGAGTTTGTTCAGACAGTCGGTGTGTCCCAGCGGGCATTCGCGTTTGAAGCAGGGCGAGCATTCGAGGTGCAGGCTGACGATTTTGGCTTTTTGGCTCAAGGGCGGGGTGTGGTCGGGGCTGGACGAACCGTAGGCGGCAACGAGTTTGCGGTCGAGAGCGGCGGCGAGATGCATCAGGCCACTGTCGTTGCAGACGACGGTGTCGGCGCAGGAAAGCAGGTCAATCGCTTCGGAAAGGTTGGTTTTGCCGCAAAGGTTGGTACAGAGGTCGTCTGAAAGGCGGTTGATTTCTTCGGCGATGTCGAAATCTTTTTGCGAGCCGAACAGCCAAACCTGCCAGCCTTCCGCCAGATAGCGGCGGCCGAGTTCGGCGAAATGGCGCGCGGGCCAGCGTTTGGCGGGGCCGTATTCCGCGCCCGGGCAGAAGGCGAGAACAGGTTTGTCGGTGTTTAAGCCGTATTTGGCAAGGGCAGCGGCACGGCTTTCGGGGGAAATGGTGAAACGCGGGTTATCAGAATGTCCGTTGAAGTCCGCCTGCGTCGGGTGGGCGAGGGCGGTGTAGCGGTCGACCATCAGGGGCAGGGCGGCTTTGTCGAGTTTGCGGATGTCGTTGAGCAGCAGATAGCGCGATTCGCCGACGTAGCCGGTGCGCTGCTTGATGCCGGTGGCGAAGGCGATGAGGGCAGATTTGAGCGAGCCGGGCAGGACGATGACTTGGTCGTAACCTTGTTTGCCCAGTTCGCGCCCGATACGCCAGCGTTTTTTCAGTTCCAACGCGCCGTGTCCGAACGGGTTTTCAATAACGCGGCTGATTTCGGGCATACGCTCGAACACCGCCATCGACCATTTGGGCGCAAATGCGTCTATGGTGCAGCCGGGATGGAGTTCGTGCAGGCGGCGGTAAAGCGGCTGGGTCATGACGCAGTCGCCAATCCAGCTCGGGGTGATGATAAGGATTTTTTTGGACATGGTGGTAGGGTAGGTTTGTATTGCGCGATATTGTAGCCGATTTAAAAAGGTCGTCTGAAAAACATTTTCAGACGACCTTTTTGCATTGTGGCGATTAATGCCAACGGCTGTCGTTTTCGCACGGAATACCGTCATGATCACCGTCCATTTTGGTGTTTGGGCAGTTTTTGATAAAAAATTCCGCCTCTTCCAAAGAATTCATTTGAGAACAGTGCTGACGACCGTCGCATTTGAATGCAGTGGTAGTGTCGGTGGTGGCAGCGGAGCCGGTTGAAGCAGTTGAACCGTGTTTGAAAGCAGTACGCCCGCTTGCCGCGTCTTTCCATGCCTTGCGTTCGGCTTTCATCTTTTCGGCAACTTCGGACACCATCGTAACCGGTGCAGCCGCCGTTGTTTCCTGTACCTGACGGCGGTATTCCTGCCAATAGTTCCAGCCGAACCATCCGCCTGCGGCCAAGAGGGCAATGACGGGGATGATCCACAGGAGTTTGGAAAAGGCTGCTTTAAAAGGCTCGGGCTCGGGGGCGAAAAAGTCGGCTTCGCCGATGCAGTCGGAAGCGAAGCAGATGTTTTCCGCTTCGTCACGTCCGCGTCTGCCTTTGATGATTTCAAACGATACGCGCTGGCCTTCGGCGGGCGGGTGCGGCAGTGTGGTGAAGGCGGAGAGCGGGGCGAATATTTCCTTACCCATGTTTTCTTCCCGGATGGCTCCGAACTTCCGGTTGTCGTTCCAGCGGATGATGGTTCCGTAATGACGCATTTTATCCATATAGAATAGTTGTTGTTTAGGTCGGTATTTTAAACGAAATATATAAATGAACAAGGGGAGGGGTTGATATTTATATGTAAATTTCGGGTTTTAAAGTTAAGAAAGATATTTTTGAAAACAGGTTGTTAATATTTTTATGATTGTATGGGTGCTTTGTTGTTGTCGTACCGGGGTCGTCTGAAAACTTGTTTTCATGTTTGGGGTAAACCCGTTTCGCTCGCTTTCAGACGACCTGTGCGATGCATCAAAGCAAAGGCTGCTGCCGCACGATGGCGCGGATGACGGCGCGGTTGGGGTGCAGGGCGGTGCGCAGGCGTTGGGACAGGGGCTGGGGCAGGCTGAGGATGTCGGCGGCAATGGCGGCGGCGCAGACGGGGGCGGTGGCGAGGCCGCGCGTGCCGTGGGCGGTATTGATGTAGGCGTTCGGCAGGTAGGGGCAGGGGACGTTGTCGAGGCGGTAGTTTTTGTCCAACGCGAGTTTGGCGTAGGCGGTCTGCATGGCGGCGATGTCGCCGAGCGCGCCGACGACGGGCAGGTGGTCGGGGCTGTCGCAGCGCAGGGCGGCGTGTCCTTGCGGCGGGTCAGAGAGGTCGTCTGAAACCGAACGAAGCGGGTTTTGCTCAAACAATGATTGCGCCAATGGCGGGTTGAGTTGTTGCAGGGCGGCGCGGTTGGCGGTTTCTTCGTGCAGATGCCAAGCGTCGTCGTTGCTGTTGAGGACGAAGGTTGCGCCGTAGCAGTGTTGCCCTTGCCAGCTCGGGCTGATGTAGCTTTCGCCGGATAGGGCGCAGCGCAGGCGTTTGGAAAAACCGCTTGCCGCCGCTACGCTGGTTTGTCCGCGGATTTGGCGGAAAGGCAGAGTGGAGACGTTGGCATCGGCGGCGTTCGGGCTGTGCGCGCCCATGCAGTAAATGATGTGGCTTGCGCTGAAGCTGCCGCGCGGTGTGTGTGCCATCCAGTTTACGCCGTCGTATTCGGTAGCGGATAAGGGCGTGTCTTCGTGCAACGCAATCAGCGGATGATTCAGCAAGGCGCGGACGACGGCGGGCGGGTTCAGCCATACGCCCTGAGGCCAGTAGAGGCCGTCTGAAAAGACGTCTATACCTGCGATTTGCGCGGCTTCGTCGGCGGACACGCTACGGTAAAGGTGGGCGTGATGCTGCTGCAAACCCAATGCCTGATTGCGTTTGCGTTCGGCTTCGTCGAAATTGAGGTGCAACACGCCGTCGCCGCCCCATGCGTCGGAATCGGGCAACAGGTCTTGCAGCAGGCGGCGGGTGTAGCCGTAGCCTGCCAGCAGCAGTTCGGTCTGCTCGGTGTCGTGCGGCGAGATTTTGGCGTAGAGCAGCCCTTGGCGGTTGCCGCTGCCGCCTTGCGCCGCTTTGCCCGCTTCCAAAACGGTAACGCGCACGCCGTGTTCCGCCAGTTTACGCGCGGTCGCTGCTCCGGCAATGCCCGCGCCGATAACCAGCGCGCTTTCGGGCGGGGTGATGGCTTGAGGTCGTCTGAACCAAGGTTTGACGGGCTTGGGCGCGGCTTGCGGTACGGCTTCGGTCTGCCATTCGATAGGGGCGAAATGTTCGTACAGGCTGTCGGCGCGGTGCGGCGGGACAAGCCAGATATGCACGTCGGGCAACAGGTTTTCCAGAAAGTTGACGCTGTTGAACTGAAGGCATTTCACGGCTTGGTCGAGGCGGGTTTTCAGACGACCTTCCAACTCGGTCGGGGCATCGGACAAAGGAAAATTGGGCATGCGGTTTTCGCTCAGACAGGCAACCAGATGCAGCGGCGCGGGATGAGTTTCGATCACGCGGGCAAGTTCGGCGGGGGCGGGCGGGGTGTTCCAAGCGAGGATGGGCATGGCGGGGTCGTCTGAAAAAGTGGGGAAACGGATAAAAGTATCTCAGTAATTTTTATCGTCTTTTATCATCAATTTTTAGTGTAAATGATTGATGAATTTTGTTATTCCAGCCTGCGCGGGAATGACGGGATATGCGTATTTGGGATTTGAACGGATGGTTATTAAAGGTCGTCTGAAAACTTGGCAATCGGGTTTCAGACGACCTTTGGTGTTTATACGAGCTGTTCGCCCCAATGCAGTTTTTGGCGCAGGGTTCGGAAGTATTGGTAGTCGGTGGGGTGGAGGATGCGCAGGGGGTTGTGGTAGCGGCGGATGATGATGCGGTCGAGGTTTTGTACGTCGATGAAGGATTGTCCGTCGAAATGGACGCGGGCGTCGCCGCTTTGGGTAACGAGGATTTCGATTTCAGAGGTGTCGGGAATGGCGATGGGGCGGTTGGTCATGGATTGGGGGCAGATGGGCACGAGGGTGAAGGCGTGCAAGCCTGCCTGCATGATGGGGCCGCCGGCGGCAAGGGAGTAGGCGGTGGAGCCGGTGGGGGTGGAGACGATGAGGCCGTCGGAACGCTGGGTATAGACGAATTCTTGGTTGATGAAGACTTCGAACTCTATCATTTGTCCGGCACCGCCGCGCGAGAGAACGGCGTCGTTGAGGGCGAGGGCGCGGTGGAAGGTTTGTCCGTCGCGGACGAGGGCGGCTTCGATGAGGATGCGCTCTTCGGGCAGGTATTTGCCTTCGAGGACGGGCAGCAGCTCTTCGGTCATGTTTTCGCGGGGGATTTGGGTGAGGAAGCCTAAATGCCCTTGGTTGATGCCGATAACGGGTACGGCGCGGGGGGCGATTTCGCGGGCGACGGAGAGGAAGGTGCCGTCGCCGCCGAGGACGATGACGAGGTCGCAGTGTTTGCCCAAGTCGGATTTGCTGACGATGTGGCAGCCGACGGTATCTTGAACATAGATGCAGCGTTCTTCTATGCCGATTTCGTCCAGATAGACGGTGAGGCCGTGTCCCTGCAGGAAGTGGATGAGGGTGTGGGCGGTGTTTTGGATTTCGGGGGTATTGGGGCGGGTTACGATACCGATGTTGTGAAACGGGCTGTTCATAGGCATGGGGTCGTCTGAAAATTAGTCTATCCAGATGTCGCGTTCGAGCCGGTCGAGGCGTTCGTTGAGGCGGGCGACGTCGTCGCGCAGTTTGTCCACTTCTTCCATCCAGACGGACAGGGTGGCGGCGTCGATAACGGGGGATTCGGGTTCGCGGGAAAAGTCGCTGATTTGCTCGGCTATGCTTTGTCCGATTTTTTTGACGGTTTGCCCGATGTTGGCGGCGCGTTCGCTGATGCTGCCTGCGAGTGAGTCGCCGAAGATGCGGGCAAGGTCGTCTGAAGCGTAGTAGCGCAGGCTGCCGAGTATGGGCAGGACGGTCATGCCGAGCATGAGGTCGCCTTCGAGGCTGATGTCGCCGACGCCGGGTTCTTGTCCGGTCAGGATTTTGCGGATGGCGCTTTGGTGGAAGGTGATGAGGGTGTCGGCGGGTTGGTCGGCGGTTTCGAGGAAGCCGTCGTGATTGATGCGTCCGGTCAGTCCGAATCCGGCGAGGTTGAGGCTCAGGGTTTTGCCTGACAGGCGGGACAGGTCTTGTTGATGTTCCGGATTTTGCTGTATCAGGTGGTTGATAACGGGAAATAGGGCGGACATAGGGTGTTCTCGATACTTTCGGGCTTGGGGTTGTATAGTGGGTGAACTTGATTTGTGCGGCGATGTTTCGCCTTATCCTGATTTTGTCGACTCACTACGTTAAGTAAGACTGTGTTTTTTGGTTTTGGTTTTGCCGCTGCCGAAAGGTCGTCTGAAACGGTTGCGGAGCGCCAATTTTACAGGCTTAATCCGTCGGCGGAAACGGTATTTACAATTTTGCCGCCGCCGGTGCCGTCGGGCGCGAAATCGGGCGGTGGGAGACCGAGTTTGGCGGCTTCGGCGGTGTAGAAATCGCGGCGGGTCGGGTGGCGCGGTTCGACGATGTTGCGGATGCGTTTGCCGTTTGGATGGAGGGTCGTCTGAAACAGGGTTTCGACGGCGATGTCGCGGTGGACGATATTGACGGGCTGGTTGCCGCCCCGAATGTTTTGCTTTTGAACGAGGCGGCTGACGGGATGGCGTTCGGTGCAATAAAGCCCGCCCAGCCGCAGGATGTCGATATTCGGCACGCCGCTGTCGAGCAGGTATTGCTCGGCGGCGACGATTTGGCGGGCGGACTCGGTTTGCGGATCGGGTGCGGAAGTTTCGTCACATTCCCGCGCTTTATCGCCGTAAACGCTGGTGCTGCTGGTGAAAATCAGATGCTGCACATTGCACGCTCGGGCAAGTTCTGCCCATTGTTTGACGGTATCGGCGTAATGCGTCAGCGAGGATGGAGGCAAAAGGCAGAACCAAACGGGTTTGTCGGCGTGGTGCTGCCAAAAGCTTGTATCGCGGGCAAGGTTCGTGCTTTGAAACACGCTGTCTTGATTGAGGTCGAGGGTGTCGAGGTGTATGGGCAGATTAATATCGTCCGAAGTCAGGCTGCGCTTGACGGCGGCGACGCGGCTGCCGTTTTCGTAAAGTTTCTGCGCCAAAGGACGGCCGAGGTAGCCTAGGCCTAAGATAGATGCGTCGGGGGAAGTATTCATGCTGTTGATGGTTCAGATGTAGTCTTTTACGTTCGGGCTTCTGCCGAACACGGCTTCGTGCGATTGGCGGATACAGAGCCGGTTGAACATGACGCGTTGGGTTTGGTCGCCGTCGATAATCTTCACTTTGCCTTGCAGTTTCGGCGCGTCATGATGGAAAGTATTTTTAAAATCGTGCCAGCGTGCGGCTTGCAGGTGGACGACGGCAAACATATCGTGGGAAATATTGACGCCGATGCTGATGAGTTCGGACGATGCCTGAAGGCAGAAACCGCTGTCGCCGAAGAGGCACAGCCCTGTATCGTCGGGATAGCGGAACAGCTCGATTTTCACGGCTTGAGGTTCGGCAAAAACGGCGCAGAACAACCGCTCAAACAGCGACGGTTGTGAAACGCCTTCGCTCAACATGCCATACAGCCCTGAGAGCCAGTTGACATAGCCGAGAAAGGAAAAATGGAAATCCTGCATGATGGATTCGATGCGTTTCGGGTCGCGGCGGCTGATGAGGCTGACGAACTCGAATCCCGCTTCGGGGAGCCGTGAACGCAGGACTTGAAGCAGGCGGTAGGCAAACGGGTTTTGATGGTTGCGGGGATTGCGCAAAATGCCGAGGAATTTGAGCCGCAGCACGCGCCACAGCGCATCGGGGACTTTGACTGAATCGGTCTGATTCAAACACGTTCTGCTCGTTTTAGCGAAACTCGCTTCGCTCGTTTTCAGACGACATCCGGGCAGCGTGCGCAGGTGTTCGCAGGCATCTTCGTAGCCGCTTTCGTGGCGGTTAAACCAGCTTTCGAGGTTGTATTGGTTGCCGGTGTTTTCAACGAAAGTCAGCGTGTAGAGGTTTTTTGCCGCCAGATTGCCGATGATGTTGACGCTTGCCACTTCGGGCGGGGCGGCCGGTTTGGCGGCGTGTTTGCGTTTTTTCCTTTCATCATGCGGCTGATGGGGATGAGTGCCAAACAAGGATAGGGGTAGCCGGTAAACATTTTGGTTTTGCGGACTGACTTGGGGATTGTGCGCATGCTGCCGTTGTTCAGTTTGGGCGATATAGTGGTGTTCCTTGGTCGGATTCGCCGTCAAAAGCGCATAGGGCTTACTGCTGCCTTCGGGGAGCGGCTGGTCGCCTAGGATGAAAACTTGTCGGGTCATGGCTTGGGAAAGGTCGTCTGAATGTGCCGATTATAGTTTATCGGGGCAAAGATGTTCAAAATCCCTGCAATAGAGTGGAACGCAGGTTTTATGGCCGATTGAAATAAAAGGGCTGTCATTCCCGTCTGTGTTTATACAGCGACGGGATAAGGGATCAATTGCTTTGGTTTGAATTGGCTGGATTGAGTTTTCAGACGACCTAAAACCGGTTTTTCAATTCCCGCAGCGCCGCGAACACTTCCAAACCGTTGTTCAATCGCTTCCCTGCCAATTCCTCAACCCGTTCGCGGACTTGGGGCAAATCGACCCGTAAAAACGGATTGATTTTGCGTTCATGCGCAAGGGTTACGGGCAGGGTCGGCGTATGTTCCGCCGCGCGTAAAGCCGCTTGAATATCGGGATTCTCCGGTTCGATAAATTCGGCGAAACGCAGGTTGGCGGCGGTGTATTCATGCGCAGGATAAAATAGCGTGTCTTTGGGCAACTGATTGAATCTTTGGAAACTGTCGTACAACTCTTCTATCGTTCCCGTAAACACCCTGCCGCAGCCGGCAGAGAATAATGTGTCGCCGCAGAAAACGTGTAAACCTTCGGCGTTTTCCAAAAGATAGCTGACGTGGCGGTCGGTATGGCCGGGCGTCGCCCACACGGTAACCAGCCCGTCGCCGAAGGGAAACTGCGTACCCGCCGTAACCGTATGCGTTGCCAAGTCAATATCCGCCTCGCCGTACACGGGCGATTCCATAAAACCGTTTTTAAGGGATTGGACCCCGCCGATATGGTCATGATGCAGATGGGTAACCCACGTTTGCGCCAGCATCAGGCGGTTGTGGACGAGGAATACCAAAACGGGCGTGGCATCGGACGGATCGACGCAGGCGGCGTGGTTGCCGTCTTGAATCATCCAAATGTAGTTGTCGTTTAGGGCTTTGACGGGGGTGATTTTCATGATGTGGTTTTCTGACTTGGAAATAGCAGATTTTAGCTGATGATGAAAAGGTCGTCTGAAAATCTTGAACAAGTTTTCAGACGACCTTTTGTATGAACGGATAAAAATAGCGGCAGAGGGTTCGGATTATTTTTGATCTATGTGTTCATATCCGGGGCAATCTGCATTGCTTGCCCAAAAGATACCGTCGCTGTCGAGATAGACGGAGCAGGTCTCTTTGCTTTTGTATCCGTCATTCGGCTTGGCTTCGAGCAGGAAGCCCGAGGCGGACGGATTCTTTTTCTCTTCTGGGGTGTTTTGATAGTTGAAAAACTGGATGGTGAAGTATTCGTTTTGAACCAGGTCTGTTGCCGGGAACTTCTCAAACGTACGGTTTTGCGCGTAGAAGCGTTCGAGGTTTTTGGCGTTGATCAGCAGCTCGGAACGGACGTTCTCCAAACGGCTTTTACGGATAAAGCGTTCGTAGGAAGGATAGGAGAGGGTGGCCAGGATGGCGAGGATGACGATGACGATGAGCAGCTCGACCAGCGTGAAGCCTTTTTGTAATGTGTTTTTCATGATATGTCGTAATTTTTATTGTATGGGCGGGAATTCAGACTGCAATTATAGTTCTTTTCTCCCATTTTGAATGTTTGGATAAATTTCAGGATTGGGAAAATATGTAAATGCGTTGCAATATCTTGGAAATGGTTTTTTATAAAATGATTATAAAACAATTTATTATGATTTTATTTGATTTGCCGTTGACTTGGCTGGAGTAAAGGCTTGCAGTAAAATCCGCTCGTTTTCAGCGTTTTCGGCGGATAAGTGTTGGGATTATGCGACATGAATCGGGTGCCGGATTGAACAGATGAAATGGATGAATCAGAAAGTCAGTTATGGCAAAAATTATTAATAAATGGACGGTTGGAATAACGGTTGCTGCGGTGCTTGGGTTTGCTGCGTGGTCTTATTTCCAGCCCGAACCTCAAACTTCTTACATCACGGAAACGGTCAAAC